>Ga0208373_1002240_pt1 | contig 22096 bp, 23 predicted proteins | sample RifOxyC2_FD_184036 | JGI IMG/M metagenome (GOLD analysis project Ga0208373, IMG submission 184036) | Soil microbial communities from Rifle, Colorado - Rifle Oxygen_injection C2 (SPAdes) | ecosystem: Environmental > Terrestrial > Deep subsurface > Rock core/Sediment | place: Rifle, Colorado... | reverse complement strand
ATCCTCAACGCTGGGAGGCATTAAAGTTGTTTGATTTCTGTCACCAGTGCGATACATGGCTTGCTCCTTTGGAGTGAATATGCCATATTATATCATGTTAGTAATTTAATTGCGACACAGTCTGAATGACTATTTGTTGTAAGCGGGTAAAAACTCCCGCCATATTTAATGAATAATAACTCCATAAATAGTCACTAGTCAATAGTCATTAGTACTTTTTTATCAGGGAGGTATTTTTTATGATCAAAGTTAAACGCGCATTAATCAGTGTTTCAGACAAGACCGGTATCGTAGATTTTGCAAAAGCTCTAAAAAAGTATGGCGTCACTATTATTTCTACCGGCGGAACTTCAAAAGCTTTGAAGGATGCGGGAGTAGATTGCATGGATATCTCCGATGTTACCGGTTTCCCGGAGATGCTGGACGGGCGTGTTAAGACACTTCATCCAAAAATTCACGGCGGGCTTTTGGCTCTTAGAGAAAAGAAAGAGCATATGGATGTAATTAAACAGCATAATATTGAAATGATTGATATGGTTGTGGTCAATTTGTATCCTTTTGAAAAAACAGTGGCAAAACCGAATGTTACCATTGAAGAAGCGATTGAAAATATTGATATCGGCGGACCGTCCATGATACGTTCGGCTTCAAAAAATTACGAGAGTGTATGTGTCATTGTTAATCCCGCTTTCTATTTTGAAGTTCTTTCCGATATGGAAAAAAAATCAGGAGCGGTTTCAGATGACTTAAAAAGAAAGATGATGATAGAAGCTTTTAAACACACATATGAATATGATATGAATATCTATAATTTCTTCAGTAAAAAAGTACAGACCGGCGATATGCCTGAAATGTTCAATATCTCCATGAAAAAAGCTCAGGATCTCCGCTATGGCGAAAATCCGCATCAGAAAGCAGCTTTTTATGTAAATTCAAAAGCAATAGAGCCGTCCATCTCCAATGCGAAACAATTACACGGAAAGGAAATGTCCTACAATAATATTATGGATGCAGACGCGGCCGTAGAGATAATAAAAGAGTTCAGCGAACCCGCAGCTACTATTATAAAACATGCGAACCCTTGCGGTACAGCTGTAGGAAAGGATTTGGATTCGGCTTTTGTCGCGGCTTATGAAGCAGATCCTGTTTCCGCTTTCGGAGGCATTATTGCCGTAAACAGAAAAATTACGGCAAAAATTGCCAACTTCCTCACGGGAAAATTTATGGAGATGATTGCGGCTCCGGAATATGATGCCGAGGCGCTTGAGATCTTGAAAAAGAAGAAAGACATCAGATTATTGGAGATAAAAGGACTGGGTATAGATAAAACTAAAAACAATGAATTTAACGTCAGGAAGGTTGTCGGCGGAGTTCTGGTTCAGGATCGCGACTTGAAATCAATATCAGAGGGCGATCTGAAAGTTGTTACAAAAAAGCAGCCTGCAAAAGAAGAGATTGCCGATATGTTGTTCGGCTGGAAAGTTGTAAAGCACGTTAAATCAAATGCAATCCTCATCGTGAAAAACGGTGTAACACTCGGGGTCGGCGCCGGACAGATGAACCGGGTGGGGTCGGTAAAAATAGCGGCAGAGCAAGCGGGAGAAAAAGCAATTTGCGCCGTACTTTGCTCGGATGCGTTCTTTCCTAAGGCAGACGGTGTTGAAGCCGCGAAGAAAGCCGGAATTACGGCAATTATTCAGACCGGTGGCTCAGTCAGGGATCAGGAAGTAATTGATGCTGCTGACAGGCTTGGGATGGCAATGGTTATGACCGGTGTCAGGCACTTTAAACACTAATTACCTTGAAAAATATATTTAATCTTACAAAAGAAGAGCTTGCAGCCGGGATAATTGCGCTTGGCGGTAAAAAATTTAATTCCGCCCAGATATTTAACTGGCTTTACAAGAACAGAGTGGAAACTTTTTCTACCATGAGCAATCTCTCTAAAAATCTCCGCCCTAAGCTTGAAGAAGAATTTGAACTTTCTTTCTTTAATATTGTTAGAAAAGCGGAATCCCGGAATGAAGATGCGGTTAAATATCTTTTTGAGCTGGCGGACGGCAAAAAGATTGAAAGTGTTCTGATGATTCAGCCTTACGGTAATACCTTGTGTGTTTCCACCCAGGTAGGTTGTGCTTACGGCTGTTTTATGTGCGCTACCGGGAAAATGGGGTTGATTCGCGACTTATTACCGTCGGAAATGACCGGACAGCTCCTTGCTATAGAGAAAGATAAGAGCGTTAAGGTCAAAAATATTGTATTTATGGGAATGGGAGAGCCGCTTGCTAATTATGATAATCTAAAAAAAGCAATAGAACTGTTCTCGGATTCTGACGGGATAGGAGTTAATCAAAGGCGGATAACGGTGTCGACTTGCGGTATACTCCCCGGGATTAAAAAGCTGATTGAAGATAAATTAAGAGTTAAACTTTCGATCTCTTTGCATTCCACTTTTGACAGTGTCAGGAATAAATTAGTTCCGGTTAATAAAAAATACAATATAGCTCATTTGTTTGAAACTTTAAGAGATTATTGTGTTTCTACGAAGTTCCAGCTAACGATAGAATATGTACTTATTGAAGGTGTAAATGACGGAATTGTTGAAGTTGATAACCTGATAACGCTGATAAGAAAATACAATTTGGATGTAAAAGTGAATATTATTCCCGTAAATCCTGTAGATAAGCTTACTTTTAGTAAAGAAGAAATAATAAATTTGTGGCAGAAAAAGCTTGAAAATGCTAGAATAACAAGCACTGTGCGAATTGAAAGAGGGGCTGATATAATGGCAGCCTGCGGTCAGCTTGCGGGAGAAGGTTAATTGGATAAGGAAAAGCTTAAAACTATAGGGATTTTTGCCCTGATATTTTTTGTTACGTTATATCTAACTATGGCCTATGTGATAAGAGGCAAGTCAGTAATAGTTCCGGATATTAAAGGGTTCCCTGTTGAAGAGGCAAGAAAAATATTGGTATCTAAAGGCCTGGCTCTTAAAGAAAGGGCGGAAAGTTTCAGTGAAAGCATACCTGACGGTTGCGTGATGGTACAAGATCCAATAGAGGGATCATACATCAAAGCGGGACGAACAGTTGATGTTACAGTAAGCCGCGGCTTGAAGATGGTTACGGTTCCTGATATCAGGGAACAAAACGCAAGACAATCAAAGATTTTATTATCGCAGAGCGGATTGAATATTGGAATAATTTCAAAGATTACTACAAAAGATACTCCGGAAGGATATATTATTGCGCAAAACCCTATGGCAAATTCTTCAATAAAAAGAAATGCTGCGGTAAATGTTTTGGCCAGTTCCGGAGAAAAAGAAATTTACTATGTTATGCCCAATCTTATGGGGAAAAAGTATGAAACTGTCAGAAAATCGCTTTATTCGGTAAAGCTGAATGTTGGGAATGTTTCCTATAAAACCGTCTCAGGCTTTGAAAAAGGTTCTATTGTCAATCAATATCCTTTGCCGGGTTCGAGGGTAAAGAAAAATAGTTCTGTCGATTTAACGGTCAATTATGCGGAAAATGAGAAACAATACAGGCTTATCAGCGTTCTTTATACAGTTGAAAGGGGTGGTTTATCGGTCAAGAGAGTTCGTCTTGTAATTCTGGACAATGACGGTAGTCGTGAAATTTATAATGATATGTCGAGGTCGGGAAGTACCATTGAAAAGTCTGTAAGAGTGAGTGGTTCTGTTATACTTCAGGTATTTATTAATAATGAAATGAAAGAAGAGAGACCTTATGAATAAAATAAAAATCGCTCCTTCTATACTTTCTGCGGATTTCCTTAATTTCGAGAGAGATATAAGAAAACTGGAAAAATCCGGAGCTGACCTTATCCACATAGATGTAATGGACGGTTCTTTTGTCCCAAATATAACTTTTGGAATGGGACTAGTTAAGCAGATTGGAAAAATTACTTCGCTGCCTCTTGATTGCCATTTAATGATCGTTAATCCGGACAAATATATCGAAAGATTTGCCGAAGCAGGAGCCGACTATATTACAATTCACTATGAAGCTTCCGGAAATTTAAAAAATGATTTAACGAGAATAAATAATCTTGGAGTATTTGCAGGTTTATCTCTAAATCCTGATACTCCGGTTAGAAAAATATTTCCTTACTTGAAGTATGTTGATTTGATCCTGGTTATGTCTGTTTTTCCGGGATTTGGCGGTCAAAAATTCATAGCGGAATCCATAGATAGAATTGTGGAAATAAAAAATTTTATCATGAAAAATAAATATGATGTAAAAATTGAAGTTGATGGCGGTGTCAATGAAGTAACAGCGCCTTTGATAACTTCAGCAGGTGCCGATATACTGGTTGCGGGAGCAGCTGTTTTTAGTTCTAAAAATCAAAAACAAATTATAAAAAATCTGAGAAAGTAAAGAAGGGGGAAAAGTAAAATGAATAAAATGGTAGAATTGGTTTTAACGTTAGGAGGGAACCCTCAGGCAGGAGCTACGGCTTCAACGGAAGCATCGGCAGGAAGTACGTTCTTCCCGATAATAATGCTTGGGGTAGTGTTTGTGATAATGTATTTTGTGGTTCTTCGTCCTCAGAGTAAGGAACAAAAAAAGCATCAGGAGATGTTAAAAGCTTTAAAAAAGGGAGATAAAGTTCTTACCGCCGGCGGCATATATGGAATTATTGTCGGGATTTCTGATGCTGAAGCAAAAGTCGTAGTAAGAATTGACGAAAATACAAAAGTCGAAATAGGGAAGGCCTATGTTGTTGGAGTGAAACCTGAAGGCCAGGCAGAACAACCTGTTGTAAAGTGAAATTAATTGCAAGCTTGTATCAGTGTCCCCCTGTGGTGAGATCTCGTCCGCAACCATGTTTGTTGCGAGACCTCGCCTTTAGACGGGCCTCAGGCGGAGAATCTTTTATAAGGGAGGTTTTATAAATGCATAGAAATAGATGGGTAATGGGGATTATTTTTCTGGTATTTTTTGGTTCCCTTTATTCGATTTTCTTTGAGAGCGGGGAGTTTGTAAGACCGTTTAACACTGAAAATCCGAAGAAAAGGATTAAACTGGGACTTGACCTTCAAGGAGGAATGAACCTTATGATGGAGGTCGATGAAAGTCAGCTTCCAAAAGGGCTTACTTTGAATGAAGCTGTGGACCGGGCTGTTGAGGTTGTAAGGAATAGAGTTGACCAGATCGGAGTCTCGGAACCACTGATACAAAAAGAAGGTACAAAATGGATTGTGGTTCAGCTTCCGGGGGTTAAAAACCCTGATGAAGCAAAAAAGATGATAGGTCAAACGGCTCTACTTGAATTTAAACTTGTTGATGATGCCGGAGATGTGGAAAAAGCAATTGAGGGCAAAGTTCCTAAAGGGGATGTCCTGCTTTACGATAAAGAGAACAAACCGTTCCTTCTTAAAGAAGAACAGCTTATGACAGGAGCTTCTTTAGCTAATGCAAAAATGAGCCTGGGCGGCGGGAGTTTTGGTTCGGAAATTGGAGTTGATTTTAGCCTGACCGATGAAGGTTCTAAAATATTTTCTAAAATAACAGGATCGAATATAAATAAACGGCTTGCAATAATCCTTGATAATCGGGTGATCTCAGCGCCGACTATAAACAGTAAAATATCAAGAAGAGGTCAAATTACGGGAAATTTTGACGACAAAGAAGCTAAGAATTTGGCGTTACTCCTCCGTTCCGGTTCTTTACCGGTTCCGATGAACATTATCAGTGAGAATGTGGTCGGGCCTTCGCTGGGTGCGGACTCTATTAAAAAAGGTCTGTATTCCGGAATGATAGGTTTACTGGCGGTACTCCTTATTATGGGTTTCTATTATAAGTTTTCCGGAGTAATAGCTGATATTGGGCTACTCTGCAATATTTTGTATCTGATGGGCGGAATTACCTTAATAGGCGCTACCTTAACTATGCCGGGTATTGCCGGTATTATCCTGACCATTGGTATGTCTGTAGACTCTAATGTTCTTATTCTTGAAAGAATAAGAGAAGAGCTGAGAACAGGTAAAACAGTCAGGGCTGCGGTAGATGCGGGATACAACCGTGCTTTCTGGACTGTAATTGATTCTCATGTTACGACCTTGATAACGGCTCTTATTCTGTTTGTTTTTGGGACAGGGCCTATTAAAGGTTTTGCTGTAACTCTGAGTATGGGTTGTGCTATCAGTTTATTTACTGCGGTTGTAGTTACAAAAGTTATTTTTGACTGGAGATTGTCCAGAGGTGAAGTTGAGAAACTTAGTATTTAGAACAAATTCTATTGCGGAGGGACGATGATTCAATTATTTGGTAATACGAAAATTAATTTTGTCGGGCTGAGATTTATAGCATATATAATATCCAGTGTGCTGGTTTTTTCCGGACTTTTTGCAATTGTTCAAATGTCCCGAGGAAAGGGTAATATTGGAATTGATTTTGCCGGAGGAAGTGTTGTTTCTATTAAATTTAAAAAAGAATTAGATGCTGGTAAGATCAGAGAAGTGCTTGATAAAAATGGGTTTAAAGATACGGGAATACAACAGATAGCCGATACGCCGACTGATCCAAAATTAAAGGTCTTGCTCAGGATCAAAGCTTCAAATGTCAAGATTGGTGGTTTGAAAGAGGCTATGACAAAAGTATTTACTGAAGGTTTTCCGGGTGAAGTATTTGAAATTGACCGGATTGAAGATATGGGTCCGATCGTAAGTGCAAAGCTTAAGGGTCAGGCATTCTGGGCAATATTTTTTGCGATACTTTCTATTATGGTCTATATCTGGTTCCGTTTTGAATTCAGATTTGGCCTGGCCGGTGCTGTGGCTACCCTTCATGACGTGCTGGCTGTTATTGGAATATTTTACTTTATGAATAAAGAGTTTACACTTCTCTTTGTTACTGCTCTTTTGACTCTGGCAGGCTACTCCTTGACTGACACCGTAGTTGTGTTTGACAGAATAAGAGAAAATCTAAAGATAAGAGTTAAAGATAATCTTGATACTATTATAAATTCCAGTGTAAACGAAGTGTTAAGCAGGACTTTTATGACTTCGCTTACAGTTCTTATCGTTGTGACGTCTTTGTTTTTATATGGAGGGGAAGTTATTCATGACTTTTCTTTTGCTTTGATGATGGGCGTTGTTATCGGAACATATTCCTCATGGTTTGTTGCGAGTCCTATACTTATTGAATGGGAGCATGCCATGGAGAGGAAAGCGGTTGTCGTAAAAAAATGACATATAATGCCCGCCGAAGGGCGGGCATTATTACTTTTGATATGGCCTGTATTTAAAAGGTTAAAATGACATACGAAGAAATAAGAGCAAAGTTATTAAAGAGCAATCCTCAGGCAGATATTCTCCTGCTTGATAGATGCAATAAACTTGCAGAAGAAGTTCATTCCTCTCAAAAACGGCTTTCCGGTGATCCTTATATGACCCATGTTCTAGAAGTGGCAAATATCCTGACGGATCTGAAAATGGATCCCTCTACCGTATCGGCGGGACTGCTTCATGATGTGCTTGAAGATTCTTCCCTGACCTTTGAGGAGCTTAAGAACCAGGTCGGCGAAGAGGTTGCAGTTATGGTTGAAGGTCTTACGAAACTTTCTTTTAAGATAAAGCCCGAGAAAGAGATAAGACAGGCTGATAATTTTAGAAAAATACTTCTGGCTATGTCCAAAGACATTAGAGTTATAATAATCAAACTTTCTGACCGCCTGCATAATATGCGTACCCTTCAGTTTCTTCCCGAAGAAAATCAAAAAGAAAATGCCGAGGAAACCCTTCAGATCTATGCTCCGCTTGCGCACCGGCTGGGCGTCGGGCGTCTTAAGTGGGAGCTTGAAGACCTGTCAATGAAATATCTTTATCCCAAAGAATATAAAGAAATAGGAGATAAAATATCGGACAAGAGGGTTCACCGGGAAAAACTTGTAGAAGAAGCTAAAACCACTCTTCTTTCAAAATTAAATGAACTTGGGATCAACGTTCAAATTATCGGACGGGCAAAACATTTTTACAGTATATTTCAGAAAATGAAAAGACTTAACAAAGAATTTGAAGAAATTTATGATATTACAGCGCTGAGGATTATTACAGATTCTATGGAAGAATGTTATTCCATATTGGGAGTTATACATTCTATTTTTAAACCGATTCCCGGACAGTTCGATGATTATATTGCAATGCCAAAAACAAACCTGTATCAATCACTGCATACAAATGTGATTGGGCCAACCGGTTTGCCTTTGGAGATCCAGATCCGGACCAGGGATATGAACGAAACAGCGGAGTTTGGTGTTGCTGCCCACTGGTATTATAAAGAAGGCGGGCAGAGGGATAAAAAATCAGAGCATAAAATTGAATGGCTGCGGCATCTTATAGAATGGATGACAGAAGTTAAAGACTCAAAAGAATTTATGGATCTCCTTAAAATGGACCTGTTTGGAGACGAAGTGTTTGTTTTTACGCCAAAAGGCGATGTTTTTGCGCTTCCTCTCGGGTCCTCCGCTGTTGATTTTGCTTACGCCGTGCATTCTTCCCTGGGCGACAAAATTATGGGGGCAAAAATAAACAACAAGATGTCTCAGATCCGTTCAGAACTTAAAACAGGGGATATTGTTGAAATTATTACTTCTGTACATTCAAAGCCCAATCCTGATTGGCTAAAGTTTGTCCGCACAAATAAAGCAAAACAAAAAATAAGGCATTTTCTGAAGATAAAAGAGGAAGAAGAGAAGGTTAAAATAAAGTAAAGATTGTTTGGGGTTAAGATGAGGAATATCATAGATTGGATTATATAGTAGTATAAAATTAACAAGGAGTTTTATGGAAAATAAAGCTTTACAGAAAATAAATTACGGTTTGTATATTGTAAGCGCCAAAAATGGCGGTAAATTCAACGGTCAAATTGTAAATACAGTTTTTCAAGTTACTTCCGAGCCGCCTAGTGTTGCAATTTGTATAAATAAAAATAATTTAACTTATGGTTATATTGATAAAGATAAAGCTTTCTCTGTTTCTGTGTTGGAAAAAGAAACGCCCATGATCTACATAGGAAAATTTGGATTCAAGAGCGGAAAAGATATTGATAAGTTTGTGGATACGAAGTATATTATAGGTAAGACGGGTGTTCCTGTTGTTATAGACTGGTCTTTAGCTTATTTTGAATGCGAAGTAATCTCTCAAACTGACGCAGGTACTCATGCTATATTCATCGGTAAAGTAGTAAATGAGGGTATTTTGCAGGAAGATAAAGAGGCTTTAACGTATGAATACTATCGGTCGATAAAAAAAGGCAAATCGCCGAAGAACGCACCAACATTTGCAGGAAACCGGTAAGTGTTTAGATGGTTGGAGGTTCGGAGGCTTGGCAAGATAGCAAGTTGAGCGAAGTTTAAATATCGAACCTTAAATCTTCGCGAAATCCGCCTAGGCGTAGAAAGCAGGGAAAACAGTGAGAAAAGTGAAGAAAGTTTTGCAATAATGAGTTTTTATATAATAATAACACATTAGTGTAAAACTCGTCACGCGCAACCCGCTACTCGTAACTTATTTTATATACAAGAGGTAATCAAATGTTAATTCTAGGCATCAACAGCAGTCCGAGAAAAGGCGGCAACACTGATATTCTTCTTGAATATGCTTTATCAGGTGCGAAAGCTGCGGGGGCTGTAATTAAGAGGATAAACCTTGGAGAGCTGAAGTATTCCCCATGTCTTTCCTGTCCTAATCAAAGAAAAGACGGAGTTTGTATTGTAAAAGATGATATGGACGAAATCTACTGTGCTTTTGAAAAAGCAGACGTGGTGATCATTGCTTCTCCTGTGTATTTCGGCAGTGTCTCAGCCCAGTTAAAGATGATGATAGACAGGTTTCAATGTGCCTGGACCGCGAAATATGTCCATAAAACAGTAAAAACAACCTTTAAAAAACAGGGCGCATTTATTTGTGTGGAAGCAAGCAATAAAATAAGTTTTTTTGAAAATTCCAGGTCAATTGTAAAAAACTTGTTTGTTACTCTTAATATAAAGTATTCAAAAGAATTGTTATGCTCTCAAGTTGAGGATAAAGGCGCAATATTAAATAAAAAAGATTTGTTGTCTAAAGCCGAAAAGCTGGGGAAAGAATTGATAAATATAAGTTTGTAAGGTTTAGAAGGTTTGTAAAGTAAGAGCAGGTAGAAAAGTTGAAGTATTTGATATAATAACACAATAATGTAAGACGTTACAGACTTTTATGGGCGGTGTTGCTATTACTTTTTGTTTTATCAATGGAATCCAGTAGCTTTGTAATCAGTGGAATCGTACTATCAAAGGAGGGATTATTTTATGGGTGTCAAATTTACAGGCAGCGATGTAGTGGAAATGGGGATTCAAATAGAAAAAAATGGGAAAGAATATTACGAAGAAGTATCCAAGTGCTCGAAATCTGGAAAAGCAAAAATAATATTTGAATTTCTTGAAAAAGAAGAACTGGAACATATTGAATTCTTTAATAAACTTTTGTCCGGGCTTGAAAAAGAGGAAATAGCGGAATCCTATCCCGGAGAGTATCATGAATACATCGAACATCTTTCTGAACTGCATGTTTTTACAAAAGAAGGGAAAGGCAAAGAAGCCGCTTGTAAAATAAAATCTGATAAAGAAGCGTTGCAGACGGCAGTAACTTTTGAAAAGGATTCTATATTGTTTTATTATGAGTTGAAAAACTTCATCTCAGTTAAAGACGGAAAAGTACTTGATGAGATAATTAAGGAAGAGCAGGGACATTTGTCGAAATTAACGGTACTTTTGAAAGAAATATAAAAAATACAGGTGCTGGGTGCTTGATTTATAATAAAGAGTTGTTTTAATATATGATACAAGATATTACGTTATAGACGTTATGGACTTTTAATGACTTTTATGGACGATTGTTTTTATTTTAAATTATGAAACAAAAATTATTTTACAGGAGGATAATATTATGGCGAGTGTAAAAGGTACTGAGACTGAAAAAAATCTTCTTGCATCTTTTGCGGGGGAGTCACAGGCGCGGAATAGGTATACATATTTTGCTTCTGTGGCAAAAAAGGAAGGATTTGAACAGATTGCATGGTATTTTAGTGATACTGCGGATAACGAAAAAGAACATGCAAAAAGATTTTTTAAATTTCTGGAGGGAGGGGATCTGCAGATAACGGCGACATATCCTGCGGGAATTATAGGAACGACGAAGGAAAACCTGAAAGCCTCTGCGGCAGGGGAAAAACATGAATATACGGTTTTATATCCCGAAGCTGCAAAAATAGCCGAAAAAGAAGGTTTTAAAGAGGTTGCTGCGCTGTTTAGAGCTGTCAGTAAAGCTGAAATGTTGCATGAGGGTCGTTATAATAAACTTATGGCTAACTTGGAAAAAGGAAGTGTCTTTAAAAAGAGCGGTACGGTTAAATGGAAATGCAGAAATTGCGGATATATGCATGAAGGCCCGGAGGCTTTGGAACAATGTCCTGCTTGCTTGCATCCCAAAGCATATTTTGAGCTTTTCTGTGAGAACTATTAAATAATACCTGGTTTGTATATTATAAAAACCCCTGCCTTTTATTAAAGATGCGGAGTTTTTATTGAATATACCGCAACAAAATGATAAAATCCGATAAATGCGTTACTCCTGAGGGATCAACCCGGAAGGAGATTAGTTTGGGGGAAAAATGTCTGCAGTTTTACTCGATGGAGAATCAGTTGCAAAAAAGATCAAAGAAGGTTTAAAAAAAGAGATAGAAGGTTTTAACTCCCGGGGTAAAGAGCTAAAACTTATTGCTGTTCAGGTGGGAGAAAATGCTGCCTCACGTGTATATGTTAACCAGCAAAAAAAAGCTTGTGAAGAGATGGGATTGAAATACGAACTTAAAGAACTTGCTTCAACTACTACAGAAAAAGTGCTTTTAGAATATATAGAAAGTTTAAATAATGACGCATCGGTTACAGGGATAATTCTTCAGATGCCTCTCCCTAAAGAGATTGATCCTAAAAGTGTTCAAATAAAGATATCGCCAAAAAAAGATGTTGAAGGTTTAAACCCGTATAATATGGGGCTTTTGGTCTATGGGAAACAGGTTGTAGCGCCCTGCACGGCGCTGGGCGCGGTGGAACTTCTAAAAAGCAGCGGGGTTGAATTAAAAGGTAAGGAAGTTGTCATAATAGGCCATAGTGAAATAGTCGGGAAACCTATTTTATTACTTATGCTTCAATCTTTGACTGAATCTCCCACTCCTACGGTCTGTCATATCGCGACCAAGGATACACCGTCACATACAAAGAAGGCTGATATTGTTTTCGTTGCTGTAGGAAAACCGGGCTTGGTTAAAGCCGAGATGCTTAAAGCGGGATCCATTGTTATAGATATAGGTATTAACAGGGTCCCTGTGCTTGATGCGAACGGGGTTCATGTGGCAGATGAAAAAACCGGAAGGCCAAAAATGAAGACAGTAGGAGATGTTGATTTTGAGAAGGCAAAAGAAGTTTGCGGGATGATCTCACCTGTCCCAGGGGGTGTAGGTCCTTTGACCGTTACAATGCTTATTAAAAACACAATAGAATGCGCTAAATGGCAGGGCGAATAGCGGATCAGTCCGCAAGGAATCATGATGAAAATGAAAAAGATAATAGCAGTTTTAATTGTAGTTTTTGCGCCGTTTTTTGTTTATGGGGATGCGGAAAGACTGGATCTTTTGAAAGAAACAGTAATTAATTATCCGAAGTTTACATTAGAGAAAGGATATTATTCTACCGGAGCGGAGATGATAGATACCACCGAAGCTGATCCGGTCTGCGTTGAAGCTGCTTTTCCAGAAAAATGTTCAATTGTTAAAATATTTATTTTGACGGGAAAGACAAAAGTTACATCAAATCTTAACGGAGTTAGGGAAGTTTCAACAATGTATAACTTCGTAGTTGAAGCAAAAACGCAATATGGAGATTTTAAAGAGATAAGAAAGTTTATGAACAATACCGTTACAAAAATAGAGATAAAGGAAAAGGTTAAGACAGATTGCATTAGGATACGGGTGCTTCCTTATAGAGAAGGCTCAGCCAAATGTTTTGGAGATATGTCTTTTGAGGTCTGGGGTTATAAAGGAGATGAACCAAAACAGGAAAAAATAAAAATAAAGACAAAAGCAGATGCAAAAAAAGCTTTCAAGTTAAATGAAATAACGGCTAAAGAGTATATGCAATTCCTTAAGGACCTGACGGAATAATAAAAAACACGCCTTTTTCACCTACGCCTAAGTTAAAAGGAGCAGGGCTTTTATTATTGACTACAAATATTTTCTATGTTAGTATTTTTAAACAGAGCAGTAATTTAAAGGGTTTTTAGAATAATTTAACACAGGAGAATGAAGTAATAATATAAATCAGTGAAATCCTGTAGTTTTGTAATCGGTGGAATCTATTTAGAGAAAAGGGAAAATTAATGCATTATTTTGGGTTCAAGAAGGGTCAGTTATATTGTGAAAATGTAAAAGTTTCAAGTATAGCAAAAAGTACAGGAACACCTGTTTATATATACAGCAAAAGGACTATTGTTGAGCATTATAGAAAAATAGATGAAGCTTTTAAGGGTACGGATCATTTGATCTGCTATGCGTTAAAAGCCAATTCAAACTTTGCAATAATAAAATTGCTGCAGAAGGAAGGTTGTGGCGCAGATATAGTATCGGGAGGCGAGCTCTATAAAGCGCTTAAATCAGGGATTTCTCCTTTGAAAATTGTATATGCAGGTGTAGGTAAAACAAGAGATGAAATTAAGACTGCTATTAAAAGCCGGATCTTTATGTTTAATATTGAATCAATGCCGGAAGCTGAACGTATAAATTCAGTAGCGGGAAAACTTGGCAAAAAGGTTGAAGTAGCTCTCAGGATAAATCCTGATGTAGACCCGGATACGCATCATTATATTACTACCGGTAAAAAAGAGAATAAATTCGGTATTAATATCAGTAAAGCTAAAGAGTTTTTCCTTGCTACCGGCAGGTTGAAGAACTTGAAAGTATGCGGGATCCATACCCATATAGGCTCGCAGATAACGAAGGTGGAACCTTATATAATGGCTTTAAAGAAGGTTATTGCCCTTAAAAAAGAACTTGAGAAGATAGGGATTATTATTACAAGGCTTAATATAGGCGGGGGTTTAGGCATAATTTATAAGAACGAAAATCCTGAAACGCCTGCAAGTTTTGCCAAAAAAATACTTCCTCTTCTTAAACCTCTGGGAGTTAAGGTTATACTGGAGCCAGGCAGGTTTATTGTCGGAAATTCGGGGATAATGGCGGCCCAGGTACAATACATAAAAATCGGGGAAGTAAAGAATTATGTTATATTAGATGCCGGTATGAATGATTTTATCCGGCCTTCCCTTTATGGTGCCTATCATGATATTGTTGCGGTTAGAAAAACTAAGGGTAAGATTAGAGCTGATGTTGTGGGACCTATTTGCGAATCAGGGGATTTTTTCGGGAAAAACCGGGTACTTCCGGGGGTCAAAGACGGTGATTATATGGCTGTAATGAGTGCCGGTGCTTACGGGTTCTCAATGTCTTCCAATTATAATTGCAGGCGTAAACCCGTTGAAGTCCTTGTAGACGGTTCTAAATATAAAGTAATTAGAAGAAGAGAGAGTTTTGCGGATCTTTTTAAGGAAGAAAAGGCATAAAATGAAAAGTGTTGCATTTTCAAAAATGAGCGGTACCGGTAATGATTTTATTATTATAGATAACCGGAAAGGCGTAATAGCAAACAGTAAAAAGTTCGCTCTGGCAGTTTGTAACAGAAAAAGATCCGTCGGCGCTGACGGTGTATTACTTGTTGAAAGATCTAAAGTTGCGGACTATAAAATGCGGATTATTAATTCTGACGGTTCGGAAGCCGGTATGTGCGGTAATGGTATACGCTGTATTGCCATGTTTGCCTTCTTGAAAAAGATTGCAGGAAAAGAGCAGTCTGTAGAGACCTTGTCCGGTCTTAAAACGGTTACAATAACGGATTCCGGTAAAGGAGTCGTTGACGTCAATATGGGAGTGCCTAAAGATGAAAAATTTGGAATACATGTAAGAACATGTGGAAAGAGTTTTCTCGCATATTATGTCAATACAGGTGTTCCGCATACGGTCGTGTTTAATAAAAATGTAAATGTTGCAGTAGATGGCAGACAGATAAGGTATCATAAAGTATTTAAACCTGCAGGTACGAATGTTGATTTTGTAAAGGTCATAGATAAACATACAATAAGGGTCCGCACGTATGAAAGAGGTGTCGAGGAAGAGACGGATGCCTGCGGCACAGGGGCAACAGCTTCCGCTTATATTACAAATATGCTTTGCAAGACAAAATTTCCCGCGAAGGTTGTAACTTCTGGCGGGGACATTTTGAAAATAGACGCTGATGAAGACGGGAATTTATACATGTCGGGTAAAGTTACAAATATTTGTGAAGGTAAAATATTCTATTGACCAAATACCTTCCTCCCCTTTTAGAAAAGGGGAGGAAGGTATGGTAAGGAGAGAAATAAATGTTTGAAGGTTTAGTAACAGCGCTTATTACTCCGTTTAAGAACTATAAAGTTGATGAAGCGAGAGTAAAAGAAAATGTGGAGTTTCAAATAAAGAATAAAGTCTCCGGACTTCTGCCTTGCGGCACAACGGGTGAATCTCCGACTTTGTCTAATGAGGAGCATAAAAAAGTAATTCAATTGGTTTTAAAAGCAGCAAAAGGCAGAGTTCCTGTTATGGCCGGCACCGGTTCGAATTCTACGGATGAAGCAGTTGAGCTTACCAGATATGCAAAAAAGATAGGCTGCGATGCTGCGCTCATGGTCTCTCCATATTACAATAAGCCGACGCAAAAAGGGCTTTATATGCATTTTAAGAAAGTAGCTGACACTGTCGATATTCCTATAATGCTGTATAACATTCCGGGGCGCACGGGCGTAACGATAGAAACAGCTACTATGCTAAAATTAAAAAATGACTGTAAAAATATTATAGGAGTAAAAGAAGCTACCGGTAGTTTGGATATGACAAGCCAGATCATCTCTGCCTGCGGAAAAGATTTCTGCGTTATGTCGGGTGATGACAATCTGACTCTGCCTATCATGTCTGTCGGCGGAAAAGGGGTTATCTCCGTAATTTCTAATATTATGCCGGGAAAGGTTGCTGAAATGACCGCGGCTTATGCAAGAAAGGAAATTAAAAAAGCGATTGAGCTTCATTATTTCCTGTTTCCGCTGATCAAGGCGGCGTTTATAGAAACAAATCCTATTCCTATAAAAACTGCGATGATGCTTGCCGGTATGGATACAGGGGAAATGCGTCTTCCAATGTGTGAAATGGAAGATGGAACTTTTGAAAAATTAAAGGAAGTTTTGAAGGGTTACGGGCTAGTGAAGTAGAAAGGGAAGCAGAGAAAGCAAGGACAGAAAAAGAAGAAAGAGAAGTTGAGCAAAGGTATAAATATTAAACCATAAACCCTTTGCGAAATCCGCCTATGCGGAGGAATGGAGAGAATATGATAAAAGTTATAATTATAGGCGCCGCGGGAAGAATGGGGTCGGTAATAACTAAAAATATTGCAGCAGAAAAGGGTGTTACTATTGCAGGGGTAATTGAAAGTGCGAAGTTTCCGGGAATAGGTAAGGATATTGGATATGTTACCGGCAACGGTAAAATCGGTGTAAATTTGTCTTCTAATCTTTCAGAGATCGCGGCAAAATGCGATGTAATAATTGATTTTACTTTGCCGGCTTCTTCTTTGAAAAATCTCGAAATTGCCGTTAAATTCAAAAAGGCTGTTATTATAGGAACGACCGGTTTTAATGATGCAGAAAAAAAGCTGATAGCTGCAGCGGGAAAAGCTATTCCTGTTGTTTTTGCTCCAAGCATGAGCATAGGGGTGAATCTTCTTTTTAAGCTTGTAAAGGAAGCTGCTGAGGTCCTTAAGGGCTATGATGCTGAGATAATCGAGACCCATCACCGTTTCAAAAAAGATGCTCCTTCAGGGACGGCTTTAAGGCTCGGTGAAAGTATAGCCTCCGGGAAGGGTGTTGATTTTAAAAAAAATACTATATTCGGCAGGGAAGGTATTGTAGGCGAAAGAAAGCCCGGTGAAATTGCTATTCATGCAGTTAGATCCGGAGATGTTGCAGGCGAGCATGTCGTTTCATTTGGAACAATAGGCGAAAGGATCGAACTGGTACATAAAGCTTCCAGCCGAGAAGCCTACGCAAGCGGGACCATTCTTGCAGTAAGGTATATTTACAAGGCAAAAGCAGGGCTTTATGATATGCAGGATGTACTGGGGCTTAAGTGAGAAAAGAAATTACGATTGACGAATGACAATTGACAAATTTATGAAGGCGAAATAAAGAGATTCACCGAATTATTTTCAATAAAGGACTGGATAATGAAAATAGAAGTTGCTGAACGCTTAAAAAAACTTCCTCCTTATCTTTTTATTGAAATAGATAAAATGAAAAGGAAGGCAAGAGAGGAAGGCGTTGATATAATTGATCTCGGTATCGGAGATCCTGATCTGCCGACTTTGCAACCTATTATCGAAGAGATGCAAAAAGAGATCTGGGATGCAAAGAATCATCAGTATCCGCTTGGTTCAGGATTAAAGGATTTTAGAACTGCGGTTACGGACTGGTATAAAAAACGTTTTGATGTTGATTTTGATTCTGATACCGAAGCAATGGCTTTGATCGGCTCGAAAGAGGCTATCGGACATTTACCCCTGGCTTTCATTAATCCGGGGGATGTTGTCCTTATCCCTGATCCCGGGTATCCGGTATATAATGCCGGGACCATATTTGCGGAAGGTGTTCCCTATATAATGCCGTTACTTGAAAAAAATGGGTTTCTTCCGGATCTTGACATTATTCCTGCCGGTATTTTAAAGAAAGCAAAATTAATGTTTATAAACTATCCGAACAACCCTACGGCGGCGGTTGCGCCAAACTCTTTTTTTGATAAAGTTACAGCCTTTGCGAAAAATAATAATATTATTGTCTGTCATGACGCAGCCTACTCTGAAATGTACTATGAAGGTAAAAAGGTTTCCAGCTTTTTTAATGCAAAAGGTTCTAAAGATGTAGGGATTGAAATGCATTCCTTCTCGAAAACTTTCAATATGACCGGATGGCGTCTTGGTTACGCCGTCGGGCATAAAGATCTAATAGCAGGACTGGCTTCAATAAAGGGTAATCTTGATTCGGGGCAGTTCCATGCTATACAGAGGGCGGGAATAAAGGCTTTAAACCTGCCGGAAAAGTGGACTGATGATCTCCGTAAAATATACGAAGCTCGGAGAAATGTGCTTGTATCCGGTTTAAGATCACTGGGCTGGGGTGTTAATGATCCTAAAGCAACTTTTTACGTGTGGATCAAGGTGCCTGAAGGATTTAAAGATAAAAATAAAACTGTCGTTTCAATTTCAAGCGAATTTGTTAAATTTCTTCTTAAAAATTGCGGGATTGTTTCAACTCCGGGAGTCGGTTTTGGCGTGTATGGAGAAGGTTATATCAGAATGACTATTTGCACCACGGAAGAACGTCTTAATGAAGCAGTTAAACGGTTAAAGGAAAAATGCCGGTTTTGAAAGCCTATATATCCATAGGAAGTAATCTGGGAAACAGGCTTGTTAATTTAAAAAAATCAGTGCTGCTTTTGTCAAAATATGGTAAAATTAAGGTAATAAGAGTGTCTCCCCTGTATGAGACAGAACCTGTAGGCGAGGTCAAACAGGGTCTTTTTTTAAATGGAGTAGTAGAAATAAAAACAACGCTTGATCCCATAAAGCTTCTCTCTGTCTGCAAAGAAATTGAATCAGAGATGAAAAGGAAAAAGACGGTAAAATGGGGGCCAAGAGTAATTGATCTGGATATAATTCTTTATGGGACAGGGGTTGTTAAGCTGAAAGGTCTGACGATCCCTCATAAGGAAATTAGTAAAAGAGAGTTTGTTCTTAGGCCGCTTGTGGATCTAAATAGTAAAGGCCGTCACCCTGTTTTTAAAAAGAGTTATTTAAGACTGCTGAAAGATATAAAAGGCGGGAAAAAAGTAAAAAAATATGGAAAAAGCGTTTAATCATAAATACATAGTGGTCGAGGGACCTATCGGGGTAGGAAAGACCAGTCTTGTTGATCTAATTGGCCAGGAATTCCGATTCAAACAGATACTTGAGGTGGTAGAAGAAAATCCTTTTCTTCCTAAATTTTATAAAGAGATGAAAAACTTTGCTTTTCAAACGCAGATCTTCTTTCTTTTGAACAGGTACAAGCAGCAGCAAGCCTTGTTCCAAAACGAGTTGTTTTCTTCCGGTATTATGGCGGATTACCTCTTTGAGAAAGACAGGATATTTGCTTATGTTAATCTGGATGAGAGCGAGCTGGTGCTGTATGAAAAACTTTATGCTATTTTAAAACCGCAGGTGCCGAAACCGGACCTGGTTATTTATTTGCAGGCAAATACGGATACACTTATTAAAAGGATAAAAATGCGGGGCCGTACTTATGAGAAAACAATAGGTCATGATTACCTGGACCGTTTAAATAAAGCTTATAATGAGTTCTTCCTCAGGTATAAAGAAACGCCGCTACTTATTATTAATACCAACGAAATAGATTTTGTCCATAAGATGGGGGATCTAAACGATCTTATTAAGACTATCAGGGAAATGAAAACAGGGACAAAATATTACCTCCCCATAAGTTCCTAAGGATGCAATGAAAGTTATTTCAAAAATAGCAGAGATGACTTCCTTTTCCAAAAAACAAATAGCCAAAGGTAAAGTTATCGGATTTGTTCCTACTATGGGGTACTTGCATGAAGGACACCTCTCTCTGGTCAAACAGGCAAAAAAAGAGTGCGATATCGTAATTGTAAGTATTTTTGTTAATCCGACACAGTTTGGCCCTAAAGAAGATCTTGTGGCTTACCCAAGGGACTTAGAGCGTGATCTGACGTTATTGGAACCGATTAAGGCGGATATTGTATTTCATCCGGAAGCTTTAGATATGTATCCCTCAGGCTTTAAAACGTATGTTAACATTGAAGATGAGCTGACCCGGAGACTCTGCGGTGCATTCCGTCCTGTTCATTTCAAAGGTGTTACCACGATAGTTGCGAAATTATTTAATATAGTCCTGCCGAACAACGCGTACTTTGGACAAAAAGACGCCCAGCAGTGTGCGGTAATAAAAAAGATGGTCAAAGATCTTAACTTTCCGTTAAAGATAATTGCTTTGCCTACGGTTAGGGAAAAGGACGGCCTGGCTATGAGCTCAAGGAATATTTACCTTAACCCGGAAGAAAGAAGGTCAGCTCCCGCAATATATGCGTCGCTTTTATTGGCAAAAAAAATGATAGATAAGGGAGAACTCCGGGCGAAAAAAATTATCATTGCCGTAAAAAAAGAATTAAATACCATGAAAAATGCAAAGATCCAGTATATTTCGGTTGTTAATTCTGAGAATTTGGAAGATTTAAAGACCATTTCCGGAGAAGTGATTATAGCCGTAGCGTTAAAACTCGGAAAAACCCGGTTAATAGATAATATAATAATATCAGCATGAAAGAATATTAAATGTTCTTATTTGACGAAGTTGAAAAGATTGCAGGAAATTTTGTCGGTGAAACTTACAAATTCGTGGATTTTCATTTCTCCAACCTGTTAAAATCGATAAAATCCGTAAAAGGTAATGCCCGTGTTATGATAGTTTCTGTTCCTTTTTGGGCCATACCTATGACGTGGCTTGGGGTGTATCAATCAATATTTGCAAAGCATCTGGGTGTAACCGACAGGGAACTGGGTTTTATTGCAAGTTTGGGGATGCTTGTGCAGATTGGAACAACGGTATTTGGCGGTTACGTTGCTGACAGATGGGGAAGAAAAAGAACGGTTATATTCTGTGACACTCTATGTTTTTTAACTGCATTTACTTTTCTTCTTTTTGCAAAAAATATCTGGTTTTTCGTGTTCTATATAATTTTTCTTAATTTAAGGTATGTGGGCTTTCCGGCCTGGAAATGTTTATGTCTTGAAGGAGCTAAACCCTCAAATAGAAGTCAGGTATTCTCCCTGAATAATCTTACGGGAGCTTTAAGCTCTTTGTTTGTCCTGTTTTCCGGTATTTTTATAGATAAATTCGGGATTGACGGGGGTACGAGGGTAATTATAGGCTTTTGTATCCTTGGAGTTTCAGCCGGGATATTTTACAGACAAAAATATTTGACAGATTCTTTTAGCAGTAAAAAACTGGTAAACGAAATAAAGAAGGAGAACAGCTTTAATTTAAAAAAATATTATACTGATGCTTTGAAAAAGATCTATTTTAATAAAACTATATTTTGGATCCTGGTTTTACAGATCATGGTTGTCTTTACTTTCAGTATGTGGAACCTTTACTGGCCGATATATTTTACGGACCAGAAAGGGCTGGGTTTGAAACCTGCCGACCTTCCCATATTTTCATTGATAAGTTCAATGGTCGGTATTACTTCAACTTTTCTCGCTATTTCTTTAGTAAAACAAAATATATATAAAAAGGTTCTGACCTATGCGTCAATACTTCCTATTTTTGGAGCAATAATTTACATTATCACCCCTCCTAATACAATGTATTTATTAGCGCTGAGTTTTATCATTAATAATATATTTGCTTCATTATACGGGCCGATAACCGAAAGCATGGCGGCGGATTCAATGAATGAAAAAGAACGGGCAAGATTGTTCTCCGTTTTTAGTACAATATTATATCTTTTTTGTGTTCCTTCCACAGCCCTGGCAGGTATATTATATTCTATCTGGCCAAGATTACTTTTTATTGTTATTTTATTGCTGACCATTTTAACTTTTATTCTTATTAAGATTAAGATAAAATACCGGCCAAGCTCTGTCCTTTTAGTGAAAAACCTGAAATAAGCAAGTGAAATAAGTTAAATCATGAAATGACAGCGATTCCGCAACTATAATAAATAGCCCTATAAAAACCTGTATATACCCTGAGAAAAACGATTATTACCTGTTTAAGCAAATTCGCACTCACAAAAAGACTTGACATACTTCCAATATCTATGAT
>Ga0208373_1002239_pt1 | contig 22102 bp, 21 predicted proteins | sample RifOxyC2_FD_184036 | JGI IMG/M metagenome (GOLD analysis project Ga0208373, IMG submission 184036) | Soil microbial communities from Rifle, Colorado - Rifle Oxygen_injection C2 (SPAdes) | ecosystem: Environmental > Terrestrial > Deep subsurface > Rock core/Sediment | place: Rifle, Colorado... | reverse complement strand
TGCCAAAGAACTTCGTGTTAAAGAAACAGATCGTTTAAGTGCAATATCAACGGAACTTAAGAAAATGGGTGCAGATATAACTGAATTAGAAGACGGGCTGATAATTAAGGGACCTACAAAATTAAAAGGAGCAACTGTTAATTCATACAAAGACCATCGTATTGCAATGTCCTTGGCGATAGCCTCGCTGGTTGCGGAAGGTAATACTGAAATAATAGACAAGGAGTGTGTTAATATATCATTCCCTGAATTTTGGAACATACTCGGCAAAATAACAAAGTGAAGATTGTTGATAAAATCAACAATCTCTGATTACACGGATTGGGGAACCCCGTAGAACGGGGATGTAGCCTTGTTCGGTGTGGTAGGTCCCTTGTCTCGCCGAAGCTCATAAGAGCGTAGGCGGACGAACTTCGTGTACAAAATTACACAGATTAAGGCAAGACGTCAAGACCATTTGAGTTTTTTTTGATAGTCTCAAAGTGAAAAATGTTGATTATTACAAAAAATTTTCAAAAACAGTAGAAAAAGATTTTTAATATTATAAGGTTATTGAAAAATCTCGTCAAGATGTCATTCCTGCAAAAGTAGGAATCTATACTCAGACATGAATGGATTCCCAATAATAATGTTCGGGAATGATGGCAAGGGATTTTTAACGACAAATTTGAAAATGATGATGCTTTTTTATAATTCATTTCCAATCAGTCGGACACTGTCTGGACAATCTAAAAAAGATAAGGAAATTGTAATTGGTTGGAAATATTGACAAAATTATATAATCTAATATAATAGATATGTGTCTAATATAATAGATTATAGTTGAATACTTAAATGATTGAAAAAATTATATTTTTTACTAATTGTCAAAAAATACTTTCATTTCTTGCGCAGAATCCCGATAAAGAATATTTTGATCGGAAGATATCAAATCTTTCAGGTGTAAGCCGCGCTGGAACTAATTTCGCTTTAAGGGATTTAGCAAAAGCGGGTTTAGTATCAAGAGAAAAACGAGGGAGGATGTATTTTTATAAAGTTTTGGCAGAGGATACGTTTATTAAACATTTTAAGATATTGCAGAATATAATTATTATTTATCATTTGGTTCTAAAAATAAAAGAATTATCATTAAAAATAGTTCTTTTTGGGAGTGCCGGAAAAGGTGAAAATACTGATGAAAGCGATGTAGATATTTTTATTATGACAAGGAGTCCTGATGAGATTAAAAAAATAATATTTGAAGATAAATTACGAGAGAAAATTCAGTATATTATAAATACGCCTAATGAATATATAAAATTAAAAAAAGATAATTCTATATTTTACAAAGAAATAGAAAAAGGCATAACTTTATGGCAAACAAAATAAACTTAGAATTTCAAAAGGCTTTAGAGAGAAAAAGAATACTTCCATTTTCTAATGGTAAAAAACTTGTTGAGAAAGAGATAAAACAAGCAGAGGATGACTTGATTGAAGCAAAAGACAGAATTAAAAATGAAAAGTTTAAGTATGCAACTATTAATGCCTATTATTCAATGTTTCATACTGCAAGAGGGCTTATCTATTCAAAAGGATACAGGGAAAAGAGCCATTATTACCTACTTGTTGCAATTCAGACATTATTTGTTGAAAACGGATTATTGGAAGAAGAATTGGTAAAAGATTTTCATACAGCAATGGTTCTTAGAGAAGATGCAGATTATCATGGAAATTTTTCTAAAGAAGGTGCTGATTCTGTTATTGATTCAGCTACAAGATTATTACAAATGACAAAGGTAATATTAAAAATAACAAAGTGAGAAAAAAGCTGATTATTGCGATAGACGGGCCTGCGGGTGCCGGGAAATCTACGATAGCCAAATTAGTAGCTAAAAAATTAAATTATTTATATATTGATACAGGTGCTATGTATCGTGCAATAACTTGGAAGGTATTGGATGAAGGTATTAATATAAAAAATATCGGCAAAATAATTAAAATTGCCGGTAAGGTTAAAATAGAACTAAAAAAAACAAAAATATACATAGACAATAAGGATATAACAAAAGAAATAAGGTCCGCAAACGTAACAAAAAATGTAAATGCTGTTGCGGCGATAAAAGATGTAAGAAAAATCTTGAGGAATAAGCAAAGAGAAATTGGTAAAAACGGCGGAATAGTTATGGAAGGAAGGGATATAGGAACAATTGTTTTCCCTGATGCTGATAAAAAAATTTACCTTGATGCCAATCCGATAGAACGTGCAAGACGAAGATGGGAAGAACTCAGGGTAGAAGGTAAAAAGGTATCTTTGAACAGCATTGCTGCGTCTATTAGAAGCAGGGATTATCGTGATAGGCATAGAAAAGAAAGTCCTTTGAAAAAGGCGAAAGATGCAATTGTTATCAATTCAACACATATGACTCCGGATAATGTTGTAAAAGTAATAATGAATAAAATCAAAATATAACGAGATGATATATTGGATTGGCTGGTCGATTTTTAAAGTAATTTTTAGTTTAATTTATCGTCGCAAGATAATAGGGCTTCAAAATATACCGCAGAATGGTTCATATATTTTAGCTGCAAACCACATGAGTAATGCTGATCCGCCACTAGTGGGTAGTTGTATAAGCAAGCCGATTCACTATATAGCAAAAAAGGAACTTTTCAATATACCTGTATTCGGTTGGATGATAAGCAAAGCGAATGCATTTCCTGTCGACCGGGAAAACAGTGATATGGGTGCATTTAGAAAAGCGCTGGAAATTTTAAAAGAAGGGAAGACGATTCTCTTTTTTCCGGAAGGTACCCGTTATAAAGCCGGAAAGACAAGAAAACCTAAAAACGGGGCGGCGATGTTGTCTGTTTTGACGAATTCTCCGGTTATACCGGTTGCGATTAATAATTCCGATAAATTGTTAAAATTTAAAAGATTGAAAGTCAGTTTCGGTGTTCCGATGAAGTTTGATTCTAAAGAAGATTATAATTCAATTACGGCTAAAATAATGAAGGAAATCGAAAAATTGAAGCAATATCCCGAAAAATCGGGATAAAATAAATTACTGATATTTAGTGACGAGTCCTAATTTGTGTAATCATTTGTTAATATGAAAATTATAGTTGCTAAAAATTCCGGTTTTTGTTTTGGTGTCCGACGAGCAATTGACCTTGCTAAAAACTTTTCAAAAAACATCGGCAATATATATACGATAGGTCCGATAATTCATAACCCGCAGGTTGTTGATAAACTTGAAAAATCCGGGATTAAGGTCATCAAAAGGTTATCGGATGTAAAAAACGGGCATATTGTAATCCGTGCACACGGTATACCAAAGAAAGTATTAAATGATATTAAAAAGAAAGGTATGAAGGTATTGGATGCTACATGCCCGTATGTTACCCGTTCAAAGAAATATATTGAAGAACTTGCAAAAGAAGGATATAAGGTGGTCATTATTGGGAATCCAAATCATCCGGAAATCAAGTACATTGCTTCTTATGCACCGAAAGACAAAGTTATTTTGATTTCTTTAGGAGATATAAAAAGAAAAATAAAGTTTTCTAAAAAAATCGGTATAATTACCCAAACGACTCAATCACCGGAAAATTTTATTAACATTGTATCAAAACTCCTTAGTTATTCGAATGAATTTAAAATTTTTAATACAATATGTCCTGATGCAATAAACCGACAGAACGAGGCAGTGAATCTATCAAAAAAATCAGATGTAATGATAATAATTGGCGGTAAAAATTCCGCTAACACTAAACGGCTTACGGCTATATCAAAGAAAATTCAGCCAAAAACATATCATATTGAAACTTCAGGAGAAATTAAGGATAAATGGCTAAAAGGGGCTAAAATTACGGGAATTGTCGCCGGCGCTTCAACACCGGACTGGATAATAACAGATGTTGTCGATAGAATAAAAGGCCAAAAAACAAATTGAAGGCCGAAGTTCGTGGGGGATGTATGGATGATGTAATTATGGATGCTATGCCCGAGTTTAATGAATTGAAACCGGGTCAGATTATCAAGTCGAAAGTATTGGCTGTTTATGCTGATAAGGTTGTTGTGGATTTGGGTTTAAAATCCGATGGTTTTATACAGGCAAGTGATTTTAAGGTTTTGCCGGAAGTCGGTTCTGAAGTTGATGTTTATATAAGTCATCTTAGAGAATCTGATGGTTTTCCAGTGATTTCGCATTCTAAAGCCAGAGAAATTCTTACATGGAAAGTTATTGAGGATAAATTTAAAGACGGCAAAATAATTGAAGGAAAAATAATTAAAAAAATAAAAGGCGGATATGAAGTAGATATCGGCATATCATCATTTATGCCGAGTTCTCAGGTCTCAAAAAAGATAAGCGAAAATAAAGAAAACAACGTAATTGAAGTAAAAATAATGGAAATAAATAAAAAAAATAAAAATATCGTTGTTTCAAATAAAATAGTGGAAAATGAAAAAAATGAAAAGAAAAAGCAAAATATTTTTTCTACTATCAATGAAGGGGATATAGTAAAAGGCAAGATTGTAACCATTACCGATTTCGGAATTTTTGTTGATATCGGCGGTATAGACGGTCTTTTGCATATAAATGACGTATCGTATAAGCGGATAGAGAAACTTTCCGATATTTACAAGATAGGTGATGATCTGGAAGTTAAGATTTTAAAGTTTGAACCTAAAGAAAACAAAATTGCCCTTGGTTTAAAGCAGCTTCAGCAAAATCCATGGGACACTATCGAAGAAAAATATAAGCCGGGCATGCGGGTAAAAGGAAAAATAACATCTTGTACCTCATTCGGCGCCTTTGTAATGCTTGAAGACGGTGTTGAAGGTTTAATTCATGTGTCGGATATATCATGGACCGAAAGAATCTCGCATCCCGAAGATGTTTTTAAATGCGGGCAGGATGTGGAAGCGGTTGTGTTGGAATCGAGCGTGCAGAAAAAGAAGATATCTCTTAGCTATAAAGCAATTTTTGAGAATCCATATGATAGGTATGAAATCGGGAAAGTTGTTACCGGCAGGATAATAAAATTAATGGATTTTGGATGCATTATTCAGATTGAACCCAACATACACGGATTTGTGCATGTATCTGAAATTTCAAGGAATAGAATAGACAAACCGTCGGATGTGCTCGTTGCAGGCGAAGATGTTACCGGCAGGGTTGTTAAAGTAGACAAATCAAAAAAGAGAATAGAAGTGTCTATCAAACAATATGAACGTGAGCAGGACGAACAAGAAATAAAGGGATTTCTTAATTCGCAGGATACAAAAATAAAGTTTGCAGATTTAATAGAAAACAACGATAATTCAAAATGAAAAAATTATTTTTTATATTACTTATAGCATTTTCTATTATTTTTCTTGTTTTATTGGTATCCAACCAAAACGAAGAAGTATTTATAAAAAATCCTGCTCAATATTTACCGCCCGAAAAACTTAATAAGTTAATAATAAACACCCGTTCAAAGATAGAAAAAAATCCGGAAGATATTATTTCTTATATAGAGTTGGGAATTGCATATTACCAGAAAGGGATAGATTCATATACGGATGCTATAAATTACCTTAGAAAGGCGGTTAAACTCGGTTCTATGGATATTAGGACTTTGTTTTATCTCGGTATAATGTATGATGAATTGAATCTCACGGAAAAGGCTTTTAACTATTATGAAAAATATCTAAGAAATGATCCGAATGATGTTTACATTCGCTTAAGATACGGCAATCTGTATTTTCGCCTCAATAGATATGAATCTGCTTCTGAGCAATATGAAACGATTTATGCTCAAGAACCTAAGAATCAAACTGCAATAATAAATCTTGCGTTATCTTATAAAGCGAGAAATATGCACGACAAAGCTTTGGAAACATTCGACGAGGCTCAAAAACTGAGGCCTGTCTTAAATTCTGAAGTTTTAGTAAAAATAGCCGAGTTATATTATTTAAAAAATGATTTTGTAAATGCGGAATTATATTATAAAAGAGTTTTAAAAGATAAGGAAGAATCCGTTATTGCACTTACCGGATTGTGCCAAACCTATTTAAAAATGAATAGGAATAAAGAAGCTAAGAAATATATTGAGCAGATTCTTACTTATGATCCGAATAATGAACAAGTGAAAAAAATACTGAAAAAAGGACTATAAAAGGCAGCGTATAGGGATTAGTAATAGGTTTGATTTATACTAACCTCTACATGCTAATCCTTAATCCCTGATTTATTTTTTATGTTAAAAAAATTCATCTATATACTATCTTGTTTGAATCTTGTATTAATCTGCTACAGTATTGTTTTTGCAGAGAATAAAGTTATTACGGATATAAAAAAATGGGATTATATAGAAACCGAACACTTTTATATATATCACTATCCTGAAGAAAAGGAAATACTGCCGATTGTATCTGAAATTTGCGAAGAAACTTTTCAGACAACAACACGTTTTTATGAATTCCGACCTTCAAAAAAAATACCATTTTTTATATATAGAAATCACAATGAGTTTGAACAAACCAATATTGTAAGTGTTGGTGAGGGGACAGGTGGTGTAACTGAAGCATTCAAGAGTAGGTTTTTAATTTATCATGATGGATCCCTTAAATGGTTAAAAAATGTAATACCCCATGAATTTACACATGTGATACAGTTTAAGGTATTATATGAAGAATCAGCCATACTTAAAGCTTTACGGTTAGCAAGAGGTATTTTTATACCGCTGTGGATGATGGAAGGAATGGCGGAATATAATACTGGTGAGATTGATGCGACAAACAGAGAAATGATTATTCGTGACATGGTATCAAATAATAACATCTTGTTGCTAAAAAATTTAAGTACTTTTAACCATCTGAAGCCGCACCAGATAACGCCTGCATACAAAATATCGGAAACAGCGTATCACTTTTTGGTTGATGAATATGGACCTGACAAACCACAAGCAATGTTAAAAAGCTTGCGGGATAAATTGGATACTACTTCGGCTTTTTTGGATACGATTAATATACCTCCTGCGTTATTCATGAAAAAGTGGGAAGAATGGATATACGAAAAGTATGAAGATACAATAAATGACTATAATGAAGCCTCGAATTACGGCATAAAATTAACATCCGACAATGGTGATAATATTCCTGATTTTAATACAAATCCTGCGGTATCACCCAACGGAGAATCAATTGCCTATATAACAGATAATGATGGTATAAATAAAATTGCTTTTATGAATTTCAAAGACGGCAAAAGTAGGATAATCATTGAAGGCAACACTTCGGTGATAGATACGATTTACAATGACAGAATAACCTTTTCACCGGACGGACAATTATTGGCATTTTCAGGTAAGAAAACGCAAAAGGACTACATATATATATATAATTTTAAAACTTGTGAAATTTCAAAATTATCAATTGACCTTGCTACAGTAAAATCCCCAAGCTTCTCACCAGATGGTAAGAAAATTGTTTTTATAGGTATGCAAACAGTATTCAATGACATATATGAATATACCCTTAAAGATAATTCCATAACAAAATTGACTGATGATACTATTGACCAGGGAGACCCTGTCTATAATCCGGAAGGTAATTTAATTGCTTTTAATCAAGAAAACGAGGAACCGTTACAAAATGATATTTTTATTTTAGATATAGAGACGAAACAAAAAATTAATCTGACAAATTCCATCGGCAATGAAACATATCCGATATTTTCTCCGGATGGGAAAAAAATAGTTTATTCTTCGGATAATGGTCTCGGTACTCCAATCAACATATATTCCGTAAATATTGATAATAAAGAAATAAAGAAATATACAAATATTATAACAGGAATATTTGATCCGGTTTTTACACCGGATGGAAAAAATATTCTATTTTCTCATTACAGAAATTTCAGAAGAGACATATATTTGACAGATGAATTATTTTTCGGTGGAACAGTGGCATATGCATCAAAAGAGGAATATGATACTGAAACATCGACTACACCGATAAATTTGAAATCTCCGATATTTTCGTATCATTTCAAACCCACATTAGATATATTGGCGCCATTTTTGGTTTATCACTCTGAATTCGGTCTTTTTTTAGCTGCGTATTGGCAGGCATCAGATATGTTGGGTGACCATACTATATCCAATCAGATAGTATATGCATCGGAAACCGGAGAATTACAGTATGCATTGGCTTATTCGTTTGCCAAATGGCGTCCCCAGTTTATTTTTTCATCCAGCGGAGAAAATGTGGAATCTTTAACAATAGAACAAGAAATAATTAAAGAAAAACAGAATATACAGTCATTGAGCGTATTATATCCATTGGATAAATTCAACCATATTGAGACAACAGTATCAACTAAAAAATACACTGCAAGGAATAGGACGCTGGATGAAACCTTATTTGACTCAATTACCAATAGGTATCAAATAGCGTATGAAAGGAATACTATAACCGGAAAGTATCTCTATGCGCGTTTTGGTTCTGATTTACGGCTTGTTTTTAGAAATGCCGGTAAAGAATTTGGAGGAGATATTGAATACAGGGAATATGTGGGCAGATACGAAAAATATTTTCCTGTATTTTCTGAAGGCGCATTAGTATCAGCAAATCTATTTGTATCAAGCGAAGGCAGGGACAGAAGATATTTTAGACTTCCACTAAGAGGTTTCCCGCACACCGATAAATATTATATATACAACCGTCTTGCTGCATCTTCTTTGGAATACAGATTTCCCGTTTTAACACTGGAAAAAGTATGGCCGTTGTCCGATTTCTTTATAAGGTCAATTAATTTATTTTTATTCACAGATAATGGTTATGGATTCAATTCTACCGATGAATTGAGAGAGATGAAAATAAACGATATAAAAAATAGTATTGGAGCAGGCACAAGATTATACTCGTTCCTTGCAGGTTATTTAATACCTATAACTGTAGAATACGGAAAAAGAACGGACAAATCAAGTGACCTTTGGGTTGTTTCTTTGGGTGTATCTTTTCAATATTGATAAGATACCAAAGTTCTAAACCGGGTTTGGAACTTTTTGGCTTAAGGAAAATATTGACAACCTAAGAATGATTTTATAAAATTTGAAACAATGTATATCGAATTTTTAGTTAATATTATTGTGCCTATTATTGCAGGAATAGTTTATTTTATAATGGCTTTAGAGGTTAAAAAAGTTGGCCAGATAAGAAAACTCATTTTTGGTGAAATAGGATATATAAAAGTATTTAACGCTTTTATTCTGTTCGGAATATATTTTATTACCCGTCCATTACAGAATTTAATGGGTCCTCACCCATGGCCTATGTTGATAAATAATATAAGGCAATTTTTCTTAATGAGTATAATTGCTCCGGCTATTCTTGTGGGTATATTTTATTGGGATTCGGATGAAGGTGATATTCCCAAGGCAGCAAAAATAGCATCCTATTCTGTTGGTTTTTTTATGGCGGTGATATTTATTCTTGTAAACAGAATTGCTATAGACGGTTCAAAAATAATAGCATCTTTTAACGGATTAAATTTATATGATGCAGTGTGGTTTTCTTTAGGCCAAAAAAAGAATGAGCTTGTTTTGATTCATCTATTTACCCAATTGATATCGCCTGTAGGTTATTTTATTTTAGCAACAGCCATAGTGCGACGTCGTAGACATAATTATCCTAAAGATAGTGTATATAATTTAATGCCGTTGAAATGGAGATATCTTGAAATAGGTCTTGAAGTATTTATTGTATCAATGATAATTGCAGGTATCTCCGCTTTATTCGGGCATTACTATACTTATTTATGGGTAATCTATTTTGTTGGGGCGATAATATCAGGTACTATAGAATTGAAAAGTGTTAAAATTCTTCCAAGTAGTGCGCCAATGGATTTGAAATAACAATACAATATGCAAAGATTTTGACTTATCTGTGTAATCGGTTTTCAAAATCTGTGTAATCATTTTTTCGGGGGGGTAAAATGTTTGAAGTTTCAGAGTTTAAGGGTAACAAGGTAATAGTTTTAAAGCGGGATGAAAACGACAAGTATCCGTTTTCCTTTGGAGTATCAAAGGCAAAACTTGTTTTGGAACACATAGAGCATATAAAAAAATTTGTAGAAGAAAATAGTTAATATACCTTTTTAAATTATTTTATGAACAAATTGAGATATCTATTTAGATATATTGCTGATAAATTTATTCTAATCATAATCTCAGTTTCAATATTTTTGCTGCCGCCTTTGACTAAATATGTGATTGCAAATCAGCAAAAATCAAAAATACATATAATAATAAAAGGACAGAAATTAACTGTAGAATTAGCGGATACTTCGTCCAAAAGAGCAGTAGGCTTAATGTATCGGGAAAAATTGGATTACAACGAGGGTATGTTATTTATATTTCCTAATTCACAAAGGGTTACATTCTGGATGAAAAATACAAAACTACCGTTATCGCTGGCGTATATCAACGAAAAAGGTGAAATAACGGAAATATTGGATTTAGAACCGTATGATTTATCATTCAGGAAATCCAAATATAAGGTTAAGTATGCAATTGAAGTAAATCAAGGTTGGTTTGGAAAAAATGGAATTAAAGCAGGCGACAAAATAGATATTTCAAAATTAAAACAGTGGAGAGCGTATAGAGATTAGCGTATAGATGCTTCATAGTTAATAGTTTATAGAAATTCTTGTTTTAAAGATTTTGTAGTTAGTGTGAGTAATACCGATAAATCTGGACAAGTTAGTAGTTAGGGAAAAATTTTCGCTACTAATTATAAAAAGAAATTCTTACGCTAATGACCAATTACTAATTACCAACTACTTAAAAATTTGAGCATCGCGAAAATTTTTGGGGGTGTAGCTCAGCTGGGAGAGCGCATCGTTCGCAACGATGAGGCCGAGGGTTCAATCCCCTTCACCTCCATTGAACTTCGCCAAGGCTTCGCTCAATTGGAATTATGTATTATACATATATATTAAAAGTGTAAAAATATGGTGGAAACAATATTAATTGTTGATGATGTGCAAGAAACTCGAGAGCTTTTAAAAGAAGCATTAAAAGTAGCCAATTATGAAATAATTGAGGCGGTTGATGGAGTGGATGCTTTGGAAAAAGCAGAAAAGTTTTTACCAAACTTAATTTTAATGGATGTTACAATGCCAAGGATGGACGGTTTTACATTGAATATGAAATTGAAAGAAAATGAAAAAACAAAAAACATTCCAGTAATTGTAAGTACATCACACAAGGATATGTTGAGAGTATTTCAATCTTCAGATAAAACTAAAATTGACGGATTCATTGAAAAGCCATATAAAATTGAAGAAATATGGACAATTGTAGACAGAATATTAAAAAAATAATTAATGAATCCTTTTTTAGAAATTTGCATCATAAAAAAAGTTGTATATAATACACAGTACACAATGAACAATAAAAATCAACAAGTATATAAGAGCTGTAATCAGTAATTTATTTTTGTTTACTGTTTACTGTTTACTGAATATTGGTGTTTAAATTATGATTGATGTAAAAGACTTAGTTAAATATTACGGAACAGAACAAGCAGTTGCAGGCATATCTTTCAATATCACACCAGGCGAAATCGTAGGTTTTCTTGGTCCTAACGGTGCAGGAAAAACTACGACATTAAGAATACTTACCGGCTATTTAGCTGCCACATCAGGTAAAATAAACATACTAAACTATGACATAGAAAAAAACCCGATAGAGATAAAAAAAAGAATCGGTTACCTGCCGGAATCCAATCCATTATATTATGAGATGAATGTATTGGACTATCTTATGTTCATCGCAGAACTTCGCGGCATAGAAAAAAATATAATCAAAAGTAGATTAAGCGATATTATATATGTCTGTGGTATAAAAGATGTATTGAATAAAAATATTTCCAATTTATCCAAAGGTTATAAACAGAGGGTTGGGATATCGCAAGCGATGATACATAATCCTGATATTCTGATTATGGATGAGCCGACCTCGGGGCTTGATCCGAACCAAATAATAGAAATACGGGATTTAATAAAAAACTTAAGAAAAGAAAAAACTATTATACTATCTACACATATTTTGTCAGAGGTACAGGCAACCTGCGACAGAGTTATAATAATTAATAAAGGCAAAATTGTGGCTGACGGCAAAACAAGCGAAATAAACAAATTTGTTACAGGTAATGAAGAGTTGACGGTCAAACTTAAAGGTGGTATTGAAAATACTGCTGAGATTTTTTCCGATATACACGGAATAAGCGAATTAAACGTCAAAAACATTTCACATGCTTTAACCGAACTAAAAATAACATCTAAACATGGTGTTGATTTAAGGGAGAAGGTCTTTAACAGGGCGGTTGAAAAAAAACTTATAATATTGGAACAAACTAGAACTATACTTTCGCTGGAAGACGTATTCAGGATGCTTACTCAGGATGAGGTTCCGCATTCCGCCAAAAAAACGGAGATTAATAATGAATCAGAATCTTGAAAGTAAAATAAACTTTAATAATATTTGGGTAATATTTAAAAGGGAAATGAAAACATTTTTTGATTCCCCAATGGCGTATATAGTTTTAGTAACCTTTTTAATGATTACCGGATGGTTTTTTTCATCCACGATATTTCTCATCAATCAGGCGACTATAGACGGTTATCTTGATATTTTACCGTTGGTATTCATATTTTTCGTTCCTGCAATAACCATGCGGCTTTTCTCCGAAGAATATAAATCAGGGACTATTGAAATAATCGCAACAATGCCCGTAACCGACAACGAAATTATCATGGGTAAATATCTTGCGGGTTTTGGTATTATGGCAATATCAATATTACTTACCCTATTCTACCCTATTTGTTTGTTATTTGTATCAAAACCGCATATAGGAACTATAATCGGGTCGTATTTAGGACTGCTATTTATAGCGATGTTTTATATTTCAATCGGCGTATTTGCATCGTCCATAACAAAGAATCAGATAATTGCTTTTTTAATCAGCTTTATTATTTGTTTCTTCTTTTTTATTGCCGGCAAAATAATAGGCATATTGCCGGGATTTTTAGTATCAGTTTTAGAATACATCGGCATAGACAGTCATTTTAATAATATCACAAAAGGACTGATAAATTCACGTGATATTATTTACTATTTCTCTGCTTCTGCTTTCTTTTACATATTGACTTTAAGGATGATAAATATAAGAAAATGAACAAACGGATATACTCCATAACCTATATCTTAATCTTTCTTGGGATAATAATAGTTATCAATTTTATATCTTCCATGATTTTCTTTAAACTTGATTTTTCACCGCAGAAGATGTATTCTTTAACCGCTGCGAGCAAAAAAGTCATATCTCGCTTGGAAGACAATCTGATATTCAGGGTATATTTCACAAAAAACCTGCCCAACCCGTACGGCGCTAACGGCCGTTATCTGAGGGATTTTCTGGAAGAATACAAGGCGTATTCCATGTCCAAAATAAAATTTTCATTTATTGATCCGGCAAATAATGACGACCTGAAAAGAGAAGCACAAATGTCGGGTATAATGCCGATAAGATTTACCTCAGTAGAAAAGGACAAATTTGAATTAAAGGAAGGATATATGGGTCTTTCCATCATGTATAAAGATAAAGTAGAAATATTACCATATATAAAAGATACTGAAAGTTTGGAATACGAAATAACAAGCAAAATAAAAAAATTAATAGATGAAAGGAAAAAGGTAGTAGGGATTCTTACCGGTCATAACGAAGCAAATCCACTGGAATTACCGGAATTTTCGGAATACTTCAATGAAAAATATACAGCGAGGGCGGTAGATACTACTAAAGAAAATAAATTACCAGATGATTTGGATTGCCTGCTCATAGCAGGACCGAAAACTAAATTAACCGAATATGAAATCTATCTGATAGACCAATTCGTCATGTCCGGCAAACCTATCGGCTTTTTAATGGACGAATATGACATCTCAACTACCCAGTTTTATGCTTCAAAAATAGACAATGGATTAAAAGAACTCATCGGCAATTATGGAGTAAGCATCAAACCGGGTTTGGTTTTGGATTACCAGTGCCAGAGGATAGGGATACAGCAGCGGCAAGGTAATTACATAATTCAGAATTATGTTGACTATCCATTTATACCTATTGCAACAAGTTTTGATACCCAAAACCCGATAGTGAAAAATTTTGAAAAACTAGCCATGCCATATCCTTCCGCACTTGAAATCAACTTTTCAACATCGGCGATACAAGATAAAAAATATATTCCGCTTGTATATTCTTCAAAATTATCATGGCTAATGGAAAACGTGTTCATGGTAAATCCAATACAGGACTATAAACCCGCTAAAGACGATAAAATAGGTCCTTTTGTCTTAGGATGTATATTAGAAGGAGGATTTACCAGTTTTTATAAAGACAAAGCGTTGCCTAAAAAGGAAAATGTTAATGTGGGGCAAAAAATAGACCATGTTGCATATTCAAGAATAATAATATCGGGTACCGCTGCAATAGCTAAAAAAGAATTTATGTCGGATGCTTCAAGTGTTACTTACTTTATGAATATAGTTGACTGGTTGGCTGAAGATTACGATTTATTAAGCATACGCTCAAGAGGACTTATATACAGACCGCTAAAAAAAGTATCTGATAGTACAAGAATCGCAATTAAATATGTGAGCATGTTACTATTGCCGGTATTGGCTATAATATACGGTTTGTTCAGGTGGAAAACCAGGCAAATATTTATCGGCAAAAAAAGCAAAGAAATATTAGAAATGAAAAAATGAAAAATTTAATAAAACTGTTCGGCATTCTAATAATCCTTCTCGTATTTGCGATATATTTGAAACAATCGCGTGAACGAATACCGCAAAAAGCCCTAATACCCAAATTTGATACTCAAAAAGCATCGGGAATTGAAATCAAAACGAAAAACACGGATCTGGAATTGGTAAAAAAAGATGATACATGGATGGTAGAAAAACCCGTTCAAGCGAAAGCGGATATAAACGCAGTAAATGAATTATTAGATAAACTGAAAGCCGTCAACATCGGCGAGGTTATCACTGACGATAAAAGTAAATACCACGATTATGAAGTAACCGAAGAAAGTGGCACGGTAATGACGGTTTCTTTCAAAGATAAAAAACCTATAAGTATAATATTCGGAAAACAAGGCAGCAGTTATCAATCAATATTTTTAAGATATTCGGATAAAAAGCAGGTATATTTATCGTTCGGAATGGAGAAATACATATTAGAAAAAGAATTGAAGCTGTGGAGAGACAGGCAAATATTAAAATTTAAAAACGATGATATTGTATCTGTTGCATTCCAAAAAAAAGACGGTTTTGAAGTTATAAAAAGCTCCGAACAATGGTTGATAAATGCCGGCAAAAAGCAATACGGAGCGGAAAGCATCAAGGTTATTGAAATACTTAATCAGCTGAACAATTTAATTGCTGATGATTTTTATACAGTGGATTCTACTACTGCGATAAGAATTACCGGTTTAAATGAACCGGTTTTGAAAGTAATAATAAAATTTAATAATAACGAAGAGAAAGAAATTCTATTTGGCAAGAAAGACAGCCAATCCAGAGTATATGTATCTTACAAGGATATGGACCCGATATATTTGATATATGAATATACTTTTACAGCAATAAACAAAAAATACTCCGAACTAACAAAACAACAAGAAAAGAAATAATATCAAATTATGTAGCAAAAAATATTTGATTAAATCACCTGTACTATTTTATGGTGATTTTTATTTTATTTGATATAATGATACTGTTGAAAAACCCCTTTTCTGCTGCGATTTCAATATTTGGACTGCGACTTCATTGCACATCGGCTTACATATCACCGTTGGATTGATATGCTCGCCTCGTGCGCTTTGTCTCGGCTCAAATCCTGAAATCTCGCTACGAAGTGAGTTTTTCAATAGTATCATAATATAGAAAATAGTGGGATATCCTATATTAGTTTGTAGTTACAAAGATTGCTTTGTGTTCTTGTGTTTGCATCTGCGGAGTGAATTTCCGCTAAATTATAAAAAAATATGCAAAAAAAAATAATATTTTTAATTCTTACCATGGTTATTCCGTCAATTATAAGTTCAGAAGTGACCAGAAGAATAATACGGAACGGAAATAGAAGTAAAATAATATTTTATAACGGCGGAACTGAAATAGCAAAATGTGTATTTGATGAAGAAGGGAACGTTGAAATTATCGGCAATATACCGGATGGAATTATTAGGCAATATTATGATAGCGGTAACATATTTATGGAAACAAATTATAAAAATAACAGGCAGGATGGTATAATCAAGTTATATTACGAAAACGGAAAACTGATGAGTGAAGGTTATATAAAAGAAAACAAATCTGAAGGAATCAGTAAAACATATAATGAGGATGGATTAGTAATGGAAGAATCAAATTACAAAAACGGCAAATTGGATGGAATAAGCAGGGAATACTATGAAAGCGGAAAATTAAAATCTGAATCTAAATATAAAAACGGAAAACTAAACGGTACGAGCAAAAAGTATTATGAAAATGGAAATCTGTCAATTGAAAATGAATATAACAATAATGTCTTGAATGGAACCTGCAAAACTTATTATGAAAACGGTGAATTATGCGAAAAAATGAAATATAGTAAAGGAAAATTGGATGGCACAAGCAAAACATACTATGAAAACGGTAAAATAATGTATAAAGAAAAATATAAGCGAGATAGTAAAATAGACACAATAAAATATGATAAAAAATGAAATCTTGACATAATCAAAAAATATGCTACAATTAATCGAATGATTACACAGATTATAACATAGATTACACAGATAAAACCAATAGAAATTGTGGGGCAATTTAATGTCATACATAGTATTAGCAAGAAAACATCGTCCTCAAAAATTTGGGGAAATAATCGGGCAGGAACACATAACTCGTGTACTAAAAAATGCGATAAAGGAAAACAGGGTTGCCCATGGTTATATATTTTCGGGACAACGCGGAATAGGGAAAACCACAACCGCAAGAATCTTTGCAAAAGCATTAAATTGCAAGGAATTATCCAAAGAAGAACCGTGCAATAAATGTACCAATTGTGAGGAAATAACTAAAGGCAATTCATTGGATGTAATAGAAATAGATGGTGCTTCTAACAGGGGTATTGAAGAAATAAGAGAGCTTAGGGAAAACATAAAATATGCGCCCTCAATGGCAAAATATAAAATCTACATCATAGACGAAGCGCATCAAATAACCGACCCGGCATGGAATGCTCTCCTAAAAACACTGGAAGAGCCGCCTGCCCATGCGGTATTCATATTTGCCACCACCTCTACACAGAAAATACCTGCAACCATACTTTCCAGATGCCAGAGATTCAGTTTCAGACCGTTATCTATAAAAGAAATAAGCGAGCATCTATTGGAAACAGCTAAGAAAGAAAAAATAAAAATTGATGAAATGGCAGTCAAATTAATATCTCATTCTTCAGGCGGAGCGTTAAGAGATGCTTTAAGCATATTTGATCAGGTAATATCATTTTGCGGAACCGATATAACCTCAAAAGATGTGATATCCATACTTGGGATAGTAAAAGAAGACACTCTGTCCAAAATGGTTGAATGTATATATGAAAGCGATTCAAAACAGATATTGAAAACAGTCGGTGATACAATTGCATCCGGATACGACCCGTTAAATATAGTATCAGATTTGCAGGAATACATAAGAAATATAATGTTATACAAGGTTTCTCCGGAATCGATTTCAATGATATCAGATATTGAAAAACTAAAAACTTTTTCCAACCATTTTACTACGGACGCCTTATTGCGTTTAATCGACCTGCTTTCAGATTGTTTATACCAAATGAAAAATGCGGAACAGCCGATACTTGTACTTGAAGTACAGTGTTTTAAACTCACACAAAAATATATCGGTCTTGATGAACTGGTAACCCGCCTTGAACAAATAGAGGGGACATCGCCCTTTAATGAAATACCAAAACCCGAAAAAATAGACAAAATCGGGACAGAACCTAATATTTCAAGTATTGAAACTTTAAAAACTGCGTCAATTTCAGAAACGAAATTAGTACAAGCAAATATATCTATAGAGAAAGTCAGAGCAGCTTGGAATGAATTATCTAAAAGTAACGATATAAAACCGCGAATTGTTGCGGCAGTATTAAATAGCAGAATTATCGCTCAAAACAACGGAATATTTCAGATAGAATTTAACAGTTCGTTCAACATGGATTTAATAAAATCAAGTAAAAGCATATGGTTGCCGATAATAGAAAAACAACTTGGAAGTAAATTCAATTATGAAACAAAACTTAAAATAGGTGATAAAATAGAGGATACAGAAATAGAAGAAGAAGCGGATATTCCTGATGTTCATATTGAAACCGAGCAAAGCATCATAATAGAAGAAAAACCTACAGATGAAAAAACTGTATCGTTACCTACAATTGATATACCTAAAAAGAAAAAAATGTCAAAAGAAGAAATATTTGAAAAAGAACCAATAGCAAAAACCATAGTAGATTTATTCGACGGCAAAATAGTTGAAGAGTAGCATTCTGCAATCTGTGTAATTGTCTTGCATCTGTAGTCGCAAAGCTTGCTTTGCTAATTGTCTTTATAAATCTGTGTATATAAAGAGCGTTGATAATGCCAACGTTCGATAATTTAAAATGTTGAAGTCACTTAGCCAGTTAATAGGAGCCTTAAAAAGATTGCCGTCAGTCGGTCAAAAACAGGCTGAACGGTTTGCATACTTTATATTAAAAAGTTCCGAGCATGATATTGAAAAATTCGCATCTGCCATAATCAATGCAAAAAGAAATATAAAAACATGTTCAATATGTTGTTCACTATGCGAAGCGGATGTCTGTGAAATATGTTCCGATGAAACCAGAGACACAAAAACGATATGTGTTGTAGAGAATTACACTGATTTGCAGGTAATAGAAAAAACCAGAAAATACAAAGGTTTGTATCATGTCTTAATGGGTGTAATATCGCCATTAGACGGAATTTATCAAGACAGTTTAAGCATAAAACTATTGACTAAACGGCTCAATGGCGTAAAAGAGATACTAATTGCAACAAATCCGACCGTAGAAGGCGATGCCACGGCGGTATATATTTCACAAATACTAAAACCACATAATATAAATGTAACACGGCTTGCGAAGGGAATACCATCAGGTGGCAGCATAGAATATGCTGATGAGGTAACATTAGTAAACGCTCTTGACGGCAGAAAAAATATATGACAAAGTCATGCCCGCTACATTTGTCATTTTATACTCTATCAAGAATGCAATTCTTTGTCCGTCGGGAATGCGGTATTTTTACACGTCATTCCTGCGAAAGCAGGAATCCAGTTGTTTTAGGATTTTAAAAAACATATTGACTTTTAGTTAGTTTTTGAATAAAATTGTAGTTTAAAGAAACGTTCTTTTTATTATAGAAGTAAATTAGCCACTAAAAAATCCAATTCAGGCGTAGCTTCCGCCACTGAGTCGTTCTTGCCCACCATAGTATTAGTGGTGGGGGCGGAAATAAACCTTTTAAGGTTTTATATTTTGAAAATTTTGGTTCAGAATCTATAGCACGTAAAAGAGAAAAGTTCTTTAAAACAGGAAAAGGAAAAAAAGTTCTAAGAAACTTAATTCAGGCGTAGCTCAACGGTGGAGCATCCGGCTGTCAGCAAGGCAGCTTTCCCGCGAAAGTGGGATTGAAAAAGTGGGTTAATTCAGGGAAACCTAATTACCGTAAGGTGTAAGGTAATCCTGAGCCAAGCCCCGATGAAAATCGGGGAAGGTGCAGAGACTAGACCGCAAGGTCGTACTCTCTTGATTATAAAGAGGGGAAACACCCGCTCCCGTATAGGGAATGAGATAGTCCAAGCCTTAAAGAAATTTGAGGGCACTTGTAACCGGAGGGTTGTAGGTTCGAATCCTACCGCCTGAGTTTTTTGCAGGGGATGAATCTCCCGCAAAAAACTCTGACGTAACAGGAATTAAACTCGAATCTTGAGCGAAGCGAAATCCGCCTGTGGCGGACTACCGCCATCAACTTGAAATCCCGCCACTGCGGGACCGCCAAAATATATTAACTACTGATTTATTTCAGTGGTTTTTTTTTTATCCGTCTAAATGCAAAGCTTTTGTCGGATATTGATTGAAAAGTTAATAAAAAAAAGTATACTGTAAAAAGACGTTAAAAAGTGATTGGGCATTGGTATAAAATCAGCCGGGGACAATCTACCGGGTTCTTCTTGTAAAATTTAAATCAAGATTTGATATAGATATAAGTGAAATATAAATGACAGAAATAATTACTGAAAAACAGCGGCAGTTTAATAATGCGATGGAGAAGTTTGAGAAACAGCGTGGATATCTGTGGGTGGGGCACATTGTCTCATTTATTAATGTGGGTTTTCAGATTATTCTTACTGTTCTTGTGTTTCAGCAATCCATAGGTTTGTTAAGACAAGTCTTGACATTTGCAGTCGCTTATATAATAGCTGATTTTGTTAACGGTCTAGTGCACATGTATATGGACAATAACGATGATTATGAATCGTTTGCAGGTCCTCTTATAGCCAGTTTTCATCTGCATCACCGTAGACCTCTTTATAAGCAAAAATCCATATTTGCCGTTTATTATTATGAAACCGGTTCAAAAATATGGCTGGTTATTGTTATTATTGGCGCTGTTGTCGGCGTCTGGCAGGGATTGTTAACGGGTGTTGTTGCGTACGGATTGTTATATTTTTGTATTTTATCTTCAGTAGCCGAGGTTTCTCATTATTTTTGTCACACGCCACAACCAAAGTTTGTGAGGTTGTTAGGTAAGGCGGGTGTTTTACTTTCAATACATTATCACACAAGGCATCACACAGAAGACAATGTTAGATATGCATTTCTTAACGCAATGACCGACCCTCTGCTAAATATAATGGCAAAGATTATGTATTCTGGTTACAAAAATACAACAGATATGCATTATGCATGCTATATTGGTAAGGATACAGAAAACCGTATTTAAACATTAACAACAAAAGTTTTATTTTTAGGTATTATTTTGTAAAGAATTATTATAAAATACCAATAATGGGAGGTAGTATGTTTCAGATGATAGAGGTTGTAGGTGTTTCTGAAAAAGGTTTTTCAGAGGCTGTTAAGTTTGCTATTGAGGAGTTGATTGCTCAAGGAAAGAAAGTTCATTTTTTTGAAGTAATACAGCAAAGAGGTGCGGTGAGAGAAAATAAGTTTAAAGAGTTTCAAGTTACTATAAAAGTTGCATTTGAAATGTGAACTATAAAAGTGGTATCAGGATTTATTAGAGAATCTGTAATTGAAGTATATGGAATATTTTAGAATAAGGAAAGGTATGAAAATAAATATTGTTTTGATTTGTTTGATGTTTTTATGTTCCGGACGGGTTATTGCTTCGTGGAATATGGATTTGGAAACAGGTATTGTAAGTGCCGGATATAACGATATTCAGATTCCGGGCAATTCAGGGACAAGGTTTTCTTTGACAGATAGTTTTTCAGTTGATAACAAGGCATTTTACAGGTTAAGGTTAACCAGTGAAATTAAGAAAGACAGATTTGTTTCGTTTCTTTACGCCCCTCTTAGTCTTTCAGCAGAAGGGGTAACACAAGCACAAATAGATTATAATAACGACGTGTTTCCTGCCAATACCGCCTTAAGCGCAAAGTACCGGTTTGATTCTTACAGGATGTCTTACTGGAAGAATTTTAGGAAAAGTGAAAAACTTTTGCTGAAGCTTGGATTTACGGCAAAAATCAGGGATGCTGCTATTCGTATAAGCAGCGCCGCGAAAGAATCAGAGAAAAAAAATACCGGGTTTGTACCTTTACTGAATTTCGGCCTTGCTTACAATTTTACACAAAAATTAGCGTTTTTGATTGACGGGGATGCGCTGGCTGGCGGGCCCGGTCGAGCGGAAGATGTTTTGCTGGCGGTTTCATACAAAAACGGCGGGAGATATTCTTATAGGATTGGTTACAGGTTCGT
>Ga0208373_1002236_pt1 | contig 22128 bp, 21 predicted proteins | sample RifOxyC2_FD_184036 | JGI IMG/M metagenome (GOLD analysis project Ga0208373, IMG submission 184036) | Soil microbial communities from Rifle, Colorado - Rifle Oxygen_injection C2 (SPAdes) | ecosystem: Environmental > Terrestrial > Deep subsurface > Rock core/Sediment | place: Rifle, Colorado... | reverse complement strand
CCCGGCCGTTTGTCAGCATGCCAAGGGTGTCCGCAAGCCGTTTGAGATCCTGCATCGTTGCAATCTCTTCTTGTTCTTCCTTTCCCTGCTCTTGGCAATAGCTCATGATATGCTCTTCAGCAATCTTCACTTCAGCAATGAGTCCAGTTGCCCTGCCTGTGATGCCTTCGAGCACTTCTGCTGCCTGCTCATTTTCCCGGGCAGTCTTTGCCGCCTTAATTGCCCCCCTTTCAGCATCCCGCTCTGCCCTCCCGACCCGTTTTCTTCCGGCCCGTGCTCGTTTTCGTTCTCCCTCTTCCTCAGATATTCCTTCTTTTCTCGCTTGATGGAGCCCTGCATCCAGCCGGTCATGGTACTTCTTGATCCCTTCCATTCCAGCATTTTTTGTTGCCCGGTTTTCTCCTCGAGAGCCCTTTTGCGCCCGATGGGCAAGGTAGATATGCAGGAGATAGAAAAGAAGGACGATGCTGCCAATCCCTGTTGCCCACCTGCCAATATTGGGAATCATGCCTTCTCTTCCCCTTTTGGGTATTTAAAATCTTTTGTCATGAAGAAAGTTAGTAGGTACCAGTGCAACAGCAGCGGCATCACTGACATAATCATTAGCGTAGACGGCCTCAGAAATAAGGCAACAATATTAGCGCAAAACCAGATTTGCTGCCAGTAGTATTATTACCAAATGATAATGTATCGGTTCCAAGACAGTATTCTTGATTTTACCTTTTTTTAAGGCTTTGTAGAAAATCTCGCTACCGCGGGTGAACATCAGCCTCGGTTCATTGAGAATACCTCTTGAGTGCGGGCCCCTCCCGTAAGGTGCACAGAAAGCTTTGCTTTCTGGTCGCGAAAACTATTGTTTTCGCACAACTCCTCCCACAGGTTTAAATTTCACCTTTCAGAGAACCTCGGAAGATGATGCTCACCATTATTTTCTTCAAACCATTTTTTAAGCAACGTTTTTAAATGACCTATGATATTCTCTCTCTATGGAAGAACGACGTATTGGGCCGCCAGCCTGTATCAGGCAGGTTGACGAAGTCACTTGGGAGCTTCCAACGAGCTACAAGGAAGGAATGAGGGTCCCAGGCAGGATCATAGCAACAAAGGAGCTCTTGCAGGCAATGGATACAGGTGTCTTTGACCAGACCGCAAATGTTGCATCTCTTCCCGGTATTGTCAATTATTCTTTTTGCATGCCAGATGGCCACTGGGGGTATGGCTTTCCGATAGGCGGCGTTGCCGCATTCGACAAGAAAGAAGGCATCATCAGCCCTGGGGGTGTTGGGTTTGACATTAACTGTGGCATGAGGTCGATCATGACCCCGCTCACGTATGACGAGATCAAGGGGAAGATGAAAGAGCTCATCAATACTTTGTTCCAGCTCGTCCCGGCAGGTGTTGGGAGGAAGGGATTTGTTGACGTTGGCAGGGATGGGATGCATGAGATCATGGTCCAAGGGGCAAAAAAGGTCATTGATGATGGCTTTGGAAGAAAAGAAGACCTCAAGAGGATAGAAGCCCACGGGTGTATTCCCTGGGCAGATCCGGATGCCGTTTCCACTAAAGCCATTGCAAGAGGCATCAACCAGATTGGCACGCTTGGCTCCGGGAATCATTATCTCGAGATTCAGGTCGCTAAAAAGGAGAACATCCATGACCAAAAAATCGCAAAGGCATTCGGTTTTACCAAAGATAATCAGGTTGAGGTCATGGTGCATTGCGGAAGCAGGGGTTTTGGCCACCAAATCGCATCAGATTATCTTAAGGTGTTTGAGACTGCAATGAAAAAGTATGATTTGTCTGTTCCAGACCCGGAGCTCTCCTGCGCCCCGTTTGAGAGCGAGGAAGGCCAGCAATATTTTAAGGCGATGGCGTGTGCTGCAAACATGGCATTTGCCAACCGCCAGGTCATCACTCATCGTATCAGGGAGGCGTTTGAGAAGGTGTTTGGTCAGACGGAAGGAATCGACCTATTGTATGATGTTTCTCATAATATTGCAAAGCTCGAAAAGTTCAAGGTGGATGGTAAGATCCAGGAATTGGTCGTCCACCGGAAAGGCGCCACCCGGGCATACCCTCCAAACCATCCAGAACTAGACCCCTTATTCAAGAAGACCGGCCAGCCAGTCATTCTTGGTGGGTCGATGGAGACCGGCTCTTATCTTTTGGTCGGCACAGAGGAGGCTATGCAGCACTCTTTTGGCTCCACGGCGCACGGCGCAGGCAGGACGATGAGCAGAGCTCAGGCAAAAAGGGAAGTGAGAGGAGATGAGCTCCAGAAGAATATGGAAAAGAAAGGCATCCTCGTAAAGGCTGTTTCGATGTCGGGCCTCGCAGAAGAGGCTGGTTGCGCATACAAGAATATTGATCTCGTCGTTGATGCACTTGCAAGGTCTGGCATCTCTCAGCCGGTCGTAAAATTATTGCCTGTGGGGAACATTAAAGGATAATGGCATATTCATATGTGTTCAGGGACCATACAGCAGACATTCTCTTTGAAGTGCATGCGAATTCGTCAAGGGACATTTGCAAAGGTGCAGCCTTGGCATTGTTTGAGACCATGGTCGATCCAACATCGGTTGCCGGCACAAACACCTTTCAGGTGCATGTCGATGCTGATACCATTGAGCATTTATTGTTTGATTTTCTTTCTGAACTCATCTTCATCAAGGATGCAGAAGCAGTCATCTTCAAAGATCTCTCAGTAAAAATTCTCGAGACGGGGGATGGGCTGGAATTAGAGGCTGAGATTACCGGTGATCACATTGATCTCCCAAAGCACGACCTCAAGGTCGATGTGAAGGCAGTTACTTTGCATTTATTTAAGGTCGAAGAAAAGGATGGCCTCTGGAATGCGACGGTGCTGCTGGATATTTGAAGGCTGGTGAGAACAATCGTGAAAAAGCAGTTTACTTATGTTTCCTGGTTTTTGCTTTTTATGGCATTTTGAAAACCCCCTGTCATAGCTATTTCATCTATACTTGCTTCAGATGATTCTTTGATCACTTTTATCTTTCTAAGACAGTATGCTAACCAAAACCTTTATATATAAGAATATCTTATTAATAAGAAAATAATACTAAGGGGCAAAAATGGAAAAACTTGAAATTACGAGCATGAGTTCACGGGGCCAGGTAGTAATCCCTGTGGACATAAGGGAACAGCTTGGATTGAAGGAAGGGGAAAAGTTTGTCGTTGTTGGTGAAGATGATACTGTCATTCTGAAGAAAGTAACCATGCCTTCGTTCAAAAACTTTGAGAAGCTTATTCAAAGGACACAACAATTCGCTAAAGGGAGGGGTATCACTGAAACCGATGTGGAAAATGCTATCAAGAGAGCGAGGAAATGAGAGCTGTTTTAGACACAAATGTGTTCATTTCAGGCATTTTCTGGAAAGGCCAAGCAAGCAAAGTCATCTCCCACTGGAAAGAGGGCAAATTCACTTTAGTAGTTTCATTAGAGATTGTTTCAGAGATCATAACAGTCCTAAAAGATTTTAAGATTCAGCTTCCTGGAGATATGATTAAGGAGTGGAGTGATCTGATTGTAAGAAATTCTCTAGTTGTGGAGACCTCCGAAAAACTAAATGTTGTTAGAGATGACCAAAAAGATAATATGTTCATAGAGGCTGCTGTGGCGGGAAACGCTGATTACATTGTTTCGCAAGATAACAACCTGCTAAAGTTAAAAGAATACCGAAGAATAAAAATTGTCTCTCCAGAAGATTTTATTGGGCTCTTCGAATGAATAGTGCCGCTTTCTTTCTATCTCTTCTATTTTTTTTAACAAAAAACACCTAAAATCCTTTCACAATACTATGTACCTCATGAAGCAATCGCAGTGCTTTTTCCTTTTCTTTCTGCGTTCCAAAATCATTGAGTCTCTCATACCCCTTGGAAAATTCATCGTAGAGTGAAAGGAGGAATAACGCCCCTGTTGCAGTGAAGCTTTCTGCCAGGACAAGTGCATCTCGCATCTCATGCACGCCGGCCTTGTCTCCCTTCAGGAGCACAGTATCCAGTTTTGATTGGGCGCGGTGGTATGATGCCGAAGCTTTTTCCATCGCCCCGCCGGAGAGTGCCTCACAGTATCGTTCCAGTGCCGTCCTGTATCCCCCCCATGCAGTAAGTGATGGGTGGCTGGAGAGGAGATGGGAAATGTTCCTTTTCAGGAGTTTTGCCTGCTCGCTAAGATGGGTTGATGGGTGCTTTGGTTTTATCAGGAAGCTTGCTGCATGAATTGGTGTATTCTTTCGCCCCGCTGATCTGACGATCAATTTGCGAAGATGGGAGAAAAGATCATCATAATCGATGATTTCCTTATGGATCAGGTGTTCGCGAAGCAGCGTGAATCCTTCCAGGGCACCAGATTCCCTATGCAAGGTGAGGAGGATATCCCTATGGGGGAGGTAGGAATGTGTCTTCATCCTGATAAGCCCATAGCTCATGCCGACAAGGATGACGAGCAGGATGAAGGAAAGAAGGGAGCCATGGCTCATGGGGAGAGGGGCCTCTGCTTGGGATTCTTTTGGCAGTCGCACAAACATGCTTTTTTGGGCAAGGTTTGATATGTCTCCAAGACGGGCAACAAGGATTGCCTCTCCTTCTGCTGGCGTCTGGAATCTGATGCTCTTTTCTATTTCGACGCGCCCTTTGCTGACAGGGTACCTCTCCTCTGCAATGACCTCGTTCTTGAGGTTTCGCACCATGATCCTAATGTCAAATTTTCCAGATGATTCAGTCACGACACGGTACTTAATTGTTGATGTTTCGTTGTCCTTTTGCACATCAAGGAGGGAAAGGAAGATATCCTTTGGATAGCTCACCTGTGCAATCACTGGGATATAATCTTCATACAAGAGTCCCCTGATGAATATCTTTCCGGTAATGAGGTCTGGATTGCCAATGTAGGTGATGGGTATCTTTTTTGATTCTCCAGGATCGAGTTCGATTACCCGTGATTTGGTGGAAAAGCCTTCATGAGGGATATCGATGCCAAGCCTTTTTCTGGTGGGCCCGCCATTCGTGATGCTCAGCGTACTGGTTGTTGGTTGGCCGGGGCTTGTTGTGAGGACGAGCTGTCTTGGGGCAAATGAGATCCGGGTATCTTTTACTCGTCTTGTGTAATATTCCTGGTATCCACCGCCGTGGCGAATTTCAATGATGCCTTCTTTTGAATCAAGTTGGTAGAGGGTCAAGATAAGGTCTGTTTGTCCATCATGATCTGCATCAATTTCTTCCTTTTGACGTGAGGCAAGGCTGAATGTTTGCGGGTTTTCGCTAGCAAAAGTCATGCTTGTTATAGCTGCTGATAACTCCGTGACACTGAGAGTGTGATAGTCTTCCTGGCCAAGATACAAGGTAAAGACATCGCCTTTATGGATGATGAGGAACAGTCGTCGGAATCCTGCAAGATTGACATCGACTGGTTTTGATGGCTTGTCAAGGATGACCTCTTGGATTACTAGCGGATATGTTGTGATATCTGCTGTTTGCATGTCCTCTTCAACTTCTGGTGGAGTATAAGTGTAGGGGGTCATGTCAAGAATGCCCTTCCCCTTCGCATAAGATTCGTCGATATACGTTTCATTGTAAATGCTTAAGTTGAGTACCCAAGTGGAGACATTACTGGAGCATATTGAATGGTCAGTAACAGAGATAAGAATGCTGTAGTTGCCAACATCCTCAAAGGTTGGAGTAAAATAGAAGACACCCGATACTGGGTCTATATCAAAAAGGGTGGTATTGTCCCAGAAAGTAAGATTGGATGAATCAGAATCTGTTGCGAATGCCGTACATCTGTATTCATGTCTGGTCTCACAGTGTCCTGTGCAGGGGCAAGAAATGCTTAAGTGCGGTTGCTCATTTACGCAAAAGGAGATTGTCGCAACATCGTTCCCAAGGGTCTCATGGATCGACCCTGGGAGGTTCTGGTAGATAGTAAAAAGGTTTATCCCAAGGAAGATGAGTGCAAGCAGGCCTATAGTGTTGTTTGTTATTCTCAATTGTCCTCTTTTTGCCATCTCAACGGTCATTTCATCTTTTTATACCGAAGAAGGATTGTCCGTATCCCTTCCCGGGCTATTTCTGCCTGATTAGAGTATACCCCCTCATCGATCAATTGTTGCATCTCTTTCTTGAGTTGTTTGCCGACCCTGATGTGGATGAGTTCGTCCATGGTGGGATGTTTGAAGACAGTTTCTTTTGTAATTCTTAAATTAATTCTTGACTTAATTCTTGACTATATCATATAGATATATATAAACATTTCTAAAGAGCAAAAAAACATTGTATTATATCATAAGAGTATCATATTGATATATCCTCTCAGGTCATCTCAGCCTTGCTCACGAGAAAGGAAAGGAAATATCAATGGCCGATACGTAGTGATCCTGAGTATGCCGGTATAGTTCCCAGGGGGTATATCCCCGGGAACCCTGACGGTGATAGTGACATTTTGAGGCTGGTGGGGCCAAAGTAACACTGTTGAGGAGGAAATGTTTGTCCAAGGCCCAATACTTCCCTCTGGGATGATGCTAATGGCAACAGCAAAAGGATAGTCCTGGTCGAGGGCAAATGATCTTTCTCCTCGCTGTCCAGGAGGTATCTTGCCAAAGTGGAGTGCGTCAGTGTCTGTATTGATCCCGATGACCGAATCGACGCTGACATCAAGAGGGATGGTGATGGTTGAGAGCTGGCCCGTTGATAAGGAAAGGGCAAGCCACGTAAAAGATGCAGTGATTGCTATGATCAGGATCATCAAGATCTTAATGTCTCTTTTTTCCATGATGTTTTTTCTTGGGCTTGTGTTTCTCTTCTCTGTTATGGAAGAACCAGTGGATATTGGTGATAATGATCAGGATGGCGAGCAAAAGAAGTGTTGTGTCAGAGACAGAGAAGTTCATCGGAGATTCTTCTTCCAGTTTCTGGGTGAGGACGAGTTCCCCTATGATAGTTTTTTGGAGATCATCAAATTGGAGTATGATCTCGCTGTCATAAACTCCGGGATGAAGTCCTGTTGTGTCAAAATACCCGCTGAGTGTCTTTTTTTCCCAGGGAGGCAATGTTTCTGAGGGGGTCTTTATCTCATCAATGAGCGTATTGTTCTGGGATACTCTGATGATTGCAGATACTTTTCCTATAGGGTTATTCCATCGGCTCTCTACATCTATGAGGAATTTGCTGATGCTCTCAGCTGGAAGCTCTCTTGTGTAGTTCGTGATAGCAACATCCTTGTCACCTACCTTAAAATCCCTGCTGAGGCTTGTTTTTTCATCATCAAAACTGATCGTGGCGCTGGCAAGATAATCTCCTGGTGGAAGGCTGCCTGCAGGGATGGTTGTGGTGATCGTCTTTTTCTCCCCTCCATCCAGGGACACGCTCTCTGTTGTAGTTTGATAGGCAATCTCTTGGCCTCGAAGGATAGTGATATGGGAGAATGCTGTCTTGATGCCATTTTTGCCTTTGTTTTCAAGATAAGTGAAGATGACAAGAGGTTCTTCTTTGTTTATTGATCGCAAGCTCATTTCAGCTATCCCATATTTTCCTGGATATGGGACATTGATGAAGACTGGTGCTTGGATGACCGCCCGGCTGCCAATTTGCCCTCCCCCAACTTCTCCTTCACGGACACCAACGAGCATCTTATGCCTTCCTGGCGTCTCGATATACTCAGGATACCTGATGGTGACAAGAAATTCCCCTCCTCCCTGAATAAGAGGGTTGTCTATCGTCGCATATTCAGAAAGGTCCCCGGCTACAAATGCGCTGCCTTGTTCTGTGCCAAATGCTTTGAATGAGAGGACAACCTTTTCTTTTGGGACAAAATCAATGGTATAGGATGCTGGACTGATGCTCACGCCTAGTGCAAGGGGGAGGCAAAGAAAGAATATCAGGAGCGCTTCTTTTTTCATGTGATAATAAAGAAAAAAAGGTTTATATAAACCTTACTACCCGACAAACGTTGTGCCAATGGCGGTAATCTCCGCTGTCTTTGCGCCTGCAGGAGCTCCCTGGGGGATGCTGATATTGATTGATATGTTGAGGGTATCGCTTGCATCAACATATTGAAAGTTTTGGCATATGACCTTCGCTTCAGCTTGGCTGGTAGCTTTATCGACAGCTTCAAAGGGTGCCCCTGAGATATTGATCCATGGAAGATTGATTGTTGTTCCTGTCGCATTCAGGCAACTGCTCGCTTCTCCTTGAGTGACGTTCCATTCAAAGACTGCTGAAGCGTGGCCAATAAAATCTTCAGCATTTTTGTTAGACATGAGCTGCACCGAGAGATTAGCCGATCCGGTGTTCTCTAAAACAAATCCTTGCTGGACAACCGAGAAGTTATAGCACCCGCCGGCATTTCCATTCAATCCGTTGGGTGAGTTTTCCCCGAGCGTTGATATCTCGCACACCGTCCCATTGACGTATCCTCCGCCAAAATCAATGCTATTATCAGAAAAATACATCGAGGCAATTGCGTTGATGGTGACGTTTGCTGTTGCATTTGGCGTCACAAATCCGGTGATTCCTGAGAATTCCCTCAGGCTGGTGATCTTGTTGAGGCTGACAAAGAGTGAAAACAATGACGCAACGATTGCAACAAAGAGTAAAAGCGCGAGTGTCTTATTTGATATTTCCTGCATCTGAGGGTGCCTCCAAAACAACTAATGCAATCTTTCCGCTCATCTCTGATTCCTGAGGCGGTGGGGGAAGTGTTTGTGTACTCTGTGTTTTTGAGAACGTCACAGCAGAATAGACAATGATTGTGCTAATCATAGTGATAACGATGGTAACAACGAGGAGAACCACCACCACACTTTTTGGAATGTCATTCTCTTTTTCCATTATCATACTCTTCCCAAAACTAAGTATTTAAACTTTTCTCTTTTAGGATACGTGTTTTCGTGGAATAGATATCCTGATGATCTCTATGGCAATGAGCAGTAAAATGAGGATAAGGCCTCTCAGATCTGGTTTTGCGGCTTCTTTACCAATGTTTAAGGGGAATCTTTTTCCAGAACTCCCTCCCTCCCAGCGGAGGTTGATCGCGATTATATATGAATGTCCAGGTATGAGTTCTGCTTCCACAAAGAAGGGAACCTGCTCTCTTTCATCGAGTTTGAGGCTGAAGGGTGGGATTTTGGTTTCTCCCACCGCCTTGCCATCTTCTTCAATCCTCACATCCCCTTCAATGTCATTGAGTGAATCTCCATACTCATTATATGCAGTGATCTGGAACCTTTGTATATGCTCACCAGAATAACCAAGCAATTGTAGATCCTGGATATCAATAGCTTTTATTCCCACAACAAAATCTTGAGAGAGATGCATCTTTTGATGATCAGATATTAGTGAAAGATTAAGGGTATAACGCCCTTTATTTAATAGGGGATGAAATGTCATGGTCTGGGTGGTTCCAGGAAGGAGCAAAGGGAATTGTTCCCGGAGGGGTATGTTGATGTTCCCATCCTTATCTGCAATGCTGAGAGTGCCCTGTACTGATGTTGCTTCATCGCCAAGGTTCTTTATGGGGGCGCTTATGCGTGCACTATCCTTTTCAGGAAGTATCTCAAGCGATGCTTCGATAAAGCTGCCATGATACGGGACAAAAATGATGATCTCTGAGATGATGTTGCTTTGTGCTCCAATGCCCTTTTCCCCTTCAGTTGAAGGAACCAGCATCACCGGAATTGAATGTGGCCCTGGTGCCATTGATGGGGGCATTGTGATGGTGATATGAAACACTGCTGTTTCATCAGCAGGTGTTAGGTGCGCAAGGGCTGGTGTGATAGTGACCCATTCCCTAAATGCCTCCGGTACAACAAGAGTCACATCACCCTCTTCATGCATCACATTGACAACCCTGATATCCTGGGAGACAGCAGGTGCGTAATAGATCGTTGATTTTGCTGGGGAGAGCCCAAATCCATATATCAGAGGAAAAATGATCAGGGCTAAAAGTGCGGTGAGGAGTGCCCTCTGTATCTTCTTTCCCTCAGCTGAGTATTGTTGTTGCATTAAGTTGCACTCCAAGAGACTTCTTTCCAGCAGTCTCATTCTCTGGTATGGTGGCATTTATATCTATCTTTGCCTGGTTCATGCCCGGGGTCCAGTTGAGTTCTGAAAGCGCCCTCCTCCAGCTGGAGGAAAGGTTTGTCCAGTTCCAGGCGGATCGAAGATAAGCATATGCATTTTCCTGCCCACTTACATTCCCTGCCCTGAATTGGAAATATCCTGAATCAAGGCTCGCTCCGGCAAAAAGCGAGTTATTCCCCTGCACACTGATATTGACCGGCACATTCCCGCAATTCTCGACAATGAGCGGTGTTTCTCCTGTCGTGTTCGAAGACTGGTTGAGGCTCATGTTCCCAAACTCGAAGCCGACACTGATATTGATGCACGTGAGGTTGATGATCGTGAAATTGCTGGATATATTCACTCCTTGGCTCCAGTCCCGCGCAGTGACTGTCCAGTTATACACTGACTCAACATCGAGCGGCTCGCTGGTGTAATTGCTCTCGGAAAGGCCGCTGACAACAACCAGGCTTTTGCTGCATACAAATGCTTTGCAGCCTCTCCTGCTGATAGTGAGGTCATACAGCACAGCATCTCCGTCAGGGTCTGTGCTGTTTGTCCAATTAAAGACAACTGTCCTATTGGTGATGATGCTGTTTGCTAATGGGTAGATGAGGGCAGGAAGGCTTGGCAAGCTGTTCTGCCTGTTGAACTGCCAATAAGCCGTTTCATTGTTCAAAGCAAAGTCTGTGGCGTTTGCTTTCCAATAATACGTCCCGTTCCCTAAACGGTACAAATCAAGCACTTCCTGGGCGGATAGGCTTTTGTTCCAGACGGCAATTTCATCTATCGACCCGTTAAATGAAGAGCCCAAATTAAGATTCGTTCCCACATAATATGTTTTAGATGCAGTGTTCCATTCTGTTTTTTGTTGGTTTGCTATTTCTTCTCCATTGTGATAGAGCCTGGCCGTTGTGCCATCATATGTTGCAGTAACCAATATCCATTCATGTGTGGGAAGGTTGACCGCAATGTCCGTGTCATCATCCCATCCGGCATATCTGAGGAATGTCCCGCTGGTGTTTCTGTAAATCGCAACAACATTCCCCTGATCAACAGTATCTGTTCCATAGGCAAAGATGATAAAGGTAAGGAGAGTATCTGGCAGGTCATTGAGCCTGATCCAGCTGCTGATTGTTCTTGGAGAATTCCCAAGTGGCAGATGTGCATCCGATCCATTAAAGTAGGTATTGGGGCTTTTTGTATAATTATAGGCGCCTGCAAATGTTCCTATGACAAATGCAGGACAAGTGGTGCATCTCGCATCATTATCTCTCGCATAATCATGCACGACAGTATTGCTCTCTCCATCTTCACTCCTGTTGTCAAAATGTAAGAGCAGAGTGAGGTTCTCATCACTCGTCACAGGAAGGGCTGTCAGATTATAGCTCACATTCATGAATCCTATTGTCGTGTTCTGATACACCAATCGTGTAATATTATCAGACGAGTTCCCAACCCATATCTGCACCCGGTACATATCACCATCAGTATCATTGCCTGTCATGTTAAGGTGCACATGGCTCGCATTCACCTGAGAATCATTAACAGGCTCAACCAAAACAGTGTCAGGATGATTATTCGGAGGAATAGTAGAATCATTGATGATAAACTGCCAATAATTAGTCTGATTATCCAAAACAAAGTCTGTCGCATTAGCCTTCCAATAATACGTACCGTTCTTCAACCGGTAAAGGTCAAGAATTTCTGAAGCAGAAAGGCTTTTGTTCCATATGGCAACTTCATCTATTGTTCCATTGAAGAACCTGTCACTCCAGGGGTTATCACCAATTGCTCCTATTAATGGTAATTGGTAAACTCCTGCTGCAGTGTTATTGATTGTTGCGTTTCCGATTATTATTCCGTCGGTGTATAAATTTGTTGTATTTTCGTGGCTGGTAATCGCTATGTGTTTCCATGTTCTTAGTGGGATGTTTCCGAGATATTCTTGATGGTTGAGGCCTGAGCCATTTCTGTTGTCGAATGATGCAAAATAGACAGACCCGCTTCCGTTTATTTCAATGAATCCTGATTGTGTGTGGATTACTGAGATGTAAAATTCAGGCTTGTATGCATTGACGTATACCCATGCTGCTAGTGTGAAGTTTTTGTATGAATAGTTTGTTGGGTTGTTTGTAAGGTTTACGTATTGGTCTACTCCATTAAATTCTAGTGCTTGTCCAAACTTTCCGGCAACAAGGGTGGGACAGAGTGATGGGCTGCACGAAGCATTGAAGTTATTCCCGCTGAAATCATGGAAATCTGTGTTGTTTTCTCCCTGTTCACTCTCATTATTTAAATGCAGGAGCAGCACTTTTCCTTCTCCGGCAACGAGCGGTAGTGCAGTGAGGTTATAGCTCACATTCATGAATCCTGTTGTCGTGTTCTGATATACCAATCTGGTAATATTTTCAGTGCTATTCCCAACCCATAGTTGCACCCGGTACATATCACCATCAGTATCATTGCCTGTCACGTTTAGGGATACGAAGGTTGCGTTCACGTTGCTGTTATTTATTGGTTCAACCAAGACAGCATCAGGATGATTATTCGGAGGAATAGTAGAATCATTGATGATAAACTGCCAATAATTAGTCTGATTATCCAAAACAAAGTCTGTCGCATTAGCCTTCCAATAATACGTCCCATTCCCTAAACGGTACAAGTCAAGTACTTCCTGAGAAGACAAGCTTCTGTTCCAGATTCCTATCTCATCAATTGTTCCGTTGAATGTATAGTTGAAATTCCCGTCATCGTTGAAGCATCCGATGTATATGTCTGTGTTGTTTCCGTTGATGTCTCCGATCATTGTTGTTTGATTGATGAGTTGTCCATCTACATAGAGTGATATTGTTTGTCCATCGTATGTTCCTGCAATGTGGTGCCAGGTGTTGTTTTTGAGTATGTTGTTTGTGGGGTATGTTGTTGAGTTTATTGTTCCTGTTGAGTTGATGATGGTAAGGTGGAGTATTCCTCCATCACCTATTGCGAGGTGGTAGTTGTCATCATAACTGCTTGGGCTGTAGAGTCGTGAATGCATTGTTATTCCTTGTGTTTGTTCTATGTTTCTTGTGTTGATCCATGCGGAGACGCTGAGTTGTTGTGTGATGTTTAGTCCTGCTGTTTTGCTGATGTTCAAGCATTCATACTGGTCGTTGAAAGTGAACCCTCCACCGAACTTCCCGCGAGAGGCATTCCAGAGAGGACAGCTTGATCCTTCGCAAGTCGCGTTATGGCCAGTTCCCGTCCAATCATACACGAAGCTATCATTCTCACCAAATTCAGACCTATTGTCAAAATGCAGTAATAAGGTCATGTTCTCATCAGGTATCAAAGGCAATGCAGTCAGATTATAGCTCACATTCATCCAACCAACAGTGGTGTTTTGGTACACCAGGCGAGTGATGTTGTCAGACGAATTCCCAACCCATACCTGCAGCAGGTACATGTCTTCATCGACATCATTCCCACTCACATTAAGATGCACATGGCTCGCATTGGCTTGGGAATTATTTAGCGGCAAAAGCAGCACTGCATCAGGATGATGATTCACCAGGAGAGTGATATTGATCTGGTATACATCGCTCTCCCTGCTGTGGGTGAAGTTGGTGATGTTGCTTTTCAAGTAATACGTTCCTTCTTTCAGGCGGTACAAGTCAAGGATCTCCCCAGCTGACAATGTCTTGTTCCAAAGGGCAATCTCATCTATTGTGCCATTGAAGAAGACAGGCTCAGCATCAGCCCGCCAGGCGCCAATCTGCTGATAGCTCGGAGAAGCATCCGCCAAAAGAACTTCGCTGTCTGTTTTAACTGCATCCTGCTGCCCATTCACATAGATGATGTGCTCACTCCCGTTCCAGGTAGTGACGATATGATACCATTCCCCAACACGAAGCGATGTATTCCCGCTAATGTCTGTTGCATCAGGTGTTAGCCCTTCAAGATGGAACCGGGCAACAGATTCTCCTGTTGCATTGATGCCAAGGAGTAATTGTGTCCGCACTCCATCGTGCTGCTTGACAAAAATAGGTGACCTGAAATTATGGGTGTTGTCTGAGGAGATATTATCCAGTTTGATCCACACTGCCAACGACCCGGCAGGTATTCCAGGAAGTGCATTGGAAATTGAGAAGTTCTTGCTACCATTGTACTGGAATGCCCCTGCAAACTTGCCAGCGGATTCGTTCCATACAGGGCACTTATCCCCGGCACATGTCGCATTATACCCATTGCCTGTCCAGTCATACACTAAACTGTCATTTTCACTAAATTCTGACCTATTGTCAAAATGCAATAAGAATGTCATGTTTTCATCCGGCAACAAGGGCAGTGCTGTTAAGTTATAAGTAATGTTGAGGGCCTGGCCATATCCTGTCTGCTGAGCCAGCAGCCTTGTAATATTGCTTGTCTCATTCCCGATCCATAACCGGAGCCGATGCGACTCATTAACGGTGCTGTTTCCTGTCGCATTCACGGTAATGTTGAAGTGATCCCTCAAGTAGACAGAATCATTTTCTGGAGCAGTAATATTGGCAAAGAGCTGGGCTGCAAAATTATTGGCAAAGGCTGTCTGGTCGCCAAACGTAAATTGTAAGTGGTGCTTTCCTTCAGTAATGACCCTGCTTTGTTCAAAGGAAGTAAGATTACAGGAATAATCCTGGACGAATACTCCCCCATGTATCCATGAGGTGGTTATTGGAATGTCCCCACAGGTTAATTGTCTGAACAATAAGTCATACTGTTCACTTTCATTATCCCAAAAGGTTCCGTTTATTGTTCTGATAGTAAGGTTGGCAGTCCCAGTGGTATTGAAGCGCACGTCCCATAGTCCCCCAACTGTTGGATAGCTTTGCACGTTTAGCACCGTGATTTCCACAACAAAGACCTGGTCGGAAAGGTGGGGGACGATCCATTCGATATAATCGATCAATCCATTTCCATTCGTATCATTCATGCTTGTGATGACATGCTCCGTCCGGGCGCTGCCCCCATTCTCATACCAATACAAGTCTACAGCATCAGCTGGTGCTTCAGAGGGAAGGTCCATGAAAGCGACAACATCAGTATAGGGATAAGATGAGGATATCGTGATGGATTTCTTTGTTGAGGATTCGATTTCCTCAAAGGCTTCTGGCGCCGGCAGCTCATACATGATCTCCACTTCCTCATACGATTCTATTGTCTCTTCAATAATGACTGAGGTGTTCATGTCCAGGGGGTCTGCCACGACAGCGCCCGTGATGGGATTCGAGACTCCAAAAGAAAGAAGATCCATCTGGAGTTCAAGTTTTTGTGAGAAATTCTTAGCTTCCCCGATCTTTCTGATAATCTCTTCTTTTTTCCTGTCCCGAATAAAGCTATCGACGTCTTTGACGATCCCTTCATCCTTGATCTTCACATCATCTACCTTCTCCTCAAGTCCAAATGCCTTCTTGACAACGGTGACATTGACGGCCTCGGAGGGAATATCACTTATCAGCCCGGAAGTTCTCTTATCAACTCTTATACTCTTAACTACCCTGACTGATGACCCAATCCTTGGCCGCTCTGCATGAATCGTTTCCCTTTGAGCGCCTTTTCCCGCACTCAGGGTTAGGCCAAACGTGCTGGTGATATTTTCAGTCATGTTCCTGTCCGCAAAACTGAACGTCAATGAAGAGAGATTAATGACAACATCTCCAGGGTAGAGTGCAAGGGTGATGTTGGCTGAGAGTGACATAAGTGATAGGTTATCACACGATTCCTCGCACGCACCTGAGAACGCAATGATTTTTCCAGTCCCCTCTGCTCCAGAAGATACCAAAAGCCCTTCCCGAAGTATTGTTGTGCTGTTGAGGAGGATTATGCTTCTGTTTTCTCCGACCAGGAGGATTGAATAATTCATCCCATCACCAATAATAGAGCCCCTGGCCATAACAGAGAGGGGGCTCTGGTTGAATGAAAAATGCACCTCCATCTCCTGATGTGCGCTGATATTTGTGAGGATATCCTGATGGATAACCAATCCTTGGATTTCTGGCCTGAAGGCAGTGAACATAAAGGCTCCAATGACCATAAGGAACCAGACTAAAATTTCAATGAGTGCGCGTTTACGCATTGACATCACCCCCAAGGTGATTGCCTTTACCAAGATACCGGATCACTTTCTGGCGAACTTTTCCGTCTTCACGGAAATTTTTGACGAGATAGAAATACGAGTGCCCTTTGATGCGTTTTACCCGCAAGAATCCATCGAGCGGCGTTTCCTCCCCAGGCAGGAGCACATGACCATTTTTCCCGAGGTATTTGAGGACTTTTTGGCGAACGTTCCCATCAATCCGGGAGTTTTCGACCAGGTAATAATAGGTATGCTGGTTGATTTTCTTGGTCCTGATAAACGCCACATCACTTTTAGGCACTACTTATTTAAAAATGTATAGGATTCTGATTAATATATTTAATAGTTAGGCACTACTTATTATTATTAAATCATGCCACCACAATAACAAGTAAAAGAATAGCATAAGGATAATAGTATATTTCTTAGGCACTACTCAGAACATCCCCCTGCGAGAAAGAAGGGATTATTAGGCACTACATCATGTCATAATAATTAGGCACTACATTGAGGATAGAGGACAACAATCACCCCACACATAACCCCTGATATAACCATTAAAGAACAATGTTTTTAAACAACAACCCACTCACCACCCTTATGAGTTCCGTGAGAAAGCAGGGATCGTAATTTTTATTTCTAAGAGGTATTGCTATGGAGATCGTCAGTGATTATAAGTGGGAAAAAGGACAGACTATCCAAAGGATGGTCGAGCAGTTTGGCAGCCTTGGCTTTCAGAGTATCCAGCTCAACAGGGCAAGCGAAGTAGCAATCAAGATGAAGCGGGAGGGGGCAAAGATCTTCCTCACCTTCACTTCCAACATGGTCACCTCTGGGCTGAGAGGATTTTTTGCCCAGCTCATCAGCCTGGGTATGGCAGATGTCATCGTCACAACAGTTGGCGGCATTGAAGAGGATATCATGAAGGCGACAGGAGAGCGCTTCATCATCGGCAATTTTAAGGTAGATGATCTAGCGCTCCATGAGCAGGGGGTCAATCGTGTCGGCAACCTCTTCATCCCGAACGAATCATATGAAAAGTTTGAGGACAAGCTCAATGCCTTCCTGGAATTGCTCTATGCAAAAAAGCCTCGCTGGGCAGTATCAGAATTGCTCAAAGAAATCGGACTGCTTCTCGATGATAAGGACTCCATCCTGTACCAGGCGGCAAGGCATAACGTCCCCATTTTCTGTCCAGCGATCACTGACGGCGCCTTTGGTTTTCATTTATACCTCTTCCAACAAAGGCACAAGGACTTCATTGTTGACGTTGTAGAAGACTTCAAGAATATCGTCCTATGCATCTCTTATGATGACAAGAAAGGGGCAATTTGCCTTGGAGGGAGCATTTCGAAGCATCATGCGCTGCTCGCATGCCTCCTCAACGGGGGTATCAACTATGCTGTGTATCTGACAACTGCAAGAGACACATCAGGCAGCATGAGCGGCGCCACGACTGATGAGGCAAAATCGTGGGGCAAGATCAAGGATGACTCTGATGCTGCAACGGTCATTGGTGATGTCACGATCACGTTTCCGTTGATGATGGCAGCAGCCCTCGAACAATTGGAAACAGAGGGGCTCCTCCAGCATGGATAAGCCTCATTTTATTCTGGACAAGAAGAGGCTCCTTGAGACATACAACAGCCTTGCAGAAAAAGGAGACATGATCGCGTATAGCTTTAAGACAAATCCGCTCGTGGGCCAGGTGCTCGAAGAGAGTACGCCCTGCCGGCTGAGTGTTCATACCGCCCTTTCATTAAAGGAGATAAAAGACAAGTCAAGGGTCATCTTTTTTGCCCAGGCATGGGATGAAATGGAGATCGGGAAATTAATTGACCTTGGCATCTCCTGGTTCGTCATAGATAATGAGCGGGATCTTGAAGTGCTTCTTGGCGCTTTAGGAAAGCAGGAACAACAAGTCACTTTGTTCCTCCGCATGAAGCTAAAAGAATACACCATCCACACAGGAAAGCATTTCGTGTTTGGCCTGGGAGCAAAACGGGTAAATGAGCTCATCTGCCAGGTGCAAAGCAATCCAAGGATCGCAGCTTTGGGGATCCATTTCCATCGTAAGACACAGAACCTGGGCGAATGGGGGATCAAGGCAGAACTTGAGCAATCACTCGCTCCAGAGACCCTCAAGGCAATCAGATATCTGGATATTGGCGGCGGCCTCCCTGTCCCATACAAGAATTCCCGGATAGAAAATTATGGGTTTATCTTCAGCCAGATCAGTGAGTTGAGAGGCTGGCTCCATCAGGATGATGTGGATCTCATCATTGAGCCAGGCAGGTATCTGGCAGCTCCCTGCATCGAGCTGCACACAACGATCAAGAATGTCTATGAGAATAATATCATCATTGACGCTTCAGTGTATAATGCCGCGATGGACACCTTCATCGCCAATGTAAAGCTAAAAGTAAAAGGAGAGCTTCCAGAAGGGAAGGGCGCCCCATTTACGATCAAGGGAGTGACGCCAGATTCGACGGATATATTCCGGTACCGCGTCTTTTTAGCTGAGCCAAAAGTTGGTGACAAGATGATTTTCGAAAATGCCGGAGCGTATAATTTTTCTGCAAACTTTTGCGGCCTGGAAAAATTGCCGACAAGAATAAAAGAATAATGTGGGTTAGGATTATTTCCCAGAGGCTAAGGCTTCGTCAATCGCTGCCTGGTTAAATCCAACAATGATCCTGCCTCCAATATCCAGCACAGGCACCCCCATCTGCCCTGATTTATCAATCATTTCTTTCCTGGCCTTGTCATCCTCACCGACATCATACTCTTTGTAAGTGATCTTTTTTGATTTCAAATAGTCTTTTGCCTTGACGCACCAAGGGCATATTTGAGTAGAATAGATTTTTACTTCCATGATATCACCAAGGAAAGGGAAGTAGCCGAGTTATTTAAATCTTTTTGTAGCCAGAAGGCAGCAGTCTTCTCTTTTCAGAAGAAGTACCAGTCAAGGATGATCAGTACCGTATAACAGGCAAGGGAGAATAAAAAGGTAGTAGGGCTTCCCCGCTTTTCAGAGGGCACTTCCTCTCGGATGACAATATACAAAAGAGCCCCTGCAACAAAGCCGAGTGCCGCGTGGTAGACTTCTGAAGGGATGGGGAAGAATGATGCTAAAAGAACCCCGAAAAGTGTTGATGAAGAGAGGAAGATTTTTGTATACGCATTATTAGTAACACTGCCATGCAATTCCTTTATTGAGCTCATCCCGAAGGTTGATTGAAGGAGGATAGGAATGAAAAAGAGGACAGTAGTAAAGACGCTTTCAGCTATCATGTCAGTAAAGATGATCCCAAGAACAACATGGTAGAGAAGGAGGACAAGAGTATGGCTCTCCCGCAGCTCTCGCAGCCGTTTCTTTGGTAAGGTATGCTGATAGATATATTTTTCCAGGCTATAGAACATGATGAATCCGATGAGAATATAGATGAAGAGCAGTTGTGACAAGAATGCCACCCCTTTATACAATTCCGGGAGCATGATCAGGAACACATATGCAAGGATAATCCCTGAAGTGATGGAAAGGATGCGCTGTCGATGTTTCATGAAAAGTTTCTGCATCGAATCGCTGAAATACTGCGCAAGGCCAACGAGCACCGCAAGAAAAATAGGAATCATGGCAGGACAGAAGAAAATTGATATTTAAAGATGACTATTTTTTCCGGGAAAGGAGAGAGTGTGCCCGGGCAATGAGCTCTGCCCGGAAAGGTGTGTCTGGCAGTGTCAATAGTGCTCCGCATGCATCAAGCGTGAGCTCTTCGACAGTTTTTCTGCATCTGTCAAAGGCTGTTGTTTTTTTCATTGCAGCCAAAAGCCGGGTAAACTCATTGTTCAGGAACAATGTCCCAATGCTCGCATCCTCCTCTAATGCATAGATCAAAGGCAAAGTCACCTTGCCTTCTTTGACATCTGTGCCGATGCACTTTCCAAACGTTTTCTCATCTCCTTCATAATCCAGCAGATCATCGACTATCTGGAATGCAAGGCCTACTCTTTCGCCAAAGTGCCCAAGAGCCAGTATCCCTTCATCAGGTGCATTGCTAAGATGGCCCCCAGCAACGCAGGAAAACCTGATCAAAGATGCTGTCTTTTTCTGGATGATTGATTGGTATGCTTCTTTTGTCAATGAAAGATTGCTTATCGCTAAGCATTCTTCTAATTGCCCCTCCCAGATATCTATGAGCACAAGAGCAAATAATGATGTGGGAACAATGCTAACCGAGCTTATATGGAAGAATGCCTTTCCCAGCAGGACATCACCAGCACCAACCGCTTTTTCATAGCCAAGCACAGCAGGAATTGATGGCTCTCCCCTCCGGGTATCCGCATGGTCCATAATATCATCATGGACAAGAGAAGAAAGGTGGAGGAGTTCGAGTGCAGTTCCGACATTGATGAGTGAAGAGGTATCCGGTTTTTTGTAGGTATGAGCTGAATAAAATAGCAATTTTGGCCGGACGCATTTTCCAAAGGAAGACTGCAAGGCAAAAAAGTAGTGATTGAGGCTGGAATTGTACGTTAGGTCTGCAAGAAATGTTTTCTTGATATCCTGGATGTATTCATTAACCTGCATAGCAAATTCGTGAACTTCGTTCCTATTTAAAGTCTAGTATGAGGGAGGCTCTGTAGAAACTAAGTGCCTTTCTGCGAAACTCCATCGAGAATGAAACGAGTGCGTTGTGGGGGGTAGCCCCCTTCGGGGACACAGCACCCTCGGTGAAGGAGCAGGAGTTGAGCTGGCCCAAGTCGAGCGAAGCGAGACTTTCTACAGAGCCTATGAGGGATAAACAGAGAAAGAGCAGAATCAATAGTTTTATAAAGTAAAACTTGTCCTTTAGTATTAAAGAGGGGGCCATAATGAAGAAATATCTTGTTATTGCACCGGTTGGGGAGAATATCGAAAACCTTTACGTCGGCTTGCGGGAGTTTCCAAGTGAACGAATCATTCTCTTGACTCCTGAAAAACATCTCACCAAAGCAAGGAGTGTTGCGCAGGATCTTGAGCGGTTCAAGATAAAAGCGAAGATTGAAGAGATCACTGGCCATTCATGGGAGGGTATCTTCCAGAAGATTGCAGAGATCAAGGATATCGAGAAAGACCATGAGATCATCATCAACACCTCGACTGGTGATAGCATCACCCAATGTGCTGGAACATCAGCTGCGTTCGTCAACGGTCTGAAGGCTATTGCCATTTCAGGTAACGACATCATGCTCCTTCCTGTCATGAAGTTTTCATATTATAAATTGCTGACCGATAAGAAGATGATGCTCCTAAAGATTCTTGCTAGTGAAAAATGTTGCGGGTCTTTAGAAGAGCTGAGCAAAGAGTCGGGGATGAGCCTTCCGCTGATTTCTTACCATATAAATGGAAACCTGAAAAGTGAAGGCCTCAAGGACTTAGGATTAGTCGAGACTGAAGAGAATAAAGGAAGGGTTCAGGTAAGGCTCACCCTTCTTGGGAAGATGCTCGTAAAGGGGTATATCCCGACTGATTGAAAAAAAGAATATGTGCGCCAGCTGCAGAACTATCATGTTTGGGGGGTAGTGTGAGCCGACGCACAAAAAATGAATGTTATTCCTCTTTTTCCTTGTGGATGAGGTATTCTATGCCATGACTTCTGTTGGCAAATACCTTTTCTTCAATTTTATCATCAAGCCAGGAAAGCAGATCAGTATCAATGGTGATGGTGATCCTTTCTTTTGTCTTCCTCGCCATTACTGCATACACCTACATACTTATAAGCATTTCTATTATCTAAATGATATATGATATGTAATTGTATGTAATAGTATTTAAATGTATTGGCGAAGAGATATAGTCAATTTAACGTGATATTTATATAGTAGTCCGTATTATTTCTTCTGAAGGTGATTCCCCATGGCTAATTTTAAGTGCCCTCGATGTAAAGGTACGGATATTGTCAAACGTGGCAAAA
>Ga0208373_1002235_pt1 | contig 22136 bp, 6 predicted proteins | sample RifOxyC2_FD_184036 | JGI IMG/M metagenome (GOLD analysis project Ga0208373, IMG submission 184036) | Soil microbial communities from Rifle, Colorado - Rifle Oxygen_injection C2 (SPAdes) | ecosystem: Environmental > Terrestrial > Deep subsurface > Rock core/Sediment | place: Rifle, Colorado... | reverse complement strand
TGGTGTACCACCGGGAAACGACCAGCTATATGAGGTAATCGTTCCTGTAGATTGATTTGTAAATACTACTGACTCACCCTCAATTATAGTTGTAGGGCTGCCAGTAAAATCAGCAACCGGATTATTCGTGGATTGCGTAGTGAATGTCAAATCACTACCATAAGCAGTATCTATACTGTTTATGGCATAAGCCCGGATATGGTACGTAGTATTTGGTGTCAATCCGGTAACGTTACTGGTAAAAATCCCAGTTCCTGTTCCCTCACTTGTATGAAAGTCTAAAATAGTCGGATTTGCAGTCAATCCTCCACAAACGCCACGGGCTGTTACCAGATATCCTCCATCAGTCGTAACATTTCCGCCTATTGTTGCTGTTGTGTCAGTAATTGCTGTTGCAGCAGTAGTTGTTACAGTAAGCACAGGAGTTGACGAAATGCAACTGATGGAAGCAGACCAGCCTGATCTTCCTCCTCCCCACTCATTTGAATAAAAAACAAATGTCAAAGCCCCATCAACATTCGAGGCGGTTATTGTACCAGGAACATTGATTGCACTATATGTGTCAATTAATGGTGAACTGATGGATGTACCGTTATAAACTTTTAAATAATTGTATGGATCTGCATAAATATTAAATTCAGAAAACACCATTTGAATTTTATTTCCAGCTACATCAGGCAAAAAAGTCATAGTTTTATTTTCATTGTTTTGATATACCCCGCTAAATCCACCGGAATCAAAAAATCCTCCTGAGCAAGTGCTTACAGTAGTGTTGGACATATTGTATGTTGTTCCAGGTGTGACAACCAGAATATAAGATGATTTCGTGAGTGTGTTGGTAGCAGAGGCAGTATTTGTAACCGTCAGGCTGACCGTGTAAGCTCCCGGATTCACAAAAGAATGTGCAGGATTTTGATCTGTAGAATTTGATCCATCACCAAAATCCCACAGCCAGGAGTTTATTGTTGTTCCAGCTGTTGTATATGAGTTTTCGGTAAACTGAACATTCAGCGGGGCATTGCCACATACGGTATTTGCAGAAAAACTTGCTGTAAGAGCATGAGGAATAACTCCCCTGTAATTGATATAACTTGTACTCTCACCCACATAATTGCATCCATAAGCAATTCTCATATATCCGTTTTCTCCCCAGCCAGTACCCCATGAATTTCTTAATATCCAATAACCCGTATAGCCGTTATTTAATAATGTATCTTTCCATCCGACGAGAACAATAGCATGATCTGTCCCATTTCCTTCATGTGTTGTAACGATACCACCGGTATAATTCATAAAATTAGCCGTACTGGCAAATATGCGTGACCACACAGGACCGTAATCATAAATTGCCTGCTTTATTTCCGCCTCAGAGAAAGGAAATCCATAACTCATTATTGTTTCATGATAAGGATAAGGTGGCATGCATGTATCATTATGACTCACGTAAGGGACATCGCTTTCATAAACCGCTCCTGGTGTTGACCAATACCCATGCGGGCAATACCCACCCGCACAACCATACATATCTGTAGCACAATTTATCAACCATTGTTCTGATAGATCTTTAACAACATGATCCCAAATATTAATACTTGCTTCAAAAGTCCCACATCCGGCAAAAGCCCAGCAACTACCACAATATCCCTGATTTTTTATCGGAGTACATTCGGATTGCCAACTGAATGAGGAAGGAAGAGATTTGGGAGTTGTTGAGGTATTAATTTTTTTAACTGGTTTTAATTTAACGGGAGGCACATAATCTCCAGAATATTTCCCACTGGAAACAATAATAATTTTATAAATTTCAACAGATGCTTTATCCTTTTCCCATAATCTTTTATATTCTAATGTTAGCTCTGAAAGCCCCTGAGATATCCCGGCAATCCGAATAATTTTCGTACCTAATTGCCCAACCCTATCGTTAATAAAATCTGACAAAAATTCTTCATCACCAATTGTCGTTATCACCCCTTTATCTATTTTTGTTATATACCAATTGTACCCAGTTGATGGAGTTGCTGGTAATTTAATCTCAAGAATCTGATTGCTATTCAGATGAATCGTTTGTCCTGTGTTACTCATAGTAACTTCAATGAAATTCTGACTGCTTATACTATAAGCAAATAAAAATACAAGAAATGCAAGCAGGAATAATTTTTTTTTCATAGCATTAAATAATATTATATTTCTAATAGTAAAACATTCAAACTCATTTCTCTCAAATATAAAGATAAATCAGGGAATTTAGCTCATGTATTTGAAGATAATAAACATTTTTTTCATAGTAAACACAAAGTGTTTACTGACTGATTATTTAATCAAACTTATTTTTTTCATTATTGATTGATCTTTTGATATTACCTGAATCAGATAGTATCCTGTTGAAAACTGCGACATATCAACCTGAGTAAGCATTTGCGTTGCGCTATTTTTGTAAATTAATTCTCCTGTTGCGTTGTAAATACAAATCACGTTCTTTTCAGCATTCATAATGTTAATAACCCCATTTGTAGGGTTCGGAAAAATCAATACTTCTGAATTAGTAGAATTTTGAGTTATGCCCACAGTTCCATCATTTACACAGATGGTAAAAGCGCCAGCAGTTGCATACGAATATACCCTTATGAAGTAGGTTGACCCGATTAACAACCCTGAAGCGTTAATCGTTTCAATTCCACCTGTCCCAACAGCATCAGCACAGTTTATATTTGTGCCGTTACAAATTCCGGAGCGCAAATCAACAACTGCATCAAATGAAGAAGATCCAGTAACAGTAATATCAGGAGTTGCAGATGTTGCAACAAATTTGTACCACACATCATTTGCACTATTGGCAGTGTACCCTGTACATGTGATGGGAGAAATTGATTGAGTCGCATCAACAGTGGTGCCGTTTGTCGGATTACATGTAGCAGTCTGTGCTAGTGTAACAGCGTTGGCACAATCATCATTAAGTCCCGGATTTGGAGAAATGCAATTAATTATTGCGTCCCAGCCTGATCCTGTAACAAGTTCATCCGAATGAAAGACATAAGTCAAGGCACCATCGGCGTTAGTGGCACTTACTGTCCCAGGGGAAATAGTTCCACAATATTTGCCTATTAATGGTGCGCTGATAGAATTTCCATCAAAAATTTGCAAATAGTCATACCCGCAGTTAGGCTCTGCTTCTACATCAAATGTGGAGAATACCATTTGAAGTTTATTCCCTGCTATATCTGGTAAAAAAGTCATGGTTAAATCTTCATAATTCTGATATAAATTTCCAAAACCACCGGAATCATAAAAAATGCCGGAACATGTGGTTACAGTACTATTAGACATAATGTATCCTATTCCTGGCGCATTTATCGTGATGTAATTTGTTTTGGTCATAGTATTTGCAGGCGTTCCAACAGTTAAGATTGCATCATAAACACCTGCTGTGTTATATACAATAGTATGTGGTCCCACTCCTGTTGCTGTAGATGGTGTACCACCGGGAAACGACCAGCTATATGAGGTAATCGTTCCTGTAGATTGATTTGTAAATACGACAGATTCTCCCTCAATTATTATTGTAGGGCTGCCTGTAAAATCAGCAACAGGGCTATTCGTGGGTTGCGTAGTGAAAGTCAAATCACTACCATAAGCAGTATCTATAGTGTTTATGGCATAAGCCCTGATATGATATGTTGTATTTGGTGTTAATCCTGTAACATTACTGGTAAAAATCCCAGTTCCTGTTCCATCGCTTGTATGAAAGTCTAAAATAGTCGGATTTGCAGTCAATCCGCCACAAACGCCGCGGGAAGTTACCGGATATCCTCCATCAGTTGTAACATTTCCGCCTATTGTTGCTGTTGTTTCAGTAATTGCTGTTGCAGCAGTAGTTGTTACAGTAAGCACAGGATTTGAAGAAATGCAACTGATGGAAGCAGACCAGCCTTGTCCTATCGCTGCTTCGTCAGAATGAAAAACATAAGTCAAAGCCCCATCGGCATTGGTAGCAGTCACTGTTCCTGGCGAATTGACTCCACAATATTTGCCTATTAATGGTGCGCTGATAGAATTTCCATCAAAAATTTGCAAGTAGTCATACCCGCAGTTAGGCTCTGCTTCTACATCAAATGTGGAGAATACCATTTGAAGTTTATTCCCTGCTATATCTGGTAAAAAAGTCATAGTTTTATTTTCTAAGTTTTGATACTGCCCACTAGATCCGCCGGGGTCGAAAAATTGTCCGGCACATGTGCTGATGGTTGAATTTGACATAATAAATGTTGTTCCTGGTGCATATACCGTGATATACCCTGATTTAGTCAGGGAATTGGTAGCAGATACTGAATTTGTTACTGTAAGACTTACCGAATATGTTCCGGGGTTTAGATAAGAATGTGAAGGTGTCTGGATGTTTGATGTAGATCCATCGCCAAAATTCCACAACCATGTAGTCATTGTGGTTCCAGTTGGTGTTGTAGAGTTATCGTTAAATTGAACATTTAATGGTGCATCTCCACTTAATGGAGTTGCTGAAAAATCAGAGGTAAGAACACTATTGTGAGGAATCCCTCCTTTATAAACGAGGTAACTGGTATTACTACCAACCAGATTAACTCCATAAGCTATTCTCATGTAACCATTTTCACCCCAACCTGAACCCCAAGAATTTCTCAATATCCAATAGCCACTGCTGCCATTACTTAATAGAGTATCTTTCCAACCAACAAGAACGATTGCATGATCAACAACCCCACCTCCATCATCATACATTGAAATACCACCACTATAGCCACTAAAACCATATCCGCTGGCATAAACACAAGACCATACAGGACCATAATCATAAATAGCCTGTTTAATATCTGCGTCAGAATATGCGCTTCCAAAAAGATCAATTTGTTCATGATACGGATAAGACGGTTGACAAGTACCATCTACACTTTGATAAGGTTCATCAATTTCATAAACCGCTCCCGGAGACATCCAATCTCCAAACGGACACCACCCGCCAGAACAATCTCCATGTGTTGAACAATTCACCATCCACTGTTCTGAAAGATTTTTAACCACATGGTCTATAATATTAATATTTGCTTCAAAAGCACCCACTGCGGCAAAAGCCCAACAACTACCACATGTACCCTGATATTTAATCGGTGAACATTCAGATTGCCAGCTAAAGGATGACGGAACTGATTTTGGAGTAGATGAAGGAGTATGTTTACTTACAAATTTTGATTTTAAAGGGGGTGTATAATTACCTTGATATTTCCCGTCTGAAACTAACGTAATTTGAAAAACATCATGACTCGCCTTGTCCTTTAACCATATTTGCTTATATTCCAGAGTAAGCTCGGAAGTTCCCTGAGAAACTCCTGCAAACCGAATAATCCTTGTCCCGTGCTGCCCAATCATGCGGCTATTAGGATCTGGTACAAATTCATCAGTACCTATTTGGGTTATCACCCCTTTATCCATGTTTGTAATATACCAATTGTACCCTGTTGATGGTGTTGCTGGTAATTTGATTTCAAGAATCTGATTGCTATTCAGATGAATCGTTTGTCTTGTGTTACTCATAGTAACTTCAATGAAATTCTGACTGCTTATACTATAAGCAAATAAAAATACAAGAAATGCAAGCAGGAATAATTTTTTTTTCATAGCATAAACAATATTATATTTCTAATAGTAAAACATTCAAAATCATTTCTCCCAAATATAATGATAAATCAGGTAATTTAGCTCATGTATTTGAAGATAATAATCATTTTTTTCATAGTAATCACTTTTTGTTTACTGACTGATTATTTAGTGTTTGTCCATAATGTCCGATAGCTGCGTTACTCTCGAATTGAAAACAGTCATTTACAAAAGTAAACTCCTTGGTTTTCAATTCTTCGAAAGCCTTGCTCTCGAACATTCTGAATGAAACACTGACTTTATAGACAGACTCTATTTAATCAAACTAATTTTTTTTATTATTGATTGATCTTTTGATATTACCTGTACCAAATAATGTCCTGTTGAAAACTGTGACATATCAACCTGGGTAAGCGTTTTTGCTGCACTGTTTTTATAAATTAATTCTCCTAACACATTGTAAATACAAATCATATTATTTTCAGCATTTGTAATATTTATGATTCCTGTTGTCGGATTCGGAAAAATCAATACACAATCTTTAGTCAGTTTTTCTTCAATTCCTACAGTTGCACAGTTAATGGAAGCCTCCCAGCCTAAACCATTTGCAAGTTGATCTGAATGAAAAACATAAGTCAAAGCACCGTCAGCATTAGTGGCGGTTACAGTCCCCGGGGAAATAGTTCCACAATATTTGCCTATTAATGGTGAACTGGTGGAGTTCCCATCAAAAACCTGTAAGTAGTCATATCCGCAACTTGGTTCTGCTTCCATATCAAATCCGGTAAATATCATTTGAAGTTTATTCCCTGCTACATCAGGCAAAAAAATCATAGTTAAATCTTCATAATTTTGATATGATCCATCTAATCCGCCAGAATCATAAAAATTACCGGAACAGGTACTTACAGTAGTTGATGCCATATTAAATATAATTGGAGGCACATTAACCGTAATATAATTTGTTTTGGTCATTGTATTTGTAGGCGTTCCGACAGTTAAGACTGCATCAAATACACCTGCTGTATTATAGGTAATCGTATGCGGACCCGCTCCCGTACCTATAGATGGTGTTCCACCGGGAAACGACCAATTGTAAGAGGTGATTATTCCTGTAGATTGATTTGTATAAATTACCTGCCCACCCTCAGTTATAGTTGTAGGGCTGCCTGTAAAATCAGCAACAGGGATGTTTGTTGGCAGCGTGGTAAACATCACATCATTGCCATAAGCAGTATCTGTGCTATTTATAGCATAAGCACGTACATGATATGTTGTATTTGCGATTAATCCTGTAACATTATTGGAAAAAATGCCTGTGCCGGTTCCATCGCTTGTATGAAAGTCTAAAATAGTCGGATTTGCTGTTAGTCCTCCACAAACGCCACGGGCAATAACTGGATTACCCCCATCATCAATAACATTACCTCCTACTGTTGCTGTTGTTTCAGTAATTGCCGTTGCAGCAGCAGTTGTTACCGTAAGAACAGGTATGTAATTAATACAATTAATAGAAGCAGCCCAACCTGGCCATGCGCCCCAAGCATTAGAATGAAAAACAAAGGTTAAAGCTCCTTCTTGATTTGTGGCGGTGATAATCCCTGGAGATGTAGTTCCGCTGAATGTACCTATTAAAGGCGAGCTAATAGAACTTCCATCATAAATTTTTAAATAATTGTATGGATCAATGTTTAATTGAAACGCCGTGAAAGTCATCTGAAGTTTATTTCCGGGGACATCTGGTAAAAATGTCATTGTTTTGTCTTCATCTAATTGAATTGTACCGTTATATCCTCCTGAATCAAAAAAACCACCGGAACATGTTGTAATAGTAGTGTTGGATAGGTTATAAGTTGTTCCGGGTGTTACTACTAAAATATATGCAGTTTTTGTCATAGTGTTAGTCATAGATGCAGTGTTTGTAACTGTTAGACTAACTGTGTATAATCCTGGGTTCGGATAAGAATGAGGAGGAGGGGTTTGACTGCTAGACGTTGTCCCATCGCCAAAGTCCCACAACCATGAATTTATGGTTGTTCCGGCAGGGGTATATGAATTTTGCGAAAATTGAACATTCAATGGGGCATTTCCACAAACTGTATTTGCAGAAAAACTAGCGGTGAGAACATGTGGTATAATTCCTCTGTAATTAACCCAGCTTGTACCTGTACCTCCCCCTATTTGGTTTACCCCATAAGATATTCTCATGTATCCGTTTTCTCCCCAACCTGAACCCCATGAATTTCTTAATATCCAATAGCCACTGCTACCATTACTTAACAAAGTATCTTTCCACCCGACAAGAACCACAGCATGATCTATCTGAGAGCCCTCGTCAGTTGTTACAATACCGCCAGTATAGCCCATAAAATTAGAACCACTGGCAAATACATTAGTCCAAACAGGTCCATAATCATAAATTTTTTGCTTCATATCTGCATCAGAGTATACAAATCCATAATCCAATGCTTGTTCGTGATAAGGGTAGGGTGGCATGCAGGTATCTTCATAGCTAACATACGGAACATCGCTTTCATAAACCGCACCTGGTGTTACCCAATACCCATGTGGGGAATACCCTCCTGAACATCCGAACATATCCGTTGCGCAATTTACAAGCCATTGTTCTGAAAGATCTCTGACTACATGATCCCATATATTTATGCTTGCTTCAAAAGTTCCGCATCCGGCAAATGCCCAGCAACTGCCACAAGATCCCTGACTCTTTACCGGAGTACATTCTGACTGCCAGCTAAATGATGATGGTAGTGATTTTGGTGTTGTTGAGGGTTTAATTTTTTTAACTGGTTCTATTTTAACGGGAGGCACATAATCCCCAGTATATCTCCCACTGGAAACAATATTAATTTTAAAAATATCAATAGATGCTTTATCTTTTTCCCATAACCTTTTATATTCTAAAGTAAGCTCTGAAAGCCCCTGAGAAACCCCTGCAATCCGAATAATTTTCGTACCCGGTTGCCCTACTAAATCCTTACTCTGACCTGGCAAAAATTCCTCATCGCCAATTGTCGTTATCACACCTTTATCCATGTTCGTTATATACCAGTTATAACCTGTTGAAGGAGTTGCCGGCAATTTGATGTAAATAATCTGATTATTATTCAGATGAATGGTTTGCCCTGAATTACTCTGTGTAAGTTCAAGGAAATCTTGACCGTTTACGCTAAAGACGAATAAAACTGTTATTATTGTCAGCATAAAGAATAATTTTTTTCTCATGGTATTTTCAATTTTAAAAATTATTTCAAGTATGATTATTTATTAATAAACTGATATTATTTCTTATCTAATTAAATTCACTGCGCCATATCTTGTAACAGTTTCACCAACCTTTTTTTTAAAATTAACAAGCCATGTATAAGTTCCTGTCTGGCACAATTTCTCACCTGCATATCCATTCCATCCTCTTTCAATATCATTTGATGTAAAAATTATTTCTCCCCATCGGTTATATATAGACAAATTGAAATTATTATTATCTATCCCATATCCAAAAACTTTGAATACATCGTTCGTTCCATCTCCATCAGGAGAAAAATAATTTGGAGCATAAAAAGTAATACAGTCCTGAATGGTTACTACCTGTATCAACGTATCTGTACAGCCCTTATCCGTGGTAACAATTAGTGTTGCCTCGTAGCTGCCTGCTGCTTTATAAGCATGCTCAGGATCATTTACCAGAGAGGATTCCCCATCACCAAACAACCAATAATTTCCTATATTTCCTGACGACATATTTGTAAAATCAACCAAAGGTTTTAGGATACTCGGTGTAGAAGGGTAATAACTAAAACGGGCTTCAGGCAACGGGTTTGCCAAAATGTAATTCATATAAGTAGAATCAGCAACACACCCGTCGGCTGAGGTTACGGTCAGTGATACATCATAAGAACCGGATGTAGTGAACACATGAACAGGATTTTTCATTAGTGATAAATTGTTTTCATTAATATCATCAAAATCCCAGATATATGTCTGTCCCGCATTTGGTGATGTTTCATGAAAATAAACAGTAAGCGGTATACAGCCTTCATGTTTATCTGCAGTAATATTTAATCCTGGCATTGGAAATACGTTGATTGTTACAGAAGATGTATCCATTGAGTTGCATTGGTCTTTAACAGAAAAAACAAACTGTTGGGTTTGCTGGGGACTGACAAAGTATAATGGATTCGGAGTTATTGTCGTACCATCCGATAAATGAAAAAAATAAGGTGGAGCTCCGCCATTTGCAGCAATATACACTCCTGATGAATCGTCAGGACAAATACTCCTTTCATAAGTGAAAACCTCAATACTCACGGGTGGAAATATGTTTACTGTTATAATTTGTATCCCGCTTGTACAATTATTGGCATCTGTAACATAACAGGTGTAAAATGCAGTTGTAACGGGTGAAACGGAAATAGAAGGAGTGATCTCATTATTGCTCCAGTGGTAGAAGTAGGGCGCTGTACCCCCGGTAACTGCAATTGACAGTATTGCTGCAGAATCCGCACAAATGGATACATCAGAAGAAGGTACTACCGCAAGCTGCTGAGGTTCAGAAATTGTAATATTCATGGTGGTTAAACAACCATTCACATCTGTTACAGATACAGTAGTTATCCCTGCTGACAAGTTAAAAATTGATGCATGATTCCACGAAAAATTTGAACTCCAATTGTAAGTATAAGGCGGTGTACCACCAGTTACAGTTGCATCCGCAGCTCCATTATTAAATCCAAAACATGTAATATTAGTTCCTGTAATACCAACAACAGGATTTTGATTTACCGTAACAATGACACTGTCAGTATCAGAGCAACCGTTATTGTCAGTAGCTGTAACCGAATAAATTGCTGTTGAAACAGGAAAAACAGAATTGTATGCAGCGTTAACTCCATTATTCCAATGAAAAGTAGTCCCTCCTGTTGCATTAAGCAGAGCTGAAAGCCCTAAGCAAATAGAAGTATCATTTCCGGCATTTGCAGAAGTATTTTGATTAACCAAAACAGTTACACTATCACATTCAATGCACCCATTCAAATCTGTCACAGTTACCGAATAAATTGTTGTTAAAACAGGAGAAACAATATTGGTTGCAGAGTCAATCCCGTTACTCCAATGATATGTATTTCCTCCCGTAGCAAAAAGCGTAGATGAATGACCTAAACAAACCGAAGTGTCATTGCTCACATTTAATGTATTCGGATAAATGGTAACAGTTACACTATCACTGTCAATACATCCATTCGCATCTGTAACAATAACCGAATAAATAGTAGTTGAATCAGGAGTGACGGTTATGTCGGCAGTATTCACGCCATTACTCCAATGATATGTATTGCCTCCAGATGCAATAAATATCGCTGGAAAGCCTACACAAACAGCTGTATCCATACCAGCAAAAGCAGATGTGTTTTGATTAACCACCACTGTTACGCTATCGGTATCAATGCAGCCATTTACATCGGTTGCTGTTACTGAATAGATAGTAGTTAAAAAGGGAGAAACAGAGTTGCTTGCAGAATTTGCACCATTGCTCCAGTGATAACTATTTCCACCAGCTGCGTTAAGCATAGCTGAAAACCCTAAACAGATAGCAGTGTCGCTTCCGGCATTTGCAGACGTATTCTGATTCACGGTAACAATCAAACTATCGCTGGCAATGCATCCATTTGCATCAGTGATTGTAACCGAATAAATTGAAGTAAGAACTGGAGAAACTGTATTGACTGCAGTATTCACACTATTACTCCAAAGATATGAATTCCCTCCGGTAGCATTAAGTGTAGTTGAAAAACCTAAACATATCGCAACATCGGTACCAGCATTGGCAGAAGTATTTTGATTTACTGTAACAATTACACTATCGCTGTCAGTACAACCATCAGCATCTGTAACAGTAACCATGTAAAGAGTCGTTGCTGTAGGAGTTCCGGAGATTGTTGCGGTATCTTGCCCTGTACTCCAATGATAGGAACCTCCACCGGTTGCAGTTAATGTAGCGGAATCGCCCATACAAATGGCAATATCAGCTCCTGCACCTGCATTTATAGTAATTGGATTTACAGTCATAGTCCGAAATATGCAATTACCATTTATCGTTAAACTTACCTGATAAACACCATCTACATAATTATTTTGAGAAACACACAAGGTGTCGTTTGTTTCACCGGGTAAAGCAACTCCGTTATAAAACCATTGATATGTAGCACCGGATGGAAGATCAGAAGATTCAGTATATAATATTAAATTATCAGTACAAAGCATCCCTGATGAAAGCAAATCAAACGAGTAATAGTTTAATATGAGACCATCGAAAACTGTATATACAGAATGATTTGATGGTAATAACCAATCTGGAGACAATGTACAGGGTGAACCTAAAATTACAGCATTAATATTTATAGGAGGAGTAAATGAAATTGTTACAGTCTCCCATTGTGATGTCGGGTCATAACTTACATGCCCAAGCTCAATCCACGATGGGTCCGCATTACTAGGACAGCCATACGTATTAATTGGCATTGCAGAACAATTTGAATTTCCATAAATAGTAATGTCTATTGGTGTTAAACTGGGTACCCCTCCAGGATACAATGCATTAGACGTATATCCATAATTATTAATGACTACTGTAGCGATATTAAACGATATTTCATAAAAAACTCCTGCTGTCATTGTTGAAGTTAAGCAAGATCCCACATATTCCTGCCAGTTTTGTGAATTCATACATCCCAAAATTCCGTTTCCATCTGGGAAAGGAATAAGACCTGCATCAATAACAGCTCCAAATACAAAACCACATGTATTCTGGTAATCACTTGTAGCATTCGTTGCCTGTATCCATCCACTGGCACAATTAACCTGAGAAAAATTATCAGGACAACAATTCATTTCTTCAAAAGAATAATTCGGGATTAATGATGTTTGTTGTATACTATCTAAGTTAAGACAATTATTGAGATCCTGAGCTTGAATATTGATAGAAAATATTAAAGCGATAACTAACAAAAAGACTTCTCTCTTTTGATTTTGCTTATTAATAACAATATGGCGACACTTTATATTCACATTTCTTTTATTGCTGACTCTATATGTTTTTTTGTAACATTAATCATCTGATCAAATTCGCTGCTCCATATTTTGTAACAGATACTCCAGATATTTTTTTAAAATTAACAAGCCAAGTGTATGTTCCATTTTGAGACATTTTTGACCCTACATAACCATTCCATCCTTCTTCAATATCTGTTGATATAAAAATTATTTCTCCCCATCTGTCATAGATATATAACTTGAAATAACTATTATCAATCCCATATCCAAAAACTTTGAATACATCGTTAATTCCATCTCCATCAGGAGAGAAATAATTAGGAGCATAGAAAGTGAACTCATCATTTACCATCACGGTCATTGAGATGGAATCTTTGCATCCATGATTAGATACAGCGATCATTTGAATAGTATAATTTCCAGGAGCAGGGTAATTGTGAACCGGGTTTATATTATTAGAGGAATCTCCATCTCCAAAAGACCATAAATAATTTACGGCACCATCAGAATTATTATAAAATTCTATCTCTGGTTTTAAAATGCTTGTAGTTATTGGATTTGCATTAAATGATGCCAAAGGAACAGGATATGCATTAATCATGTGAGATATGGTTTCAGTACTAGTGCAGCCATATTGATTTTCAACAGTGAGTGAGATATCATAACTGCCAGGGCTTTGAAAAATATGAGAAGGATTACCGGATGTAGATATGGACTGATTTTCTCCAAAGCTCCATGAATATTGAAACCCAGGCTGAAATACCATTGGCAAAAAATAAACAGTTAGGGGTACGCAACCGCTCATTTTATCAGCAGTAAAAGTTGCCTCAGGCACAGGATATAAAGCTACATGCACCGTATCTCTTACGCTTGTACCACATCCGTCTTTAGCAATTATTATATAATTTGAAGCTCCGACAGGATAAACAATATACGGATTATCTATCAGTTCATTATTGCTATTGTATAGGTAATAAGGACCTCCATCGCCTCCTGAAACTAAAGCAGAAATAGATATAGGATTCCCCGGACAGATGGTATCCTGATTAGTGAAAAGCACAATATTCAGCGGTGGCAATACATTCACTATTGTAGAACCCGTAGCACTTACACAGCCATTTGCATCGGTTATAAAAACAGAATACGTTGTATTTGTTATTGGTTGAATCGTGATTTGCTGTGTTGTTGCTCCGGTACTCCAATGATAGCTATAAATACCTGTCCCACCTGTTGCTATAACTGAAACAGGAACACTTTGTCCATTACATATCAATTGATCTGGTGACGTAATAATTACCAAAGCAGGAGGTTCTGTGATTGTAACCGTATTCATACCGGTGCAATTATTGGCATCGGTAACAGTTACAGTATAAATTCCTACGGCGAGGGCACTAACATCCTGAGTAACGAGTGAATTACTCCACAGATAAGTATAACCCGGAGCACCTCCGGTTACAGTTGCTGCTGCAATTCCATTATTAAAACCAAAACACGTACTATTGGTTCCGGTAATGCTGACAACAGGATTTTGATTAACTGTAACGGTGGCACTTGTAGTGTCAGAACAACCGTTGCTATCAGTAGCGGTAAGGATATAAACAGTTGTTAAAACAGGATGCACAGTAGTGCTTGCAGAGTTGCTTCCATTACTCCAAAGATAGCTGATGCCACCCGAAGCAATTAAAATGGCAGAGTCTCCGTTACAAATAACCGCATTTTCGACATAAGCAGAAGTATTTTGATTAATTGTAACTGTAACGCTATCGCTATCACTGCACCCATTCCCATCAGTAGCAGTAACCGTATAAATTGTTGTAGCAACAGGAGAAACAGTAATACTTACAGTGCTGTCGCCATTACTCCAATGATATGTATTCCCTCCGGTTGCACTAAGCAAAGTTGAAAAACCTAAGCAAACAGCAGTGTCATTTCCTGCATAAGCAGAAGTATTTTGATTAACTGTAACTGTAACGCTATCACTCGCAGTACACCCATTCACATCAGTAGCAGTAACCGAATAAATTGTTGTTAAAGCAGGAGAAACAGAATTAGTTGCAGAGTCTATCCCATTATTCCAATGAAATGTGTTCCCTCCTGTTGCACTTAACAAAGCAGAAAATCCCAAGCAAATAGAAGTGTCGTTGCCGGCATTTGCAATTGGATTTGGGTTGCTTGTAACAGTTGTGCTTGATGTATCAGAGCAGCCATGTATATCTGTAGCAATAAGCTGCGTGGTAAATAGTCCTGCATTTGTATATATATGTTGTGGATTTTGTTGAATGCCGGTTTCTCCATCGCCAAAGTTCCACTGCCAATTATGTATAGTTCCTTCAGTCGAAATGCTTTGGTCTTGATAAAAATGAGCTAACCCAACACAGGTATCATTTACTGAAAATAAGGCTTGTGGTTGTGGTAAATAAACAACAGAATCCGTTTGAGTGCATATTTCTCCAAAAAAGATATCATCAAGAGCGAAATCATTGCCTTCAGTAGCAGTGCTTTGATTTACAATACAAATATTTGCGCTTGTATTGCTTCCTGAATTCCATGTTGCAAAAAATTGAGTCCAATTACATAAAGTTGAAGATGCATTAAATGGTTGATTAAGGGATATCCCGTTTACAGAGAATTGTAAAATTGCCGGGTTATTTGCCTGGATGGAGGTAATCCATGTATTAAAAATATAATCAGTATTTGGAGCAACATTTACTGTTTGACACCAAACTGGAACATCTGGTTGATCTGCACCATCAATAATCATAACATTTCCAGTACCGGAGGTATGATCAAGGCATGGTGCCCAAAATGTATCGTTCACCGCAGTATTTGTAACAATCCCATAATGACCTGCGACAACACCATTTCCATTGTAAATATAGGAACTTGAAAACCCAGTGTTTCCCTGCTCGAAATCACCATTGATAATATTATTAGACTGATTGATTGTTGAAACGGTGCAAACATAAGTCCCCGGTGCAGGTATATTTATCAATTGCGTAGTGTCCCCCGTGCTCCATTGGTACAGATCAAAACCATTTGTAGCGGTTATTGTTGTCGGGGAGTAATAGCAAATGGAATCAATTCCCAAATCTAATTGTAAAAAAGGAAGAAGATTGATTGTTGTTGAAGTAGTATCTGTGCATTGAGGATTTATACCTTGAACTATTAATTGTGCATTATACACACCAGAAGATGTAAAATCAACTACAGGATTTTGTAAATTATAGGTATTCCCGTCAATGAGCCATTGCCAACTTGTTGGTGCAACTCCGCCATTGATACTTCCTGAAAATGAAACCTGATAACCCGCACAGGTGGTTGTGTAATTAATTTGCGGTGTCATATTCTCGGGAGATATAGTAATAACCTGTATTTCACAATCAGCATTTACCGTTAAACGAATTTCGTACTCTCCGGGAGAATAGTTGTTTTGCGAAAAATAAAGCGTATCATTTGTTTCTCCTACCAAAGCTACACTGTCCTTATACCATTGCCATTGGGGATTAGAAATTGTGTCCGTAAGCTGTGCATATAATATAAGATCATTATTACAGAAACTACCGATTGTTTGAGTAGTAAATGAATGATTCGTGGTTTCTGTTAACATTAAATCGTCAAATACTGAATAAACGAGGTTACTATAATTATTAAAAGCGGCCATCCATGTTGCTGGTAAGGTACAAGGTGAACCCAAAATAATTGCATTAATATTAAAGGAAGGGTTAAGCGACATTGTTATTGATTCCCAATTAGAAGCAGGATCATAACTAACATGTCCTAGTTCAACCCATGAAAGATCAGCCGAGCTCGGGCAGCCTGTAGTGCTTATAGGCATCGCTGAGCAAAGCGTGTTCCCATAAATTGTAATATCTATGTTTTCTAAACCACTTATTCCCCCCGGTAGTATCGAGATAGGTGTATCTCCCATTCCATCAATCAGTACTGTTGCGATATCAAATGTCATATCATAAGAATTTCCTGCTGTCATTGTTGCAGTTAAGCAGGAACCAACATATTCCTGCCAACCTGGAGAGCTTATGCATCCAAGTATTCCATTACCATCAGGAAAAGGGACAAGATTAGCATTTGTTACTGCTCCAAATACGTATCCACAGGTATTCTGGTAATCACTTGTCGCACTTGTTGCCTGTATCCATCCGGTTGCACAATCTACCTGAGAAAAAGACTCGGGGCAACAATTCATCTCCTCAAAAGAATGATTTGGAATAAGAGATGATTGTTGTGTGGTATTTATACCAAGACAATTACAATCGGTTGTATCATTCAAATCAATTAATCCATCACCGTCATCATCAATTCCATTGTCACAGATTTCAGAGCAAGGATTTACCGTTACGTTAACAGAAGCAGAACCTGTGCATCCACCAGTTCCTGTAACAGTAACCGAATAATTTCCGGCTGTTGTTACATTAATATTTTGTGTATTTACATTTGTTGACCATTGATATGATAAATATCCTGCACCAGCGTCAAGAGTAGTTGAACTTCCAGAGCATATTACAAGATTCCCGGTAATAGTCGGAGTTAAATTTGCGCCAACAGTAATAGTAATAACATCAGTAGCTGTGCAATTATTGGCATCTGTTCCCGTAACAGAATAGGTAGTTGTAGTGGCAGGAGAAACAGTATGCGAGCTACCAGCGCCAAGTCCATTGTCCCATAAATAAGTAATTGCTCCGGTTGCAGTAATAGTTGTTGAATTTCCCGTACAGATACTAACATCTAACCCAGCATTAACGGGTGATGCCGGATTCACAGTTACAATACCCGAAGCTATTGCAGTTATCCCACCCGCATCTGTTGCCGTAACAGTATAGGTTGTTGTCCCAGTCGGGCACACATTATGTGGACCTGCTCCGGTGAATCCTCCTGTACTCCAAGCGTAAGTAATTGGAGCTGTCCCGCCTGATGGAGTAGCTGTAATATTAGCGCAGTTACCCGTACAAACTGTTGCTGAATTTACGGAAACAGATAAAGGTGTATTGCAATCCACAAGCACAACTGACTGTGCATTGCAACCACCACTACCGGTACATGTAGCCTGATATTGTGTCGCGTATGGCGGTGTTACATTTATTGATGAAGCGGTACCAATATTTACCCATCCGAGGATTGTAGAAGGACAAGAATTACCGATGGAACAACTTATATAAAGACCAAATAATAAATTGGGTGTTCCACCACAAGCTGTACATTCTGCAGCATTTGTTATTGGTGTTGATGAAGGAACATCGCCCCATTCCTGCCACTGAATTGTACCTGTGCATCCTGTAACAGATAGAGTGGCATCACTTCCGTTGCATGAATAAGAAGTATTGATAACAGGAGCAGATATAGTATTTATTATTTGACAGTCATTTGCAGTAGAACTACATACATCTGAAACTGTAACACAATAAGTTCCTGCTGTAGTTACCGTTAATGAAGAATTATGTGATCCATCGTCCCATGTGTAAGTTAACGGGGCAACTCCGGTAACAGCAGTTGTTAATGTACTTGAAGAGCCTGCACAAAAATCTGAGCCGGTTATGATAACGCTAACAGTTGTTGTACTAATTGTAATTAGGATATTATCATTTAGCGGATTGCCGCACATGTCTGTCATATCTTGTCCTGATAATGTATAGGTTCCATTTGGCAAAACGGGTGATATATTAAGCGTGACAGATTGTGTCATATTATTGGAACATCCTGAATTGGCAATGGTAACCGTATATCCGAGAATTGTAAAATCTGATGCATCCAGAGTTGTACAATCAATATTTTCAGAAAAAGAAACTTGTACCTGGCTTCCATTGCAACCGGGTTGAGATACTTCCGTAAATGTAGGGGGTGTGTTATCCATGATAGAAACAGTACCTGGATCATTCTGAAATTGTAATGTAAACCCATCGTTCGAACCGCCATAAAAATTAACCATCAACATATAAGTATGAGTGGTATTCACTGCTTCTTGTTCGTTCCAAACGCCACAATCCTGCGGAGCACTGTTATATTCATTTCCGCCACAACCGTTATAAGAATTTTGATAATCAGAGGAATTGGTTGTCATGCCTGTGTTTCCATAGGTTGCGGAAAAATTACAACTCATTTCCTGAAGATCGTTACATCCATTAGTTGCATCATAAAGAACAAAATCATAATCTGTACTTCCGGAAGGATTAATATAAAAGTCCAGGTTCCCGTTTGCCTGAGGGCTGAATGTATACCATACAGAACCGCCATTTCCTGTTCCGGAAAAACAACTTCCCACATCATCGTCCTCATTACCGGTATCGTCATACTGATTTGTTGACACAATAACGGTTTGGTCTGAACAAAGAGGTATTGCACCAACACAGTCGCTGGCAGGATCGGTTCTTACCATTCCTCCTGTGCAGGTTACACATTTAATGAATGCTTCCCATCCAGGAATGTTACCCATGTATATAATTGGAGGAATATATTCAAAAGTAAGTACAGGTGCTTCAATAAGAGGAGGAATGCTGTTCCCTGAAAAGGAACCGATTAAAGTTCCGTTGGCGACACTGGCTCCTTGATAAATTTTTAATTCAGCACCAAAACCAAGATCAAATTGTGAAAAAATAACAGCTAAGCATTTTCCATTTTCAGCACCAATAGTAGTTATTTTGTATTCATATCCGGCATACCCGGAAGAGCCACCTGCATCGTATAATTTTGAATTACATGTAGTATATTGAGGGCTACCTATGTTCACATTCTGTGCATTCATCATTAAAAATGAAATAACAAAGCATATCAGCAGAAAATATTTTAACGTATATCTCATTTGTTACCGGATAAAATATGTCGTACATGAATATCAACTGTATTTTTTGAATCAAGTTCAATCACTAGACCAGGGTAAGCATCATAAATGCGGGAATATTTATCCTGTTTTCTGGCTTTTAAAAAATGTCGTATATCAATAGTATCCCTGTTAAATGCTATTACAGTATCTTTTCCTTTATCCCAGCGACCGTAAATATTCCAAGAATAGCGAACGAGATAATTTTGGGCTTTAATAAATTGTTGAGACATTGTGTCTATCTGGCTTTGAGAAAAGTATTCTGTAGCCAAAGGGTCAAGAACTTCTTTTTGTGTATAAGCAAGAAAACCAGATACTGTGAAAAAAATAAGAAGTAATGATTTTTTCATATTAAATTTTCTTAACTTTAATTCATATCTAAAAACTAAACCCTGCAAAAGCTATTTCTATTTGCAGGGTTTAGAATATTTATTTAATAATTGTTACTTTTTTTGTTATTGTTTTATTTCCGTTATTGATAGAAATAAAATATAAACCTGCGTCTATGCCAGAGCAGTCAATTTGAACAATATCATTTGAAATTGCTTTTACCTGTTTTGAAACAACAACCTGTCCCGTGATATTATAAAAAGTAATAGTCATATCATCATCTTCTACTGTTTTTAATAGAATATTGATAATGTTTTTTGCAGGGATTGGATATAAGGTTATATTATTATTTTCTTTAAAAGCAGTTTCATTGTTAACCGTAATAAATAATTGATTCCATTTATAAATACCCCCATCTGTTGCGCTTGTTGTAATACCACCAGCCCAGCCTGTATGTATATCATGAAATTTTACAGTAGTGTAAGAAACTCCTTGGTCAATACTAATAAACGAATAACCGTCATCTGTGCTATAAGATGATTTAGTAGTAAGATTCGAACTGACATTAATCCACGTTGAGCTTGTTCCTGGAACAAAATCAAGATGAGGATATATTGAAAATTCTCCTGTTGGAACAAAATCAATCCAACTTGCGCCACCATCATTTGTCTTTTTTAGATTATTAGGGGTTTCACTATTAACCGCAAAACCAATGTTATCATTTTTAAAAATTAATCTGGCAGTGCTTAAAAAACCATTTGGAGTTTTAACCCAATGAAGACCCTTGTCTGTAGATTTATACACGTTACCGGAATTTGTAGGAAACCAGATAGTATTTCCTACCACATCGTAATCATTGAGTGTTCCATATTCTCCGGTCTGAGCATTAGGAATATCTGCTCCACTAACCTGAGTCCAGGTGTCCCCTCCGTCAGATGTCGTAAGAATTACAAATTCTAAGCTGTAAGGATCACCCATTGCAATACCATCATTCGCATTAAAAAAATATACAAAATTAGCCCAGCTGTTAGTAAAAGAGGCAGATGTTTCAGTCCATGTATTCCCTCCATCTATAGTTTTAACTATTTTCCCACCTGTTCCTGATAATGGGAAAAAACAAGAAAATGCAGTAGAGTCACTTATTCCAATAATATTAGAACAACCAAAGGATGAAGATCCAGTAAACGTAATGATGCCCGGTATCCAGGTATTTCCACCGTTTGTTGTTCTTGTAAAATCGCTTATATAATTTGTTTGATAAATTCTGTCATAAGCTTTTGCCCAAACAACACTGCTGTCAACAATTGAAATTTGTTTAATACCCCAGGCTGAAGTAAAACCTGTATTTTGTTTAATCCATGCTGATTGAAAATCACTCACATTTATATATTGAGTTTTGATTAAGGTATCAGCTCCATCTGCGTTGGTTACAATCAAAGAAACATCATAGCTGCCACTGGTGTAATAAATAATATTTTGAGGATTTTGCTCGGAAGAAGAAGAAGGTGTTCCCCCCTGAAAAGTCCACGTCCAACTAGTTGGAGAATTTGATGAATGATCAGTAAAATAAGCACTACCTCCTAATGAAAGCGTTGAATCGTTTACAGAAAAATCAGCTACAGGAGCAGATAAAAACGCTTTCTGCTTGTCTAAATTGGGAGCAACAGCTTTTTCAAAATCAATTGATGCAGAGTTGGCATAAACCGATATGCACAATACCAATAGATAAAAATTCAAAGTAATAAGTTTCATTTTCATAACGGGTTAGTTTAGGTTAAAATTTGAATTATTCACACTTTACAAAGATACAGAAAGTAGATGCTTGTATTTTTAAGTGAAATAACCGGACTTGTATCCGTGAAATCACTGATATTGAAAAAAAATAAATTACCGTTATCAGGTATTCTGTAATTTTGCACAATCATGTAAGTTTTCTTGCTGACACTTATATTTTATCACTGGGAATCATATCAGATTTCTGATATATACATTAACCGATCATTAATTGCGCTTATGAAAAACCCTTGAGGTCTCCCTTGGATAGGCGCAATGAAATCTCGAGGGTTTATGCGATTGAGAAAAATATAACAGGTATATAGCTCAGGAAAAGTAAAGTTAAAGCCTGTACACTGTATAAATGAATATTGATTTTATTAAAATTAATTATTCCCCTAAAAAGAAATATAAGGGAATTTACATATTTATTAACTGTGATTTCACGGATTTTAAAAAATAGTTTCTATTTTAGTATATTATTTCAGATTGATGATGAAAGTAATGTTAA
>Ga0208373_1002234_pt1 | contig 22148 bp, 19 predicted proteins | sample RifOxyC2_FD_184036 | JGI IMG/M metagenome (GOLD analysis project Ga0208373, IMG submission 184036) | Soil microbial communities from Rifle, Colorado - Rifle Oxygen_injection C2 (SPAdes) | ecosystem: Environmental > Terrestrial > Deep subsurface > Rock core/Sediment | place: Rifle, Colorado... | reverse complement strand
TAACGTTGTTTGCGTCTGTAACCTGCGTTGGACGGCCTAATGCATCATATAGCATTGCGGTGTGCGGCTTTGCTGCTTTTTCGGATGCGCTAAGCGAAATGTAGGCATCGGATTCCGTAGCTGTAAACGGCAGACAGGCAAGTTCCGTTAATCCGCGGTTGTTGTAGGATACAACGCCTGAAACTGTTTGCAGCCCTTGTGTGTAAGGCGACTTAACTTGGCAGGTACGGCCAATACCGTCAATAAAACTATAGGTGATTAGCGGATCCAGGGGCGATGAACTCAAGGTTTTGTATTGCTTGCTTGTCACCTTGTGCGGCGGCGCGGGATTAATCTGGTAGGTGTTCCGGGCAACGATGTATTCGGTGGCATCACCGGGGAACTGTCTGCGAACTTCTATCAATCGGCCAAAAACATCGTATGAGTTTATTGTCTTTACGCCATTTATATCAGTATATGTTTCAACCTGGCCTGCACTGTTGCAAGTAAAGCTTTCAGTTTGTCCGAAGATATTGCTAATACCTGCCACAAAGAGTTTATTGGCATCATACGTCCTGGTAATACGGTTTCCCTTTAAACCGTTTGAAGCGTTATAAAGAGCATCCCGCTCTTCGATAATGTTGCCATATTCGTCGTAAGCCATGCTTGTAACAGCAGCGCTGTAGTCGTTACCGGAAACTGCGTACTTTTTCATGGTAAGATTGCCCTTCGCCGGAGCAATAGTGTTGTCTAACGCACCGTCGTAATAATTCCATGTTTCGGAAACTATTTTGCTACCATCGCTAACTTGTTGATAGTTGGGATATGCTGCCAGATAGTTGCCAGCCGAGGTATTATATGAATAAGTTGTGTTAACGGTATTGCCGTTTGCAGAATTATATTGTGAGATTACGTTACCAAATGAATCGTAGTCATATATAGCATATGATTTCTGACCGTCAAGCTCGGTCTCAACTCTCAAAAGCGCGGGAAAGTAAGCATCTACGCCTTCAAGCAGTTGACGGCGTTGGTAGGAGCAAGTTGTCTTGGCTACAGGATTCGAAAGATCGGATGACTTGTACTGCGACTGTTCCTTTATTTTGCCTTTTAGCACGTTAATGTTATTTACAGCGTCTTCCTGCTGGTAAAATTTAGTAACCGCAACATTGCCTTCTGCATCTATGGCGCGTGCTTCGCCAAAACCCAGAAATTCCCTTTTTGAAAATGGTTGTTTCAAGTATAGCCCATTATTATAAGCATTGCATATCGTATTCGTACTGGAAATGCCATCATAGATGCTTACACTCTCAACAACTTTCATTGGAAAGGGCAATAACTTTGAATTACCCTGATTATATGCAGTGTAATCAATACTAATTTTCCCGCCCAATTCATTTTTGATAGAAATTAAACCAGGGGAGACACCGCTATTTGTCAGGCCGACATAAGTCTCGTTGGTATCTAATAAATGATAATATATATCGCTTAATCCATCTGCATTAAAATCTAAATTGGCAGATATGTTGTTATAATTTGGGATTGAATAATTATAGCGCACATTACTTACACTCCAGGCATTGTAAGAGAAAAATGTTCCGTTATAAAGGCCAACCCAGAAAATATCAAATCTTGGTTGATATACACCCCCTATTACAGGCGAATAATTAAATGAGAAGAATCCGATATCGCTATTTCCGTCACCATTAAAATCAGCGACACGAAAATTACTGCAAGGGTAAGGATTATCGTATACTTTATAACTAAATGAATTAGCGCCAGTATTAACTTGGACTGTACCCTTCAAACTGGACACCAAATAAGTTAAAATAGCTGACAAGAGATTCCAAAATGGAGGACTCTTGTCATGATACGCAGACGATTTCCCAAAGAGCAAAAGCAACACATTGTAGAAGAAGCGCTAAGCGGCGAAATCAGCAAGACAGCAGTAGCGCGCAAACACATGATTTCGCCAACGGTTTTAAGCCGCTGGATAGATGCCTATGAAAATGGCCGGCTGAACAATACGCCTGTCAGCGAGGCTGGTTTTCAGGAAAAAATAGCCAGGCTTGAGCAGATGGTCGGGCGACAAGCCATGGAGATAGAGTTTTTAAAAAAAGCTCAAGAATACGCCCGACAACTGCAAAAGGCAAGGGAACGTTTATCAAAGAGCACCTGCCTCTCGTCGAATCAACGCGAAGGGGGTGCGAACTGATGGAACTACCAAAGAGCACCTATTATTACCGGCCGCATATGACGCCGGAAGAACAACAGTTTGAAGAAAAGCTGACAAAGCGCATTGAAGAAATCGCCGCCGAGAACCCCGGATACGGTCAAAGACGCATTTACAAAGAGTTGCGGCGCGATAAGTCGAAAAAATATATAACGGTCAATCATAAGCGCGTTGAACGTATAGTCAGGGAACAACACCTGCAATGCAAGCAGCCGAAAGCGTACAGGGTAACGACGAATTCGAATCACAAGTTTCCGAGATACCCGAACCTGATAAAAGACATTGTGCCGGAAAAGATCAACCAGATATGGGTTGCCGACATAACGTACATTCACCTGTTGCGCGGTTTTGTGTATCTGGCGGCGATTCTTGACTTGTTTTCGCGTAAAGTGATAGGATACGCTCTATCCGTGACACTGGACGCTTCTTTTGCCATAGAAGCTCTTAAGATGGCGATTGAACGGCGGTGTCCTGATCCCGGGTGTATTCACCATTCGGATCACGGTGTTCAGTATGCCTGTAACGATTATGTTGATGCTTTAAAAGAACACAAGCTTGTAAGCAGCATGGCAAAACAGGGCAACCCGTATGAAAACGCTAATGCTGAGAGTTTTTTCAAGACGTTCAAATACGAAGAAGTGCATTTAAACGATTATCAGACGATCAACGACGTTATTGATCGGGTTCCATATTTCATCGAGCAGGTTTATAATGCCAGGCGTTTGCATTCGTCCTTAGGCTATGTTCCGCCGAATGAATTTGAAGCGTTACAGGCCGTCGCTACATCTGATACGCAACCGGCCCCGGTAATGAGCTTCGGTCGACTATAAAGATTTCAAAGAACCTTGTGGATAGATAATCACCGTTTTTATAGTTATGCACAGAAATTCACAAAGAAAAAAGTAGCAAAAAAGAAAGAACGTCAACGGCCGGCGAAACATCTTCTTTCAGAAGGTCAAAGTCATAACGTCAACACCTTGTCAGCATTTGACTAACTGACTGTCCATATGAATGGGTACACCGCAGTATTTATAACAAAAATTAACTCCGCACTATATTATTTTATGCTATCTAAAAAAATAAACATCTTTATATGCTCTTCTTCTTGCATCATAATATGATATGATTAATAAAGCAATTGAAAATGGAATAAAAAAATAATCGGGCTTAAGCTTTATTCCTATTAAGCATATACCTAATGCAAAAAGTGGCCAGTTGTGCCACAATTTACCGATAATTGCATTTTCTCTTTTTGTATTTTGTAGATATTTTATATCGCATATTAATAACATTAATCCCAACCATGTAATTATTCCAATAAAAATAAATCTAACTATCAAAACAATTTCAAAACAATAACAAAACAGTAACATAAAAATTAATACTAAAATATCACATAGCAACAATAAATATATTAGTTTCTTTTCACCAAAAACTTTTAATATTGTTATTATCTCTTCTTTTTCGTCACCTTCACGATCTAAAATATATTGAAAAGAATCATGTCCTATATCCAATAAAATCATTGCGACAGAGAACAAGAAAAGTTGAATGTTGTGTTTCATAAAAATTGCATATCCTACCAAATAAAGAAATGTCCCAGTAAAAAGTGGAGCTGCTAATCCGTATAAAACAGAGTAAATAGGTTTATTTACTTTGGAATGTTTCAAGTAATTTAACGAATTGTAATATATTAACATTACAATAGATGTCGTAATAATTACATATGATTTTGTAAGGACTAATAAAAATATAAAAATAATAGTGGTTAAAATAATGTAAATTCTTGCTTTAATAAATGTTATTTGTCCGGAAGGTAAGGGCCTACTGGGATGGGCAATCTTATCAATATCAAAATCACGATAAGAATTAATCATTACTAACAAAAAATTCAAAAAACTTAATGCTATTGCCGTAATTATACCGTTTAACGAAAATACTATGTGATTACTAACTATTAAAGCCGGAATAATGTACAATCCTAATATCTTAATCGGAACAAACGAACCAAAAGACAAATATAATTTAACCTCACTTAAGATACTGTTTATCAAAATTTTCATCTAAAATTTGATCCATAACAGAACAAATACTACCCATAATTGTATCCCAAGAAATAATGTCGGCGCAAATATATTCTTTAATTTTTTAAATAAAATACCATGAATTATACCACCTTCAAATGCCACAAAACCATAATTTAAGTCATTGGGAATGGGTGTTACATAGTGAATTGCAGCAAAAAAAAGGCTCATAATTACTATTGAGAATATCCAGTGTACATATCTATCAAGCTCATTTTGTAGAAACAAATTATAAAATAAAGAGCTTATAAAATTCATTAAAATAAAAAGAGGTAAACAAAATAATAACGAATGAAAATTATTAATATTATTTATAAAATGTAAATAATAATCTACCCCGGGATTCAAAAAATGTATTGATAATTTACTACAGAAAACTCTAAAAACACCAGCAATAATACCACCTGCAGACCCAATAACAATACTTGGCATCAGGTTGTTCGTAAAATAATTGATTCTGTTTTCATTTTCATATATAGAAATAATAGGAAAAATGTATGACAATATACTTAATATTCTTGAACTAGAATATACCAAACAACCTAGCATCACCCATATTAAATACGTGACAGGATTAAATATAGAATTATTAACAAACAAAACTATTACTGCAGTGATAATATAAACTATAAGTGCCATATTTTATACACTCAATGTGCCCACGCATCTTGAACAAATTGGAAATGGGCGCTTTTTTCTGATATAGTTCCTAATTTTCTTATATTTTTCATTATTAAATATTTCCAGTACAGGCGATCCGTTGACATTTCCTGTAATATAATCTTGAAAATCATGACACGCGACAACATCACCGTTCGGTAAAATATCAATCTGATTCCATAATATAGAACATACTTGATTTTTTATGGGGGCTTCTGGATTAAGGAAATATTTTTTAATATTCGACGGATGAGCACTGGGAACAACAATCGGAACGGTACTATTCAGCTTTGATAACCCCACATTTATTTTCTCAATAAAGATATCCGTATTTATCACCGGATCAAGTACAAAACCTTTCCAAGAAACGCCTTTTACCCCAAATTCCTTTTCCATAATATTATTATATGATTCTCCCTGGTTTTTTGTAATAAAACAAATGCTTTGCAACCAAATTGTATCAAAACCTTTCTCTTCAGCTTGAATTATTAATTTATCTGTTATGTTATAATTACTTGGCGTTATTATTGTATGTGCTTGAATGAACGGCTTCATTTTACCGAATTTGGCTTTAACAGCCTTTAAAGTATTGACTCCATCAATAACTTTTCTATAACTACCTTTTACATTTGTGACTTTATCATGAACACCTTCGTCACCCAACAACGAAATAAGAACTGCCGTAATGTTATTTTTAACTAATATTTCTGCATTTTTTTCCAGCATTGTTCCGTTGGTATTAATAAGGCAATCCAAATTATATTTTTTTATCAGCCCCAGAATTAATTCAATATCTGGATGGAGTAACGGTTCTCCTCCCCATAGATATATCATAGGTCTATAATGTGCTACTTCTTTAATAATTTTTTCTATTAAACCATAATCCATATGCCCCGACTTCTGTGCAGGATGTAATTCAGAAGAGTGCTCACCCCATTGAGAACACATTTCGCATCTTAAATTACATTTCCCGGTCAACATAATGTTAATTCTAGCTGGTTTGATAAAACGATTATCAAATGAATAAAGAAGATTAGTCGCTAAAAAATATCTCCAATGATAACGTAATAAAGCCAATGTAAATTTTATATCTTTAAAAACAAACTTTTTTATTGCCTGAGTGAATATATTTGCACGCACAATAATCTCCCTATAATCCCATTAAACCACAACAACGACCACAGATTGGAAATAATCCTTTCCGTATTTCTTCCCTAAATTTTACATAATTGTCATTGTTAAAAATATCTATTAAGCTGTCCTTAGAAATATTGCCAGCAATATAATCCGGATAATCACGGCAAGTTGCGACATCCCCATTAGGTTGTATTTCAGTAACAAGCCAGGGGTAATAGCATTTTTTATAATTAAATGTCTCGCTGGAATCTTTATAATACCTTTCAATTTGATCATCAGACAAATTTGGTAAAAATGTATAAGGATAATTCAATTTCTCTTTTTGCAGTCTTTTGATTTGTTCTTGTACCTTTTGATAATCAATTTTATTGTAATTGTAAACATAGCCTTTCCATGATTTTGCTTCACAATCAAACGTATTTTTCATAAATTCTGTGTGTTTGTTTCCTAATGCATCAGATGTAAACCACGAATAAAATCCGAAAACAAAATCAATTCCGAAATTCTCAATTAATTTAAAAGTTTCGTACATATAATCGATATTATCTTTGCATATGGTAAAAAACAAAGATATGTACGGCTTTTTTTTATTCATAAGTTTCTTGTATTTATTAACCTCTTTTATACCATTCACTACTTTTTCAAAGGCTCCTTTATAGTTTCTTACCTTATCATGTACATGTTCCGGTCCATCAAGTGAAATAAATAGTATTGAAAGCCCTTTTTCTACTATTTCCTTTGCATTATCGGTAAGTGTAACAGCATTAGTAACCAGAGTCGATGTTAGCTTTAATCTTGATAGTTCAGCTAATATATCAAATGTACCTTTATACAAGAATGGCTCACCCCCCCAAATATAGAAACTGGGTTTGTACGGTGCTACTTCATTTATCATTTTCTTATAAACATCGAAGGGTACCTCTTGCTGTATAGGAGATTTTTTTTCTTTATCTAAATGATATCCACTTTCACCCCACTGCGCGCACATAACACAACGCATATTACATCTATTTGTTACTTTTAGTCCAATTTGGATTGGAGGCCTGCATTTATTATCATTCCTTCTATAATCAATCGGTCTTAAAATAAGCTTTCGTATGCCAATTCTCATTAATTGATACGCTAAACTTCTTTCTTGCAATAGTATCCTAATACTATGTTTTAATGGAAATTTTTTCGACATGATTATTCCTCTTTTGTATTAACTTTTTCTACTATCATTTTGTTGTGTGAAATAATACGATAGGTCACTCCTCGCCATTTGATTTTATTTGAAACAAATGAAAAAACAACATTGGCAATCAGCAAAATACACGAGAATAAAATATAGACTGACATAAAATACGGAACCCTGATTTCACACCCGATTTTGTTAAAAGTAATATTAACATACCTTAAAAGCATGAACCCTAAAAACACATATCCTAGTATAAATGCCCAAGATATATTTACAACGAGAAGTAACCCAAACAGTCCAACAATTAATGATGAAAAATAAACTCGTCGAAAATAGTACTTAGAAAGCATTAACTGTCGTGTTGTCCATTCAAACATAGAACTACTATCAAAATCAGCAAGAGAAACTGTAAGGCATTGAGGCACGTAATGTATCCGATAGCCTTTCTTTAAAATAGCATTTGATAAAGTAAAATCTTCGGTAACCACATTATGCCAAATATCCCTGACATTAAGATTACGAAAAACATCACTTCTTACCGCATAACTACCACCCCAAATAAAACGCAAAAAAGGTATTGTCATATAAAACAGCACAAAACCATTCCACATAATAGCAACATTTTGCCAAAAACTACGTTTCTGATTCCAGTACCAACGATATCCGGTCGTTGCGCCAATTTTTTTCATTTTCAACGGTGTAATTAAATTCTTTAACCATTCTTTATTGGGACAAATGTCTGAATCACCAAAGGCAAAAATATCACAATCTTGATAGTTCTCAGTTGCATTTATAATATTATTTACTTTTTGGCTATAGTCGTTATTAATTCCTGCTACGAAATGAACACAATGGGAATATTTCTTAACTATTTCGTGAATTGCAGAACACGCAGGATCATCAGCGGTAGCAGTAATGAATATTACCATATAGTTTTTATAGTCTTGATTTGCATACGATTCTATATTCTTATAAAGGTTTTTTTCATTGTCTTTACATGGGATAAATAAATACACTTTAGGCTTATTTAAAAATATACGGTTTTTTTTCAAAGCAATATTTGTATAAATAGCATAATAAAGTGAAATAATAATCAAAACAGCTGTGAGCAATAGTATAAGAACAATATTAATCATTTGATTCAACACTTCCATAATCTAAACTTTGTGTGAAATCTCTACATATCTTGTCAATAGCTTTGCGATCAAAAGGTGGACAATCCGCAACACTATATTTTGAGAGTATTTTTTCTGTATTATACCTATCAAATGTTGCCTTAAAAGTAAAGTAAGGTAGATATACTTTTGTTTTATTGAAGAAAAATTTCTCTATTCTTGTCAATTTACTATTGATATCTCTTTCACCAATAGTGGTATTGTTAATATTTAATCCTTGAGTAGTAAATTTAGACAAATCTCTCATATTAATGTCAATAGGATTGGTTAAATGATAAACTTTGTTATAGTTCTCTTGATCCTGCTCTACAGCTAGCATTGTTTCAATCACAAAATCAGTTGAAACAAAATTTAAAATTCCATTTGATATCCCCGGTATTGTCATAGGTATAGTTACATTCCCCTTACAATCCATTTCTATACCACTCTCTTTGGCTTTGGTATTGTTAACTTTTATTAAATTAATGCAATAATTTTTTAGAATTAATAAAGCTTTTAACATTCCGTAATATCCTATTGTCGAGGTCATTGCCCTTTTTCGGTCATAATCTACCACAATACTAGGCCTAAATATAGTTATATTCATCTTGCCTTTTGCAATGATTTCTTTTAAAAATAACTCTGTTTTGAATTTTGATTCCTCATATGGATTATTAAATCCTTGATTTAAACTCAAATCACTTTCTTTAAATTGACCTGCATAATTACCTGCCACAAAAGCTGTTCCAACATAATTAATATTTTTACAATTAATTTTATTTGCAAATTCAATAATCCTTTCAGTTCCACTTAGGTTAATGTTATGTAATTCTTCTCTCATGTGCTCGTTAAAAACAACTAAAGCCGAACAGTGCCATATTTCATCGATTTTTCCTTTTAACCCCCTAGTTTGTTCATCACTTATTCCTAAATTATCATAAGTAATATCACCAATAACATAGTGAATATTTGAATATAAATTCCTTCTATTTCCAGGAATTAACCCATCAAGCGAAAAATGAACACGCTTAATTGGAGTAGTACTTTTTTTCTCTCTTACCAGCAGATATATGGTATAACCTTTGTAGAGAAGCCCCCTTACGAGGTTAGGTCCTACAAATCCGGTTCCACCTGTAATAAACAATGTTTTTCTCTTTTTCACATTCATAGCATCATTCCTTTTTAAGCAAAACAATTTAATTTATCAGTTTCCATCTCACAATTGATCATAGAAACATTTTCAAATATCTCCCCATCTGTCATAAGTTTTTGAGGTGGATCAACAATTACACGAAGATTATCTATTTGGTACTCTGGGGCAGCCTTGTAAAAATGAGTTTTGGTTAATACTGAAATATAATGAAATATTTGAGATAAAACTGTAGTTTCTCCTGCAAGCACATCGAATTTACCATCCGACAGATTTGCATTAGGGAACACACAAAAATTTCCAAAATACTTGTTATTCCCTATTAAAAAAGCATTTGCAATAATTTCATTTTTAATATTTTCTTTAAACTCTAAAGACATTTTAAATTTATTCTGTTTTATAATTACAAAAATAGAAGCTACAATATAAGCCATTGAGCCCATTTTTTTAAAACGTTTGTTTGCTAAATCAATAACTTCTGATACAAAACCAAAAGACGCTGTAGCTACAAACCTTTTATTAAATTCATTATTATTCATTTTAAATAATATTTTAACCACATCTACCTTTTTTATTACACTATTTCCTATAATTTTCATAGCATGTTCTACATTTTTTAAACCTAAATGTCTTGCAAAACCATTGCCTGTACCGAAAGGAATTATCCCCAACTTCTGATTTGCCAGATCCATTCCATTTACTATTTCAGAAATAGTACCATCTCCACCTATTGCAATCAATAATTCATAATTATCATTTTTAGAAATTTTGGCTATTTCAGTCGCATGCTTAGGATAATCTGTCATAACAACATCTGCATAAAAAGATGTTGTTATCTGATTTATTATCTCATTAGAAACCGTTTTTTTCTTTAAACGATAATGTGGTGTATTAAAAATTGCTAATGTTTTCATTTTTTTAATACTACAAATAAATATAATATTATTCCACTAAATAAGGCATAAAATGCATTAGTTATACGATTTTTCATCCAAATAATATTATAGACATTCCTTATTTCATGACTCACGCTTTCAAGCAAATTAACAAAGCTACAAACTATCAATAAACTTATTATACTAACTAAATCACCATGAAAAATGTAACTAATTAAACAAAATATTATTAACCCTAATAAACCACTAAGTAATCCATTTATTGATATAGCGCCGCTTATTCCTCTTTTTACTCTCTTAAAATATGGGAATACAAGATAATGGTTTGATTCCATAAGTGTAATTTCGCTAGACATGACATCAAAAATAATATAACCAAGACACCCGAAATAACCTAATGTAGCTGCATTGTGGTTGTAATTTGAGAGTAAATAAAAAATGGCGGTTGAACACCAAAAAGCCATAAGATCAGCAGAATTACGTTTTCCTTTTGATAAATGTTTTTTATTAATCAATGGAATCAAAAGAGTTAAAACTATTGTGATTAAAACTAACACAAACCAGCTAAAGTATTTCTTATCAATCCCAAGAATAAAAATAAATAAAACTCCGAATAATAATACATCAAAAGATATTTTTTTCTTCAAAACAGAATACAATAGCAATACTATTAGAGATATACCTACAAATAGCATATTAGTTTCCTTACCAATTACACCAGTAGTAATCAATTAAACGCTTCGCTGTCATATTTACTGAAAATTGAAATACATTTTGCAGCAACTTTATTATGACGGATATCCAAATTCCAGAAACCAAAACCCTATCTAAGTGATCAAACCACGTTTGTATGTTGGAAATATACAAAAAATCATTTGTTATTAAATAAATTATGGTTTTATAAATACACATAGCACCCACAATAATTACTGCAACCGTTACTATCCAATAAACTGCAAAATGTTTAATTAATAAACTGAGTATAATCGAAGATATTATGCCTAACATACAAAAAAATAAACCTAATATAGCAGTTATTCTTCCACCTAGTTTAGTGGCAAAAGTTTCAATTGAAAACTTTCTATCACCATCCATATCCCGAATACTTGCAAAACTAATATTTCCAAAATAAACAAAAAACATAGCGAGAGAAAATACTATTAATTGGGTTGGAAATCTCGAAACCGCTATTCCTGCGCTGACAGTGAAAATAAATAAGGCTATTGCATTATTTGCCATGTGAAGAAATGGAATAAATTTAAAGTATTTCATCTTAGTAATAATAAAATATGCGATAGCGTAAATCGTTATTATTGTAACAAACCACTTGTTAGCTACAAATATACCAAACACAAAAATTAAAACCAAAGTAATCAATATATTTATTCTAGCTTCTTTTAAACTTAACTTGCCACTTGGGAGAGCTCGTTTAGGATGTGCGACTTTATCCAATTCGTAATCAATATACATATTTGTCATAACGAGATAAAACACATAGAAATAAAGAGATAGAGTTGAAAATATTATATCTTTATTGATATAAAATTTCCCAAATATCAACAAAAATGACGTATAGATGCCAATTAATCTCAAAATACTTGAAAGCAATGGATAAGCAGTAAAACCTAAAGCGATATATTTTTTAATAAAATTTGTAAAATATTTCAACATCTACCTCTTTCCTCCGCGTAATATTTATTGGGGATTATTTCAATATCCTTATATGGATAATTCACCAATTTTCCATATTTGTTAACCATTTCAATATAAGCTTTATACATCATGTCACTATTTTCTTTTAATCGTTGTGAAACATCGTTTACCAATTTATTTAAGTTCTCATGGTTTTCTTTTTCTTCATTATTTTGAAAAATGTTCAATGCTTTAATAAAGAATTCATGATTTGAATGATTGGCATTATATTCAACACGGTTTTTTATTGCTATTAATTTTTCTATATCGCTAATTCCCTGTTCATTACTACTATTGATTGATAATTTTAGATTCTCTACTAATACATTGAAGTAAATATTTAAAACAATCCAGATTTTATCATCATGTTTTTTATATTTAAAATAAATTTCATTAACCCAGTTCATAAATGGCATAATTGCGGGATATTTATATGAACACTTGAATGAATTTGTACGGTAATCAAATTCTTTAGAAATTAATTTATGTTCTCTTAGAAAATAATAATTTTGTGTGCCATAAAATATTCTTATTTTACGAACAAAATTTCCCAAAAACCTCGCTTCTCCAATTTTTAGCAAAAAATCCGCGTTTTCTATCAAATCCGAATAATCATTATTCGGATCAAACATAATAAATCCTGATTGTACAGTAATATTTTGTTTTCTTAAAAATTCTGCAAATTTTATATTTTTATCTTTTGTGGCACCCTTTTTGTATACTTTTAAGATTTTGTCACTCCCAGATTCAAATCCTACCAATGCAACTCTCCAACCAGCTTTATGAAGCAACGCTATCAATTCTTTATCTTCATTTGAATCAGAAACATCAAAATCATCTACTCTACACATGATTCTAAAATATATGTTCAACTTTCTTCGAAGAATTTCTTCTGCTATAACTCTTGCTCTTTCTTTTGTGAATGAACTTCGATTAATAAACTGATCGTCACTTATCCAAAAAAACAAAACACCACAATCTTTATGAAGCTTTTCCATTTCATCAACTACATGTTTCGGGGAATTTGATCTCCATGAATTACCATATATACTAGGAGTTGTACAAAATGAGCATGACCCATATTGGCACCCTCGTGAAGTTAATAATCTCACATCTTTTGCCCAATCTTTTTTTGTATTTTTAAGAAAACTAATTGTTGATCTGTCTGGAAAACCCAATGTATCTATATCAGTAATTAATTCTCTTGTCTGATTAATTTTAATTGTGCCATCCTCTCTATATACCAACCCCTTAATATCAGCATAATCTTTATTTCCTATCAATAAATGATTCGCCAATTCAATAATTGTTTCTTCACCTTCGCCAATAACAACAGAATTAATTGATTTTTCCTTTTCTATCAATTCCTTAGCAGATAAAGTAACATGATGTCCGCCAATCGTCATATGCAATACAGGAAATATACTTTTTATTTTATCGGCTATTTTCAATGTTTGATCTACGGTTTCACAAGATGGGGAAAATCCTAATAGCTGAATATTATTAAATCCAATGACTTTTTCAAACACTTCCTCATCAGAAATATCAAGCGCATGCGCATCAATTAATGTAACATTTTTGTAGCCAGCTTTTATCAGGCTTGCTTTAATAAATTCAATGCCAAGGTTCTCAAAAGTACCAAACATGCCAGGTAATGTATCTTTAACCGGCCTTAAACTCAACAAAACAATATGAAACTCGCTTTTCTTTTCGTTATCTACACTACTATATTTTTCTATGTCAAATATTTTTTCTTTTGATTCGTTTTTGTATATGACGGTAGTATCTTTTTTTGTGTTTTCCTTATATAGAGTATTCATTTAATATACCACCTCCGTATAACCATCATGAGTAAAATTAAACATTAAAAAAGGATAATTAATTTTCTGAGCATATTCTTTATAGATTGCTTTAAATTTACCGTCAAGAATATTGCTTTGTTCAATAAATTTATTTTCATATTCTTCAGTGTTTAAATTCTTTAAATTTTCAATATTGGTTCTTGCCTCATCCAAAGCATTTACAAAAAACTCATAATTCAATTTATTCATATATTGCTCTGTATCTACTTTCATTTTTCTTAATTCTTGCACAATCCGATCATTTTCCCCATATTTTTCAAACATTTTTTCTGTAAAAATGGGTAAATGTAAATTTAAAATACTCCAAAATGTATCATCATATTTTTTATTTCTCATATAAACATCGTCAATCCACCAAGCAAATTTTCCAACAATGTCATCTGCAAATTTATAATCATATGAGGAACTTTTATAATTAAAATCAGACGATACTAATCCAAGCTTTAAATAATCTCGATATATTTGTGTTCCTGGAATCATTCTCAATCTTCTAACCGTATTAGCCAAAAATCTAGTCTGTTTAAGTTCATATAAAAACTCTATATTCTCTTTAATCTCATCAACTGTATTCGTTGGATCAAACATTATAAAACCTGCCTGAATTTCAATCTTGTTTTCTTTTAGAATGTTTGAAAATTCAATACTTTTTTGCTTTGTTAATCCCTTCTGCCATGTTTTCAAGGTTCTATTATTACCAGCTTCAAATCCTACTAATGCAATCCTCCAACCGGCTTTATACAACAGGGGGATTAGTTCTTTGTCTCTGGTAAAATCATCTGCTCTACACATCAACCTGATATATAAATTTAACTTTTTTTCAATAAGTCCTTTTGCTATTGTTTTAGCTCTTTCTACTGATTCTGGCAATGAATTGACAAATTGATCATCACTAAACCACAAAAATTTAACATGATATTTATTGTATAATTGAGTAATCTGTTCCAAAGCTTTTTCTGCAGAATATGCTCTCCATTTGCATCCAAAGATGTCAGGAACTGTGCAAAAAGTACATCTCCCATAAATACAACCCCTTGAGGTATTAATCCTTGCACTCCCATCCCATTTATATTTGCTTATCTCACTTATTGTATCTCTAACAGGAATATTTATTTTGTCAAATGGTTCTGTTGGTGGCCTCCATTTATTAACTTTAATTTTTTTATTAATCCTACAAGCAACGCTCAAACAATTAGAGTAATCTTTTTTATTAAGCAAACACTCTATTAGTTCTCTTAAAGTTTCTTCACCATCTCCACCCATAACTATGGTATCAATACAAAATTCATTTACTAAAATATCTTCTGCGCATAAAGTTGCATGATGACCACCAAGACATATATGCATATTGCTATTAAATTTCTTCAATTCATTCGCTACACATAGTATATCATTCATGGTTTCAACAGTTGGAGAAAATCCTACAAAATTTGGGTTTATTATTTTTATTTTTTCTAAAACATCCTCGGTTCTAAAATTTTGTGCATACCCATCTATTATTTTTGTATCACACAAGTCTTGAATCGCTGCCTTCAAAAATTGTATCCCTATATGCTCAAATGTACCACTCATTCCCGGAGTTGTATCACTGTGAGGAGGACGAAGATACGCAATTACTACCTTGTAATCATTTTTACTTCCATTTGTTTTTGTCATTTTTCACCCCTTATAGATTTTTAAATGGCATTTTATCATATTCTTTTGTATTAAAATAACCCAAAGATTTTTTCCATACATCTTCTTTTATGTTTAGAGATAATTTATTATGTGTTAAATATTCACAATTTTTGAGATCTTGTATTTTATCCCATCTATTTTTATTCAAAATATATTCGGCTGTTTGTTGTCCAAAAATATATGCCTCGAGCAACGCCAATGCCTTAGTTCTATCACTTTTAAAAAGACCATAGGAACATTCACCGATAACATAAACATTTCTTATGTTTGTTTTGCCATGAATATCTTGTTTCAATATGCCACCTATACTGTAATGAAATGCCGGCATAACACGTAACTTTTTTATCTCAGTTAAGCCATGTTTTATAAATACATTTTTAAAATCAATATCATTATCCAAATATTTTTTGTGTGTCTGTTTGTCCATGCTAATTGAAACATATGTGTTCACATTTATATTTTTAGATAAGCATCTTAATAGTTCCACATGAGACATATTTGTAATATTATTTCTACCAACAATTTCTGTATTGTTATCGTTAATTAATTTAATATGCGGCTTAACAATACTAGGCACCGGTTTTCCATTTATTCCTTTATCAAATATTACCAATGGTACAAAATAATTATTACAGGGCTCTTTTAAAATAACCCCTGCCTTATATAACAGATAAGGAATGTTAGGTATATTTTGTTTATTTCCAGTTGTGTATAGCATTAAATTAGTCAGACCGCCCGAGGCAACTATGCATTCTCCGCAGTTTATTCTAATATTTTTTGAACCACTTTTAACTATCACTCCGACTATCCTATTCTGATTTTTATCAAATAAGATTTCATTAACATATCCTTCTACTATTTTACCACCGTTAAGAGTGTATTGCTTTTTCAAATAATCTAATATAACCTTACCGGGATACCTTATTTTTGAACTATAACTAAAATCTGTTTCAAAAAACTTTACACCAAATGAAAATATATTTTCTAATGATTTATAATAATTATCTATAAAAACTTTAAGAAATTTATCTTGATGGTTTATCTTGTTATTTTTTGTTAACAGGAGTTCCAGCTCGCTTTTTGTTGTTTTTAATATATCCCAATCAGATAATATAGAATTTGAACATCCGCTGTCTATTAAAATCGAATTTTTTGGTTTTTTTAAATGACTCTGTAAATAAATACAAAAACTAGTTCCTGCCAAACCTGCCCCAATGGTTAATATAGGTATATTGATCGTTTCCATTTATTTTAATCTCATAAAATTACTTAAAAGTTTTTTTCCACACTCCGATAATATTGCCTCGGGATGAAATTGAACCCCTTCAATACTATATTTTTTATGCCTAATTCCCATTATAATTCCATCTTCATTTTTAGCTGATATTTCAATATCTTTACTTATCGTATTGTTCTTAACTATTAACGAATGATACCTTGTTGCTATGAAAGGATTTTTAATGTTTTCAAAGATTGTCTTTTTGTCATGAAATATTTTGCAGGTTTTGCCATGTACAGGATGTTTTGCCCTAACAATTTGCGCCCCAAATACTTCAGCTATCGCTTGATGTCCAAGACATACACCCAAAATTGGTTTTTTCCCAGCAAAATATTTTATACATTCTTCCGTTATTCCGGCTTCTTTTGGAGTACAGGGCCCTGGAGAAATTACGATTCTAGATATAGATAATTTTTTTATTCCTTCTATATCTATTTCGTCATTTCTCTTAATCACTAATTTTTCACCTAATTCTCTAAGATATTGCACTAGATTATAGGTAAAAGAATCATAGTTATCTATCATTAAAATCATAAACTGGCCTCCAAATTTTGAGCATAATTTATAGCTGAAATTAATGCTTTTGCCTTATCAAGCGATTCATAATATTCGATTAGCGGAACAGAATCATATACAATACCTCCACCAACATTAAAATACGCCTTTTTATTTTTTAAAATAATTGTCCTAATAACTATATTAAAATCCATATTTTTATTAAAACCAATATATCCTATACATCCAGAATATATACCCCTATTATATTTTTCAAGTTCAGATATTATTTCCATGGCTCTTATCTTGGGGGTTCCTGTCATTGATCCTCCAGGAAAACATGCCTTAAGACATTCAAGATTGGTATATTTCCTATCCAGCACTCCTTCAATAGTAGAAACCAGTTGCAAAACTGTAGCATATCTTTCAATTTTGAACAATTCGCTTACTTTAACTGTGCCAGTCTTACATACTCGCCCTATATCATTACGCAATAAATCAACAATCATTACATTCTCTGCTTTATCTTTTATCGATTTTTTTAATTCGATATAATGCTTGTCATCTTCATGCTTATTCTTTCCTCTCGGACGCGTTCCTTTAATAGGTCTAGCTTGAATATTTCCATTTAAAATACTTAAAAATCTTTCCGGAGAAGAACTAATTACTTGAAATTTAGGATAATTTAGATAACATGAAAAAGGTGCAGGATTAATTTGTCTCAAAATGTGGTATAAAGTTTGAGGAGAATTCGAATAATTCATATACATTTTATAAGTGCTACATACTTGATAAATATCCCCAGCTTTTATATAATCTCTTATTTTTTTAACCATATCTTCGTATTCTTTTTGGGAAGCAGAAGAAATCGGTTTATGCATGAATTTTGTATTCTTGATATCTATTCTTTTTAGTTTACTCGTTTTTTTGATAATATCCTTTATATCTCTGATTCGTTTCTGTAATTTAGTTTTATTGTTAAGATAATCTATTGCAATAATGTATTTTTTATTTTTAAAGTGGTCAAATAGTATGACTATATCATAAAAGCAAAAATAACTATCTGGAAGTTTCAGATCATCTATAGTTTTTATCTTCAATTTACTTTCAACATTGTGAAATTGTTCATAAGCAAAATATCCAATTGCCCCGCCATAAATGGGAAAACTCTTATCTTTAATAAAAGAATATTTTTTGATTAGTTGCCCTAGAACATCAAATGTATTACCATAAATTACTGATGTTTTATTGATAAACGGATATGTTATTTTATTTTTATTATTTTTTGATTTAAATATTAAAAATGGATCTATTCCTATGATAGAATACTTTCCCAACTTCTTATCAATTAAACTACTCTCAAGTAAGACATTGTTCAACTTCTTAGAAAAAGGCAAGAATATTTCCCAAGGGTTTAAATCTGTAGATATTTCTTCAATAATTTTTAAAAAATGTGTGTTTTTCATTGATTATTTACATCCCCCAAATTTTTTCGCTTGAATTTCTTTTGCGGTCTCAACAGCTTTTAATAATCCCATAGATTTATTAATCGTTTCTTTATATTCGTGTTCAGGTATCGAATCAGCTACTATACCAGCACCAGCTTGGACATATATTTTATTTTGTTTAACTAACAAAGTACGTATCATTATAGCCGAATCCATGTTCCCGTTAAAGCTAAAATAACAAACAGCTCCTCCATAATGTAATCTTCTATCTTTTTCAAGCTCAGATATAATTTCCATTGCTCTAATTTTTGGAGCACCACTTACCGTTCCTCTCGGCAATGCAGATTTGAAAGCATCATAAACATTTTTATCATCTGCCAAAACTCCTTTTACTTCGGAATTTAAATGCTGCACATGTGAAAACTTTAAAAAATGCATCAAATTTTCAACTTTCACTGTTCCAGGCTTCGCTACTCGACCAACATCATTACGCCCTAAATCTACCAACATAATGTGCTCTGCTCTTTCTTTTTCACTATTTATTAATTCCTGCTCATACTTCTTATCCTCTTCCTCATTTTTACCCCGTGGACGGGTTCCAGCCAACGGACAAAGAAGTATATTACCATCTACAACTCTAATCATTACTTCAGGAGAAGCTCCTAAAATCTGATAATCTATAAAATTTAAATAAAACATATAAGGAGAAGGATTCATAGATCTCAAAACTCTATATATTTCAATAGGATTTATTTTCAAATCTAATGAAAATCTTTGTGATAATACCACTTGAAAAATATCACCGGCACGTATATATTTTTTAGCTTTTTTTACCATATCAGTGAAATAATCTCTTGTTATATTGGACTTGAATTTTAATTTATTAATTTTACGTGATGAAAAATCAAACATACCAATTGGTATAAAGGATTTAATATCAGTTTTCTTTTTTATCTTCCTCTCAATATTTTCGATATTATTTATGACGGTTTTATAATTCTGCCGAATGTTTCCATCCAATGGAAGTAGTCCAACTATTTTTAAACTATTATGGAAATTATCAAAAACGATAAAATAATCATAAAAACAGCAAATTCCTTCATATATTTTCAAATCGTCTTTTTTGGGCAATTCTATCTTTTCATAGTATTTTATGGTATCATACCCCATATATCCAACAGCTCCGCCTACAAATGGCAATGATACATCCTCTTGCGTTATGTAGTTGATCTTATTAATCTCTTCTCTGATAAAATCCAATGGATGTCCATAAATATTAGTTTTTTCTTCTTTTCCATTTCTATTTATTTCTGCAATACCATCTTTAAATTTCATAATTAGATATGGGTTCACACCAACAAATGAATAACGATCATTTTGACGATAAAAACCAACAACAGCACTTTCCAATAGAAAACAATATGAATTTTTATTATAAATCTTCATAAGTATAGAAAATGGAGTTTCCATATCATTTAAAAACTCTTTGTAAACAGCAATTCTATTTCCTTTTGCTTGATAATTATTCTGTAAAATTTGATTTAGCGTTAGATTATACATAAAATCACTCCTTTTATTAGCGCAATTGTTATATTTTTTCGACTAACAATTATTTTTAGAAAGCCTATTATTTTTGTTCTTTTTTTGATTATACTGTTCATTGATCCACTTATTAATATCTTCTTGTTTAAATCGCCATTGCCCCCCAACTTTAAAAGCTGGTAATTTTCCTTGTTGGGATAACCTATAAGCTGTTTGATCATCGATTTTTAAATATTTAGCAACTTCATCTAAAGTCATCATTTCTTCTTTCATGATTATGTTCTAGCACAACATAAAATATAATTTTGCATAATTTTGAGTAGTTTATCATATTTTCAAATAAATGTCGAAGCTCAAGACCCCGACTGTCAAGGCAAAATAGAAATGTCCTATTTCTAGCAATTTAGAAGTGTCCTGTTTTTGACTTTCGACCTTAAAGTTTAAAAAGAAAAGAAGTAGCCGCCGCGTTGCACTGTGGGTAATGTGGGTAACCCGAAGGGTTATCCATCATTATCCACAGGTTTTTTCTTTTTGCTTCTTTTTCTTTTTTGTCAGCTTTGTGCATAACTGCTTCCCAACTTCTTGAATTGTTCTGGCCGTCGCTTTTATCATAAACCGCGGTTGAACTGTCGTAAATATCATTGTTTCCGACTATCATATTGTACGCGTGGTGCGACATTATTGCGGCGGAATTTGCGTCAACGCCGATGAGCGAGCGGGCATTGAAAAGCTTATTATTTTCAATCAACGCATTTTCGGCATAATCCAGCCGGACACAGTTATTGTTACTACTGCCACTTGTACATCCTTCGATAATCGAGTTTTTCAAGGCTACGTTATTTGACTGATATATTACAAACCCTTTCGCCTGGTTCTGCGCATCCGGAACGGCCTTAGTGTAAAACCCATCCCAGATAATGTAGTCATTATTGTATGCTCCAAAGGAAGCCACAGTTGATGCGGCCCCCCGGTTGCTTGAATTGTCTATGAAAGGCCTTTCATTCCCGTATGCCTTAAATATTATGGGGTTACCATCCGTTCCCGAATTTAGCGGATGAAAAGCCGGAGCATATCCGGATGAAGGCGTAACCGGCGCCTGGTATGCGCCATCCCGGAAATAGACGGTGTCGCCGGCTTGCGCATTACTCATGGCCGTAGATGCCGAGCAGGGAGTGTTGATATCAGCGGAGTTTTCCCACGAAGCATCGCCGTCGGGACTGGCATAATAAACGGCGGCGCAGGCCGTGGAAGTAAAACAAAGAATTGCCGTAAACAAACATGCTTTTGATAACATAGCCGTTGGGGGGACGCACCTAACTAATTAACTTTAGATTTCTTTCTTCCGCCAGTTTTTCGCCATTTCTCACGCCTTTTGATACGGCAGCATCACTTATTCCGAGATATTCCGCGATTTCTAATCCGCTTACCCCCAATTCCCGGTTAAGAAAATACATGAACACCTTTCTCGCTTCGGATACATTGTTCAGGCGGCTGCGCATGTGTATTTGTTTGCAGCTTATTCCAAAAAGCTCACTTACTCGCCCTTCAACCTTTTTAAAATCCCAGCCATCATTTACAAGCTTTTCTTTCCTGTTAATATTCTCTTCAGCGGTCTTTATTACAGCACCCACAAATTCGCCGTCGCCTAGTACGCGTTCGTCCGAGCGGTGATACTCCCTGGCTTTGCGC
>Ga0208373_1002233_pt1 | contig 22148 bp, 2 predicted proteins | sample RifOxyC2_FD_184036 | JGI IMG/M metagenome (GOLD analysis project Ga0208373, IMG submission 184036) | Soil microbial communities from Rifle, Colorado - Rifle Oxygen_injection C2 (SPAdes) | ecosystem: Environmental > Terrestrial > Deep subsurface > Rock core/Sediment | place: Rifle, Colorado... | reverse complement strand
TTCCGACCCGGTCCTTTTTTTAAGCGCGGCGGCCAGGCTATTCCCGTCGCCAAAAAGCAGGCTAGCGCCGGAAACCTTTTCTTGTCCGGCCTTAAGCGGCTCTTTGTGCCAGGAGAGGCGGTGGAAAAGATCTCTGGTCCCGATTTCATCAAAGGCTTCAGACGCTCCGGGAATATCGAGCCATGCCCGGGTACGTTCGAATGAATAAGTCGGCAAACTTATCATCGTAGCTCCCAAGCCGGAATAAAGGGCGTTCCAATCAGGGTCGGCTCCCCGAACATATAAAGAAGCCAGGTCTTTTAAACGGGAAAATCCATCCGAACCGCTCAAGAGCTTATTGGCCGACGATGTCGTTTCTTCCATGTCTTTAGAACGATCAGCAAGTGAACCAAGTGGGTGATCATTAAAGAAAATAGGACCATGCGAATTAATATCTCTCAATCCCGAATCGACCAGATTTTTTATCATACTCCGCAAAGAGTCTTTATCCTCAACAATAATCGCCAGACGGCAATCGTAATGTAAGCGGGCGCTGGCGGCAGTATAGCAGATATTTTTAAGAGTATTGGTCTTGTCCGGTATCGTATCGCAATAAACAAAAAAATCCAGATAATCCTTGAGTAACCCCCTTAACGACTCCTTATTCCTGGCGGAAACCAGAAATAACATTTCCGCTTGCTCTATCTGCTTTATTTCGGGACTCCGGTTTGGTGGCGCTTCTTCCAATACGACGTGGCAATTAGTGCCGGAAAAACCGAAGGAACTTATGCCGCAACGCAGGGGGGCACCAGGACCAATCCTGTCCCAAGGACGTAATTCTTTATTCACGTAAACAGGCGCGTTTTTCCAGTCTATTCTGGAATTCGGATTTTTAAAATGTATGGATGGCGGAACAACCCTGTGTTTAAGGGAAAGAGCCGCCTTGATGACCCCTAAAAGCCCCGAGGCTTCCGCGGTGTGGCCAACATTGGATTTAATTGAGCCGATGGGGCAAAAATTTTTTCTGTCCGTATACTTACCAAAGGCTTTCGCCATTCCCTCTACCTCGATCGGATCGCCCAATTTCGTGCCGGTACCGTGGGCCTCGATATAAGATATCGTCAAGGGATCAATTCCGGCGTCCCTCCAGGCGGATATTAAAACATTGGCCTGAGCGGAAGAATTGGGCGCGGCAATACTCGCGGAAGCGCCGTCCTGATTAACCGCGCTTCCCTTGATCACGGCATAAATATTATCTCCTTCCCTGACCGCGTCCCGAAGAGGTTTAATGAACACTGAGGCCACTGCCTCGCTCCAGCTTGTTCCGTCCGCTTGCTCATCAAAAGAACGCGTTAAACCGTCGCTTGATTCTATTCCCACCTTCCTCGGCCCGTCAACCGGCAAAAGAATGACTTTTACGCCGCTGACTACGGCCTGATTACAATCACCGTTCAAAATCGCCCGGCAGGCAAGGTGAAGAGCGACCAGAGAAGAAGAGCAAGCGGTGTTGACGAGAAGGCTGGGTCCCTGGGCATTAAGCAAGTAAGAAGCGCGTCCCGACATCATGGGGTCAAAATTCCCCAAAATCGCCCCCGGGTGGTCTTCCGGCATCACTTCGGATATCATATTATCATAACCCTTGTTAACATGGGAAAAACCGACATAAAAACCGGTCGCGGTAGAGGATATTTTCTTTATTTGCCCCGCGTCCTCAATAGCGGCAAAAGCGGACTCAAGGAATAATCTTTGATTCGGGTCCATCAATTGCGCTTCCTTCGGGGACATCTTAAAATATCCATAATCAAATTTATCTATCTCTTCTATATAAGCCATTTTATTGTACGGTATTTTCATTTCTGATTTATTCCTGGAAAACTTAAAAGCATAATAATCATCAACATCTTTCTTTCTGCTTGTTGGAATACTCCTGACCAGATTCTTCCCTCTTATTATGTTTACCCAAAAATCTCTGACATTTTCAGAGAAAGAGGTCTTGATCGACATCCCGATAATAGCCATATCCCTGGCGGAAGAAACAGACTGGTTTTCATTATGCTCCGAAACAGATTTAGGCTTGTCCTGATTTCCATCATTAAAACACGATGCCAATTCACGGATCGTCGGATAGGTAAACATCTGGGCAACGCTAATCTTTCCGGGAAATATTTTTTCCAGCTCTTTGTGGATCTGTACTATCGCGAGCGAATCGCCGCCCAGCTCAAAAAAATTATCATCAATATCTATCTGATCGTAACCCAGGATTTCCTGCCATATTTGCATTATCCGATTTTCGATGCTTGCCGGTCGTATTCCCGGCACTTTCGAGTCGGTGCTTATGACTCCGGCATCAGCGTACAAAGCTTGAAAATCTATGAATTTCTTGATACCGGAAGAAAAATTTACAATGCCATCTATGGCTTTTATCCTCGGGTGGTTATAATTTATCCGTCCAATCATTAATCCGCCCCCAACCTCTTTTTCCACGGCCTGCCTGAATAATGCCAGCGCCCCTTCCGTTTTAACAGGCAAGACTATACCATGCTCGATTTTTGTCTTCTTGTCGACTGCCATACCGATCTCTTGCCAGGAACACCAATTAATGGACAAACTTTTTTCTTTTTTCCTTCTTATCGTCCGACACGCGGAAAAAGCATCAAGGTAAGCGTTAGCCGCCGTGTAATCTCCCTGTCCCTGCGAAGAAAAAACAGAGGCGATAGAAGAAAAATTCATGAAGAAATCCAAATCGTCAATATCGGTCAGTTTGCCGATCAACCAGGCTCCTTTAACCTTTGGATCTAATACCGACTTAAAAATCTCTTCTTTTTTAAGGATTATAAAACCGTCGCCAGCCACTCCCGCCGCGTGGACCACTCCGTTTATCCGGCCTAATTTCTTTCGGACAAGCCCAATGGCCTCTTTCATCTTTTTTTCGTCCGTCACGTCGGCCGCTATGACCATAACCTCTGATCCGCTTCTTCTTATCTCTTCTATGATCTTCGCCTTGTCTTTGTCTTTTTTATCAGCTTTCTTTCCCTTCGCTCTTAATCCGCCGCGGGAAATAAGGGCCAATTTAATTTTATTTTGGGAGGAAAGATATTTAGCGATAGTAAGGCCGATTCCGCCCGTTCCGCCGGTAATAAGGTAAACCCCGCCGGGTTTTATTTTGACCCCGCTTTTGGATGCTTTTTCCATATCGAATTTATCCAACACCTCAATGTATCTGGTGTTGTTCCGGTAAGCAGTTTTATAGACCGAATAAACCGAAAATACCTCATCTAAAATAACCCCGATTTTCGTTTTATCGTCAATATCTATGCTGCGGCAGCGGATATTAGGGTTTTCCAGAGTAACGGCCTTCCCGAGGCCGACCAGAGTGGCATTTTCCGGCTTTAGGGCCTCTTCTTTGCCGGTAGCCGCTTCCGCTAATCCGGTCAGGAGCGTAAGATCGATTTTTTCATTTACGCCGTTATTCTGCAAAGCTTTAGTAAGGCGAAAGAGACTTAAAACTCCCCTCTCCTGGCTTTCATTCAGATCGGACAATGATCCGATCTCTTTTGTTTTCCAGGAATCCGAGAGGGTAAAGGCGTGGATTATTTTCTTTATCTTTTTCTTTTTCAATTCGGCGAAGAGACGGTCATAGTCCTTCTGCGCCGGACCGACGCTATATTCGTTTTTGCTTTTTTTCCGGTACTCTTTGTCAGGGGAAACGATGATCAGATTTTCCGACCCGGTCCTTTTTTTAAGCGCGGCGGCCAGGCTATTCCCGTCGCCAAAAAGCAGGCTAGCGCCGGAAACCTTTTCTTGTCCGGCCTTAAGCGGCTCTTTGTGCCAGGAGAGGCGGTGGAAAGGATAATTCGCTTCTTTCGCGCCTTTTAAAAAAACCTGATTATACATAAAATAGCCGGAAATCCGGGCAAATACCCGGCCGGACGCATCCATAAGATCCATGTCGTAACCGGCTAATGCTTTTTTCTTGAGATCCTCAGGGCCATTCTTCACGTTATCCCATATACGGCAATAAATATGTTTTGGGGTCCGGCTGTATATTTTAATACTATCATACAAAAAAGGAACAACGTGCAAACCCCTGATGTTGCCCTTAGCAAACGTAGCCATGTCCCACAAAGCCGGATGAATATAATAAGTATCTAAATCTTGAACGTATTTTTCCGGTAAAATCAACTCTACCAAAACCTGACCATTACCTTCACGCAGGTCACGGAAGCATTGCCAACGCGGGCCATAAACGGTTTCTCCGTCTTTTTTTCCCAATGATTCGTAAAAAGACGATTTTAATTTACGGCCGCATTCCTTTTTCAGCTTGTTGATGTCAAAAAACTTATCCGGACCCGCGCCCCCTATCAGGCGTAACTCACCCGTAACATGCGCGAGCCACGCGTCTTCGGATTTTAGTTTGCTGTGTATTGCAAACGAAAAACCGCCGTCTTGCTTTTTCGTTCTTACCCGGACCACCCTGACCTCCCGATCACTTTTAAAAATCATCGGCGCTAAAAAAAATATTTTTTTCAATTCCACCGGAGAATCCTCGTAATAATATAAACCGATCTGCTTCGCCATTTCCAGGTAGGCCGTACCGGGAAAAGTTATATCCCCTCTTACTTTGTGTTCACTGACAAAAAAATACTTCCCGGGATCGATTTCACTCATGAAAACGTCCTGGTCTTTTGACTCGGTTATATGTTCCCTGAATAACGGATGAAGAGGTTGTGTTTCCTGAAATTTATCCGGTGTTTGTCCGGTTAAAGGCTCAATCCAGCACCTTGTCCGCGCGAACGGGTAAGTGGGTAAACTTATCTTTTTTGCCGATCGGTCTTTATATGGTAGCGGCCAATTAATTCCGGCCCCCTTAATATAAGACTCCGCAATCCTGCCTAAAAAAACTTTTTTCGCTCCTGATTTTTTATTACTTGAATTACCTATCTTCTCGTTTATTTCTTTACTTAAGGAAATAATTCTTAGTTCTCCAATATCTTTTCCGCCCTTTTCTTTTTCGGTAAATGGGATTGACCTGTGTTCGGCATAAAACACGCCGGCGGCATGATTTATTGTATCACTAAAATCAAACTTTAATAAGTTTTTTAATTTATTAACCAGATCTTTCTTGTCTTTAACTATTATCGCCAAACGATGATCGTGATGTTCGCGTCCGACAGCGGCCGTGTAACAAATATCCGCTAAGGCGGCATTTTTGCCATAAAGATCCGCGATCAAAAAATTATAATAAGCTCTAATTAACCCTCCTAGCGCGCTTTTATCTTTGGCGGAAATAACGAATATTTCCGGCTGTTTTCTATTTTCTTTCCGTATTTTTGGCGCCCTTACCGCTGTCGCCTCTTCCAATACGACGTGGCAGTTAGTGCCGGAAATCCCGAAAGAACTGACGCCGCAAAGCAGCGGTTCTTGCGGCCTTGTTCTTTTCCATCGGTTAAGTTCGGTGTTGACGTATAGCGCGGAGTTTGGCCAATCGATTTTTCCATTAGGTTCGTGGAAATGTATCGTTGCCGGTATCTCCTTATTTTTAAGGGATAGGGCCGCTTTAACAAGGCCGAAAAGCCCCGATGATGCCGCCGCGTGTCCGAAATTCGATTTTAACGAGCCGATTGCGCAAAACTGTTTTTTATCGGTATTTTCCGCAAAAGCCTGAGTAAGGGCTTCCACCTCAATGGGGTCGCCCAACTTAGTTCCGGTTCCATGAGCTTCAATATATGAAAGGGAGGCGGGATCGATGCCGGCGTCAACCCAAGCCGCCCGAATAACATCTTTCTGCGCTAAAAGATTCGGAGCGGCTATGTTCGATGCCTGGCCATCATGATTTATGGCACTGCCGCGAATCACGGCGTAAACATGATCCCCGTCAATAACCGCCCGTTTTAGTGGCTTGATAAAAACCGCCCCGACCCCTTCGCAAAAATTCGTACCGTCGCCTTTTTCGTCAAAAGGACGAGTCAAGCCGTCCGCTGACTCTATTCCCAATAAAGGACGCTCATGTAAAGGCATGATGTTAATTTGTACTCCGCCGACTACAGCCTGGGAGCATTCGCCGTTACGGATAGAACGACAGGCTAAGTGCAGGGCCACCAGAACGGAGGAACAGGTTGTGTTAACCAGGAGACCCGGTCCTTTAAAATTAAAATAATGGGAAACTCGGCTTGGTATAACAGCATCCAAATTTCCCAAAATAGATCTTTTCGCCAAAGTACCATTGAACGTATTTATGAAACTAAAATAAGTCGCTTTTAAAGAGTTGTAGCCCGCAAAAACCCCCGTTTTTGACCCCCTGATGCTTCCCGCTTGTCCGGCATCTTCGATCGCCGCGTAAGCCGCTTCTAAAAACAAACGCTGGTTAGGATCAAGCAACTGGGCGTCTCTGGGCGTAATACCGAAAAAACGATAATCGAATTTATCAATATCATCCAAATATCCAATTTTTAAATATTCCTTTTTAAATCTCTCGCCATACTGACCGTTTATATAATCGAAATATTGGTCAAGGTCGCCTTTTCTGGATAGCGGGATATTTCTCGTGCAATCAAGGCCTTGCATTAAATTTTTCCAAAATTCCCGATAGTCATTCGCCAATGAAGATCTGATATTCAAACCGATGATAGCGATATCATTATCGTCCTCGCGTTGACAAATTCCGGCACCCGTCCTATCCCCGGATTCTTTCGCATCGTAAATCCCGCCCAATAAAACCGAAGAATCATCGATTATTCTTTCTCTTTTTTTGAGCAAATCTAAAATCTCCCTCAATTCAACCTCTTTCATCAGGGGTAATTTTTCTTTTAGGAGCGACATGTCGGGATCGTTAAAAGGAGTTTTTCCCAGGATATCTTTTATTTTGGATACTATATTTTTAGCCATATAGAGGGTGACTTTTTTAGAACACAAATTCTAGGGGTTGTTTGGTTATATACACCGACCACATTCGACTGACGACATTTTTAAAGTTGTGTGAATCCGAAAGTTATTGTAAACACGTATCGCTCTGTAAATATTATATACCATTTCCCCTAAATTATTAAATCTGTCAGGATCGCCGGGATCATAATCAGTTGATTAACTGTTTTTTACAAGTTTCAATATTTTTTGGTTGATTTGCTGATAATTTTTAAAATTTTTAATAATTCTCTTTTCATTTTTTTGCTTATCCCGTATAATTTGTTTTTTAATCCCTTCTTTCTGGTTTAAAAAATCTGACAATTTTCTGATCGTAGACAGGGCGAAAAGCAGCGCCACGCTGATCCTGTCCCCGTATATCTTTTTTAATCCATGGTGCAGCCTGACGATCTTGAGAGAGTCACCGCCTAAATCAAAAAAATCATCGTTTAACCCGATCGTTTTAACGCCCAATATCTCTCTCCATATTTTTACCAATCGTTTTTCGGTCGCTCTCCGGGGAGTTTTAAATTTTTTCTTAAATAAATTATCCTCCTTGGGCGCGGGCAGATTTTTCCGGTCAAGCTTTCCGTTTTGATTAAGCGGGAATTCGGATAAACGCACAAAGAAAGTCGGGACCATATAATCCGGGAGAAAGGATTCGAGGTGGATTTTTATAACCTCTCTGCTTGTCGTTTTACTATCCGTCGTATAATAAGCCACCAAAGCCTCTTCGTGCTTTATGACCACGCATTCTTTTATATTATTTATCTTTTTTATACACATTTCAATCTCCCCCGGCTCTATCCGGTAGCCCCTGATCTTGACCTGATGATCAAGACGGCCCAGTATTTCAACATTACCATCTTCGTGCATTTTCGCCAGATCCCCGGTTTTGTATATCCTTTGTCCTTTTAGAAAAGGGTGGGGCAGGAAAACCTCTTTCGTTTTCTCTGGATCATTGAAATAGCCGCGAGCCAGGCCGTCGCCTGATATATAGAGTTCGCCGGGGATGCCCAGAGGGAGGAGATTTCGGTTTTGATCCAGGATGTAGACTTGGTGGTTTTGCGTCGGTAATCCTTCGGTTTCATTGTCCGAATTGCCCGGATATGCTCGCCGATACAAGGTCATGCCGGAGCATTCTGTCTGTCCGTAAGCGCTATAAAGCTCCAGGTGCTTATATTCTTCGACGAGTCTCCTGTTCAATGGCTGGCGCAGCTTCTCGCCGGCTATAAAGATAATTCTAAGATCATTTAACGGCAATTTTTTATCCGGATATTCCTTTATATATTCTAAATAACTCAACAAAGAAGATGTGGGTACCTCCAAAACATTGATTTTTTTAGCATCAAGCTCCTGAAACATTCTTTGGAAATTCCCCCAGACCAAATTTGAAAAAATTATTAATTTGGCGCCTGTCAACAGGGGGACAAAAGTATGAAGAGGAAAAACAATAAAGCCGGCGGACATATTGGCGCACAAACGATCCCGGCCAGTGACATTAAAAGCGTTTATACGGTGATAAACGTGATTAATAATTCCCCTGTGCTTGACCATCCCGATCTTAGGCTTTCCGGTAGAACCGGAAGTATAGACCAGATAGGCCAGATTATCAACATTAATGATTTTCTTCGGATTATCTTTTCGTTGTTGTCGAATCTTCACTCCGGTGTTTTGGTTGCTTAAATTCACTACCATCAATCCGGCCTTTATCCGCCGATCGGTAAATTTAATTTTTTCCTCATCTGCGGTTACTATTATCTTGGCCTGGGCATCGGTTAACATACCCCTGATCCTCTCTGCGGGGAAATCGGGATTAATGATCAGGCACGTTCCGCCGGCTTTAAGGATAGCTATTTCCGCTATGAACAATTCTATTGAATGAATTAATAATATGCCGACCGCGCTTTCTTTTTTTACCCCCAATAACATTAAAAAGCGAGCCAGTTGATTTGCTTTCTCGTTCAATTCCCGGTAGGTCAATTTCTGACCTTCGTATTCAATGGCAATATTATCCGGAGTTCTTTTTACCTGTTTTTCAAAAAGTTCTGGGAGGGTTTTATTTTTGGGATAATCTACTTTAGTGTTATTAAATCCATAAATAAGCTTTTCTTTTTCTTCCGGGGTCATTATCTCCAGCGCGGATATTTTTTGCCGGGGGGTTTTAAGAGCGCCTTGCAATAAATTCTTATAACAGGCAAGAAATTTTTTTATCGTACCGGATAAAAACAGATCGGCGTTATATTCCGCGCATATGCTCATTTGTCCGTCCCATAAAATTGTTCTTAGCTTCAAATCAAATTTGGCGGTCTGGTTATAGGGTGAATAGGGTTTTAGTTTAAGTCCGGATAAAGAAAGAACCTGGTCTAATTTGTGGTCATCATACTGGAACATCGTGTTCCAAATCGGCGAACGGCTCATATCCCGTTCGAGCTTCAGTTTGTTAAGCAAGTATTCGAATGGAATGTCTTTGTTGTCAATGGCCCCCATTACCGTGCCTTTTACCTGTTTCAGGAGGTCGATAAAAACCGGGTCGCCGGATAAGTCCGTCCTCAAAGACAGGTTATTAAGAAAAACTCCGATCACGTCCTGGGTTTCTTTTAGGTCGCGATTGGTCACGGGGGTGCCGACGATAATATTCGTCTGACCGGTGATCCGGAAAAGAAAAACCTTGAATATAGATAGCAAAACGGCAAAAACAGTTGAATCGGTCTCGCGGGAAAAAACCTGGATATCTTGAGTTATCTTTTTATCAAGCACGATCGATTCACTGCCTCCAACGTAGGCTTGCACCGGCGGGCGGGGTTTATCCTCGGGCAGGCGCAAAACCGGCAATTCCCCGGATAATTTTTCCAGCCAATATTTTTCCTGTTTGTTTATCCTGTTTTTATTTTCTTCCGATTGTTCCCACTCGGCATAATCCTTAAACTGGATCGGAACCGGCGGAAGCTCCGGCTCAATTCCATTCAAGCGCGAATTATACATGGACGAAAATTCACGATAAAAAATATCAAAAGATCGGGCATCGGAAATTATGTGATGCATGACCACGGAAAAAAAATGCTGGCCGTTACCGATTTTGATCAAAACAACTTTTAATAAAGAGTCGGTTTCCAGTTTAAAGGAAGTTTGAGTCTGTTTTTTTATTATTAATTCTATTCGTTTTTTTAATTCGTCCCCACTCCCTGTCTGTTTTAGATCAAAAACCTGTAGAATTTTATTTAAACCTAACTTGGCTGCAACCACCTGGACTGGACCATCTTCTTCTTGCCTAAAATTAGCGCGCAAAGAATCGTGACGAGAGACGAGCGCTCTAAGGGTCTCCTTAAAAATATCTAAATTAAGCGGACCGGTTATTTTGTGTACGAAACCGATATTACAAAAAGCGGATAACGGCTGTAATTTATAAAGAACCCAAAATCTTCTTTGGGCGTAAGAAAGATTATAGCGATCTTTAAAAACCGGCTTAATTTTAAATTTACGATCTCTTATCAGGATTCCCATTAATTCATTTTCGATCAAATCAACGATACCGTTGACCGACAGCTCTTTTCTTTGCCGGGGCAATGATATACTCGTATTTATTTTGCCGTTCAAAAAAGAAATAAAATCATTTACGCTGTTTCGATCGGGCAAAGAATTGAACAGATTAACATTTTCGTTAATATCGTTGTTATTGAAATAGAATCGGCATAACGATAAAACGCTGTCTTTTAAGAGCTGCTCCGAACTCTTGGTTTTATAATAGTTATTTCCGGGATGATTTTTTTTCATGGGATAGATTACTTAATTTTTCGTATATCGACGATGCTTTTATTATTTTATTCTTTATACTTTGCGCCAAATCCATAAAAATCTTGTTTTGGAAAATTTCATTCAAAGTCAGATCTTCTTCAAATATTCTGAGTGCTGACAGTAGTTTTATTGCTTTTAACGAATCTCCGCCGAGATCAAAAAAATTATCGTTTCGGGAAATTTTTTTTATTCCCAAAATTTTCCGCCAAATGTCAGCCATCTTTACTTCGATCGGCCCCCGAGGCGCTTCATATTTATTTTTTGCTTTTTTTTCCTGTTGACCGGTCAAACTTTTTCTATCAATTTTTCCAGAGGGTGTCAGGGGGAGTTTTTTCAAACGGACAAAATATGACGGTATCATTATCGCCGGAAGCTCCTGTCCGATTTTATATTTTATCTCGCTAATATTTAACGATGTCTTGGCCGTGAAATAAGCCGTCAATGCGCCATCGCGCTCTTTGACCACGCACCCGCTTATGCCCTTTATATTTTTAATATGGACTTCGATCTCTTCGAGTTCTATCCTCTGTCCTCTGATTTTTACCTGATAATCCGTTCGTCCTAATATTTCTATATCGCCGTCCGGCCTGATCTTGGCTATGTCCCCGGTTGCGTATATCTTATCGCCTCTTATAAACGGATGTGGCCGGAATGCCTCCCGCGTTTTTTCCGGATCATTGATATAGCCCCTGGCCAGACCATATCCGGCGATATAAAGTTCGCCGGGAATTCCAGCGGGCAAAAGCCGGGAATTATTATCAAGTACATAAACCCGGGTATTGCCGATCGGCCGGCCGATGGTTACTTCATTTTCCCGGGTTAGATCCTTTACGGCCGACCAAACCGTCGTTTCGGTCGGACCATAAGCATTATACAGCTTAGTTTTTGTCCGGCTATTTTTTCGGATTTTTTGCAATTCCGTCAATAACGATAACGGTAAAATTTCTCCGCCCATGATCAATGAATCAACCGAGTCTAAGCATTTATCGAAACCGGGCTGTCTTATTATCGTTTCCAGAACCGAGGGGGTAAATTGAAGTATATTGATTTTATGCTTCTTTACCAGAGAAATGAGGGCTCGCGGATCTTTTCTTTTTTCGTCGGATGAAAGAACAATGGATAATCCTTTCGTGAGCGGTAAAATAATTTCCAAAACGGAAATATCAAAAGAAGGGCTGGTGGCGGCAAGAATCTTTTTTTTGGGAGAAAAATCAATTATTTTGGTTATGCCGGTCATAAAATTAACTACCGACCGATGCTCTATAGCCACACCTTTAGGATTACCGGTCGAGCCGGAAGTATAGATAACATAGGCAAGATTCAAAGATTTAGCCGCACTCTTCAGATTAACGACGGAATGATCAGTATAGATCTTCTGATCGCTGATGTCTATAACATTACACCCTCTTATTTTAATCCCATACTTTCCATCCGTTAAAACCGACTTTGCCCGGGCATTCACAAGCATGTATTTTATTCTGACGGGCGGCTGTTCCGGGTCGAGAGGGAGATATGCGCCACCTGATTTAAGTATGGCTAATACGCCGATTACCATCTCGAATGATCGACTGGTCATTATGCCGATAACATCGTCAGGCTTAATCCGGTATTTTTTCTTTAGATTATTCGCTAAACAATTGACTTTTTCGTTAAGCTCGCGATAAGTCAATCTCCGGTCCTCATATTCAATAGCGATATAATCAGGGTTTTTTACAACTTGTTCCTCGAAGAGCTGATCGATTGTTTTTGTTTTGGGGTAAATAATTTTACTGTCGTTCAATCCGCAAAGTAATTTTTGTTTTTCCGCCGGCGGCACGATCTCTAATTCGGATATTTTCTTATCCGGATCGGAAATTGCGCTTTTACTGAGCGTTTTAATGCACTCGAGGAACTTTTTGGCTGTTTCTGCATTAAATAACGATGTGTTATATGTCAAAACCATAAGATTATCGTTTTCGTCATTTTCCGATATTCTTAGGTTAATGTCATATTGGCCGCCGGTATTATCAAAAATTTCCAGTATTGTGTCAGGATAATTTTCTTGCTTCTTCTCTTTACGCAATAGCTGAAAAACGGCCGTGAAAACCGGCGCCCGGGAAAGATCCCTGACCGGGTTTATCTTTTCTAAAATATATTCAAAAGGATAATCTTTATTGGTCATAGCCTCTAAAACGGTTTTTCTGACCGCCATCAGTAAACGAGAAAAACTCGGCTCTCCCCCGAGATCGGAGCGGAGAGCGATAGTATTTATCAAAATACCAAAGATATTCTCCGTCTCCAGCCGATCACGGCCGGTAACGAAAGTGCCGACGATTATATCCGTTTGCCCGGTTATTCTCGCTAAAAATATTTTAAATATCGACAGCAGTAAAACAAACGTGGTAACGCCCAGATCATTAGCGACTCTGTTTAACCCGCGTGTCAGTTCAGCGCCCATTTTCATTGTTTCAACGCGGCTATCATACCTCTGTACGGCCAGCCGCGGTTTATCCGTCGGTAAATCCAGTATGGGCAATTCCCCGGAAAGTTTCTTTATCCAATATTTTTCCTGGGGCTTTAATTTTATTTTGTATTCAAGAGTTTGCTCGTATTCCGCGTAATCTTTGTATTGGATGGATAATGGGGGTAACAAGGCGCTTTGTCCGCGCAAATTAAAGTTATAAGCAACATTTAGTTCTTTATAAAAGGTCTGCAAGGAGCTCAAATCGCAAATAATGTGGTGGATCACCGCCACAAAGAGCCACTTCCCTTCTCTTATTTTAATTAAAATCGTCCGCAATAACTCATCTCTGCTGAGATCAAATTTGGCATTAATGTTCCGTTCTATTACCTCTTTTTTCAGGGTGGCGGACATATCTTTATCGACTGCCGTCAAATCTATTATCTTTAAATTTGCTTTGACGTTTTTTCTTATGATCTGCATCGGCTCACCGTCTTCAGATGCAACAAAACTCGTCCGAAACGCTTCATGGCGGTCGATGATACCCTGGAGAGTTTTTTCTAAAATAAATACATTTAAATCGACCGATAATTCACTAATGAATCCTATGTTATACAAAGGAAAATCGAGGACAATTCTTTCCATAACCCAAATCCTTTTCTGGGCGTGTGACAAATTGTATTTATCTTTTTCGAAAGTCTTCTTGATGGGGATATAGTTGATCATTTTTTGCTTAGACAAATAATCTGCCAGGGTTTTTATCGTAGAGTTATTAAATAATTCCGCCACTGGCACATCAATATTCATCTGACTCTTGATGAAGGAGCGTAACTGTATGATCATAAGCGAATCGCCGCCAATCTCGAAAAAATTATCATTGATATCTATTTCTTCGTAACCTAAAAATTCCTGCCAGATTCCAACTAGTTTGCTTTGAATATCGGTATAATTATTTTCTCTATAATTGCTGCTGGGGGACGGAGTGTTAGATGCGGCGGGAGACATCCCCCCTGGCGCCTCTGTATGTACCATATTTATCCTTTCCCGTATAGAATCGGCTAACCCGATCGGTAGTACTCTGTTTTTGGAATAAACGGATGAAAGGATGCGATAATTTAATTTTCCTACTATTATTTGCTTAGCATTAACAGCCTTTTTCAGAAGAAGGGAAATAATATAAATTGCCTCGGTGTTACTTATGGAATAAATGATGCTGTTTTTAGTATTCGTGTGATTATCCAGGACCATACCGGCTTCATTCCAGGCGGGCCAGTTGACCGTAAAAGTCTTTCCCGATCTTTCCCCTGCCTTATTTCCGGATTTGACGAATGCATCAAGGTAGGCATTGGCGGCCGCGTAATCTCCTTGTCCGTGGGTGGGCAATATGGAAGCCATTGAAGAAAAATTTAAGAAAAAATCAAGTCTATCCTGTCTCGTAAGCCGATCAAGGAGCCAGGTGCCTTCAATCTTGGGTGCTAATACTTCTTTGATAACCCTTTCATCTTTTCGAACAACAAAACCATCACCGGCCACGCCCGCGGCATGTATGATGCCGTTTATCTTACCGTATTTTTTTCGGACAGCGGCGAGAGCCCGGGATAATTCTTCCTGATCGGAAACATCTGCGGCTAAAACCATTACTTCGGAACCGCTTCTTTCTATTTTCTTGATAGTTTCTATCAGGCGAGATTGTTTCGAGCCGCCTGCTCCGGCTTTTTCCATGATATCGTCCCATTCCTTCCTCGGCGGCACGGGCGTTCTCGCGATTAGAACCAGTTTAACCCTATTCTTTTCCGCGAGCCAGGAGGCTACGACAAGACCGAGTCCGCCGGTACCCCCGGTAATTATATAGACGCCTCCGGTCTTGATCTCTGTTTTATTTTCCGGGAAAGCGTTTATGTCCAATTCTGCAAGTTCTTCAATATATCTTTCGTTTTCACGATAGGCAGTCTTATAAGCTTGGCTTGGATTATGAATTTCTTTCAATATAATGCTCAGGTTCGTTTTTTTATCCGCATCGATGCTTCGCACGCGCAGATTGGGATTCTCTACAGCCACAACCTTGCCTAAACCGATAAGGGCGGCCGCTTCAGGATTAATCGTTTCCTCACGGCCGGTAACCGAATCAGAATTGCCGGTTAATAAGACAAGCTCAATCTCCGTGTTCCGGGCACGACTGCTTTTCTGAAATGCTTTCGTGAGATAAAACAAGCTCAGAACGCCCCGGTCCCCGCTTTCCACGAGATCGACAAAAGAATCAGCTGAAGTCGCCGCGGTCCAGGCATGAATGACGCGGGTAATCCTTATTTTTTCGAGACTAGAGATAAGACGGTCATAATCCCTCTGAAAGTGGCCGATAACATAGGCTCGGTCATTTATCCGCTGAAACGAATCACCTGGAGAAACGGTAATGATACGAGAGCCATCCCCGTTAGCGACAAAAGTCTGCCCACTGAAACGTCCGTTACTGCCGGCGAAGAGCAAAGTAAAACCGCTTTCATCGGCACCATTCGATCGAACAAAAGTATCTAACCGCTCTTTGCGCCAAACGGTTTGATGAAAATATCCACTGTTTCGCTTGCTCTCAGGCGCCTCGACCCAGCACCTTTTCCGTTCAAAGGGATAGGGCGGCAGACTTACTTTTTGAGCGTCCAAACCGGCATAAAGATCATTCCAGTCTGGATCGGCACCGTGTATATAAAGTCTGGCAATTGACGAAATATCCGCTTTCCCATCAGAATACAAAACTAAGCGCTTTCCCGCTTCTTCATTCTGACTTTTTTGTCCATCAGCGGTAGTATATTCCGATTTCCCTCTTTTTATGACTGGCCGGACAAAATAATAAATACCGATATTCTGATTCTTGCTCCACTCCATCTTAGAAGAAATCGAAACAAACGAAAGTTTTTTTAAAAGTTCGGTTTTATCATGGGCGATTATCGCCAGGCGACATTCATGGTGCTTACGCCCCGTAGCCGAGGTATAACATATATCAAGGAAAGAAATATCTCTGTTTTTCGGATCAGAAAGAAAAGAGAGATAGTTTTGAACCAAACTTTCAAGGGCGTTCTCGGTTTTAGCAGATAAAAGAAGGAGCTGGGAAGCGGGTCTTTTCCCGCCGGTGGCGGGATGAATCCCGCCGGAGCGAAGCTTAGGCGCGAATTCTTCCAATACGACGTGGCAATTCGTACCGGATAGCCCGAAAGAGCTTACACCCGCACGCAAAGGAATTTTTTCATCAGTCCGTGTCCAAGGAATAAGAGTTGTATTGACTAGTAATGGGGAATTTTCCCAGTCAATCTTATGGCTTGGTTCGTGAAAATGGATGGAGGGGGGTAATAATTTATGTTTGAGAGCCAGACAGGTCTTTATAAGACCAACTAGACCGGAGGCTTCAGCGGTATGCCCGAGGTTGGATTTAACCGAACCGATACGGCAAAAATGAGTGTCCTTGGTATATCTCCGAAAGGCCCTGGTTAGACCCCCTATTTCGATAGGATCGCCCAATTTCGTGCCGGTACCGTGAGCTTCAATGTAAGATACGGTCCGCGGATCTATTCGCGCGTCCTGCCAAGCGGAGTTTATCACTTCTTCCTGAGCGGCCGCGTTCGGGGCGGTTAGTCCGGCTGAGGCGCCGTCCTGGTTTACGGCACTCCCTTTTATGACCGCGTAAATATGATCTTTATCCGCGAGCGCTTGGCTCATCGGCTTAAGTATTACCGCGGCTACGGCCTCGCTCCAGTTTGTGCCGCCCGCCTTGTCGTCGAAAGAACGGGTATAACCATCTTTGGATTCGATGCCGATAATAACTTTATTTATAGGAAAAATATTCAATCTAATGCCGCCGACAATAGCCTTATCGCATTCCCCTCTCTGGATAGCCCTGCACGCCTGATGAATGGCGATCAAGGACGATGAACATGTGGCGTCGGTCACTAAACTAGGACCCATTAAATCAAGAAAATAAGAAACCCGCCCTACGGCCAATCCGGTAATACTTCCTATGGTTGATCTAATGAAAACGCCTGGATCGGTTTCATTTATAATTTGGCTATAAAAATGCTTATCAGCAAAACCGAGGTATAATCCGGTTTTCGTGTGCTCTAATTTACCGGCCTCCCCGGCATCATCAATAGCCTCATAGACCGTTTCAAGGAATAATCTTTGGCCGGGATCCAAAAGGGAAGCTTCTTTGGGCGAAAGACGAAAATATGAATAATCAAACTTATCAATATCTTCTAAGTATCCGGTCGTTTGGTATACGAGATCTCCTTGCCCCCCTTTCCCTTTCTTAAGATCGAAAAAGCGGTCAAGGTCGCGTTTTCGTCCTTCCGGTATTTTCCGGATAAGATCTTGTCCGGAAATTAAGTTTTTCCAAAACTCCACTGCATTGGCGGAGAGTGACGCCTTTAGGGAGATGCCAGTCACAGTAATGGGGTCTTCCGTCGAAATTATAGACCTAGGAGAGAGGGGTAATATTTTTGTCGGTTCGATTTCACACGCGATGTAACGGGCCAACTGGAAGATCGTGGGATAGATAAAAAGCTGGGCGATATTGATCCGGTCAGGATAAATCTCGCAGATTTTTTTGTGCACCCAAATGATCATGAGAGAATCGCCGCCAAGGTTGAAAAAATTATCATGAACGCCGATACTATCTATTTTTAATGCTTCCCGCCATATTGCATATAAATTTTTTTCTACCGAAGTTTTCGGCGCCTCATATTTATCCCTGACCATGTTGTCAATGTCGGGCTCAGGCAAATTTTTTTGATCGATCTTCCCGGAGGGAGTCAGAGGCATTTTTTCAAGATAGACAAAATATGCCGGCACCATATATTCAGGCAAAGTTTCCCGGAGGTGAAATTTAATAGCGTCAATATCTGTCTTTCGGCCATTACTGGTGGTGTAGTAAGCCGTTAATTTATCTTTGCATAGGGTTACTGCGCATTCTTTGATCGGACTGATCTTTTTTAAACTCGTTTCGATCTCTCCCGGTTCGACGCGCTGCCCCCTGATCTTGATCTGACGGTCTATTCGGCCCAATATTTCGATATTGCCGTCAAAATGCATCTTGGCCAAGTCGCCGGTCCGGTAAATTCTTTGACCGTGATGAAAAGGATGGGGCAGGAAATATTTTTCCGTTCTTTCCTGATCATTAAGATAACCCCGGGCTAAACCGTCGCCGGAAATATAAAGTTCGCCCGGGACACCTTGGGGCAATAATTTCATGCTTTTATCTAAGATATAGGCTTGATTATTTTGCGTTGGCAATCCTTCCAATTCAGAATTATCGCTGTTTTTAGACACTGGGCGGCACAATGTCATGCCAGAACACTCCGTCTGTCCATAAGCACTATACAAATTTATACTCGGGTATTCGCTCAAAAATCTTTGAATCAATTGTGCGCGTAATTTCTCACCGGCAATAAATAATGTTCTTATATCAGTGAGTGGTAACTTTTTCTCGGGGTTTTTGCCGATATATTCCAAATACGACGACAAAGAAGAAACGGCAACCTCTATGATGCTGATCCTTTCCGTATTTGCCTCCTCGAACATTTTATAAATATTCGTCCAGGTTGAGTTCGGGAAAATAATTAATTTAGCGCCGGTAATGAGCGGCACGAAAGTATGCAGAGGAAAAATAATGAATCCCGATGACATATTGGCGCATAAACGATCTGCGGCGGTGACATTAAAGGTGTTTATGCGGTGATATAAATGATTTACGATTCCTTTATGCTCGAGCATAACCCCCTTTGGCTCTCCGGTGGAACCGGACGTATAAAACAAGTAGGCCAAATTGGCCGATTGGCAGATATTTTTTATGTTAATATTTTTTTGTCGTCTGATATTTTTCTTGACATCCGAGCTATTTAAATTAACGATCTTCAGACGCTGTCCGGGAATTTCTTTTTTATCATTTGATGTTATGAATATTTTCGCCCGCGCATCTTTTAGAATGCTATTTATTCTTTCTTCGGGAAAATCCGGATTGATCAATGCACATGCCCCTCCGGATTTAAGGATGGCTATTTCCGATATGATCAAATCTATCGAATGATCCAGCGAAAGCCCGATCACTTCTTCTCTTTTTACGCCCAAACTCCTTAAATAACCGGCTAATTTATTAGCTTCTTCATTTAATTTTCCATAGGTTATTTTTTGATCTTTATATTCCAGAGCAATGTTGTCAGGGGTCTTTTTGACTTGTTCCTCGAACAGCTCGTGCAATGTTCTTTTTTTTGGATAATCCTTTTTTGTGTTGTTGTTCCCAAAAACGAGTTGACGCTCTTCTTCCGGGCTGCATATAGCCGGAGATGAAATTGTTTGTCTTGGATTTTTGAGAATTTCAAAAAGCAGGGTTTTGTAATATTTAAGAAAATTTTTAATTGTCAATGAGGAAAACAAATCCGTAGAATATTCAGCGGAAAGATACAATTCTCCGCTCTTTGTTTCACTTATCCTGATTTTAAAATCAAACTTAGCTGTTTCGTTGTGAACGTGGCGGAATCTAGTGTTCGTGCCGAACAAATTCAACGGCCGATTCGGCTGAGAATCATATTGGAACATAACATTCCATATGGGCGATCGGCCCGCATCGCGTTCCGGTTTTAATTTCTCCAATAAATATTCGAATGGTATCTCTTGATTATCCAGTGCATTTATAACTATATATTTTACTTTTTCAAGTAAAATAACAAATGTCGGATCATCGGATAAATCAGATCTTAAAGACAGGCTGTTTAAAAACAGACCCATGATATCGCTCGCTTCACGCATTTTTCGATTAGCCACGGGTGTTCCTATAATTATATCGGTTTGACCGGTAATGCGGTTTAAAAAAACATAATATACGGAAAGCAAAATCGTAAATAGGGTGGTATCTGTTTGGCGGGAAAAATCCCTAAGTTTTTGAATATCTTCTCTGCCCAAAAAAATATATTCCAGAGCGCCGTGATAAGTTTGCACAGAGGGGCGAGGCTTGTCCGTGGGTAATTTTAAAATAGGCAAGCTTCCCTTTAGCACTTTGAGCCAATATTTTTCCTGTTTTTTTATTATACGGTTATTTTCAGGAGATTGTTCCCAGGCGGTATAATCCTCGTATTGTACAGATGGGGAAACGGGATCGGGCGCGCGTTTTCCGGAAAAAGAGTTATAAATATCCGACAGCTCACGGTTAAATATTCCGACTGACCAAAGATCAAAAATTATATGATGTATTATTGTTATAAAAGCAAATTGATTTTTCTCCGGTTTACTCTTAAAATCGCTTCTTTTGATTACTGTTATCCTTAATGCGTGATCAATGTCGAGGCGGAAGGGGGCGTTTAACTGCTCTTTAATAATGTTCTCTTCCCGTTCTTTGCGCAGAGCATCATTTTCGATGCCCGTGAGGTCGACAAAATTAAAAACGGTATCGATATTAATTTTGTCAGCAATAGTATGAACCGGCTCATCGTTTTCTTCTAAAAAATTAAAACGAAATATATCGTGGCGCTCAATAAGCAATTTAATCGCTTTCTTTAAAAATTCGATATTTAGACGACCGGTTATTTCCTGAGCGAAATAAATATTATAAAGCGGAGAATTCGGCTCAAGCTTATAAAGAAACCAAAGGCGTTTTTGGGCATAAGAAAGCGGATAATACTTTGATTTAACGGCTGGCTTGATTTTTTGTGTTCCTACGGCTCTTTTTTTAAAATATAAATTTTTTATGAACTTAGCCGCGTTTGCTATCCTAGGATTACCTTTTATATCGCTCAAGGTTAAATTTATAGACAGGTTTTTATTTATTTTGTCAACCAAAAAAGACAGCTTATCCTCGCTAAAACCAAGCAAGCTATCATTTAATTTTAAATTTTCAACACCCAACTCTTTTTTGATGAAATCAATTATAGCGAGATCAATATTTTGGTTGGTTTTTTTTGCGTCTTTAATCATTTGTTTACTGATCAATCACCTTTTAATTTCGATAATAATTCATATGATAAATATTCTGCTATTTTTTCGCTTAGCTTATTAAAATCAGAAACCTTTAAAACATCCGGCAACGATAAATCAACCCCCCAATTATCATTTATCATATTAAGCATCTGCACGGCCATCAAATTATTTCCTCCTAAGTCGAAAAAATTATCGTTTCGTGAAACCCGCTTAATTTTTAAAATATCCCTCCAAATAACCGCTAATTCCGTCTCAATCGGACCGCGTGGCGCTTCATAATTCATGTTGGGCGCCAAAGACAAATTAATTAAACGGGGCGCTAGCACATCATTTTTTTTCTTGGACAAAAAATCGGCTAAGTTGCGGATAGTGACATATTTAAATAATTCGGCCATCAATATGTCAATATTCAGCCTGCTCTTGATAATACCCCCCACCTTCATAATTATAAGGGAATCCCCGCCGATTTCAAAGAAATTATCGTTAATATCTATTTCCTGGTAGCCAAAGACTTCCTGCCAAATCCGAGCTATTTCCTTTTCCATTTCAGTATAATCTTTATCCTCTTTTTTGCCTTTTAAATAAAGCGGAACAGGAAGACCGGAAATGGCCGGTTTCGAAAGCTTACGATATTTATCAGCTTTCTTTTTCACGGAATCGGATAAAACTACGGGATGATGATTATCGCTAATATTGACATAATTAAACTTTCCAATAAGAATACACGGACTATTCCACCTGGTCAGAATGACGTCAAAAGCAGATAAAGCCTCTTCACTTGTCAGAGTATAAAATGGGCTGCGGTCAAAATTTGTAAGATTATCTTTGGCCATGCCCGCCTCAATCCATCCAGCCCAATTAAGAGAGAGGGTGTTTTGCCGGTTTTTCACGAAAGCGTCCAGATAAGCATTAGCGGCCGTATAATCCCCTTGTCCAGGAGCCGAAAATATCGCGGCCACCGACGAAAAATTGACGAAGAAATCGAGTTTGTCATTCCGGGTCAGACGGTCCAGTAGCCAGGTGCCGGTTACTTTCGGGGCCAGGACCCTTTTGAACGTGTCTACGTCTTTTTTGATGATAAAAC
>Ga0208373_1002231_pt1 | contig 22156 bp, 27 predicted proteins | sample RifOxyC2_FD_184036 | JGI IMG/M metagenome (GOLD analysis project Ga0208373, IMG submission 184036) | Soil microbial communities from Rifle, Colorado - Rifle Oxygen_injection C2 (SPAdes) | ecosystem: Environmental > Terrestrial > Deep subsurface > Rock core/Sediment | place: Rifle, Colorado... | reverse complement strand
TTTCCTACTTTCTTTTTTCTTATGAACGCCATTGTAATGCCTATAATAGGCATTACTGATATATAAATGCTTCTATTTTGCCTTCGATAAAATTTGTAGTGACCAAAATTCAGGTAGAACTCAGGTATTAACTAAAGATTTATACTCGAAGTATTTCAAGTTTGGACTCATAGAACCTTTGTTAAAGGTTGTATCAAGAGTTAAAGATTGCACATAGCAATCTTTATATATAAATCTCAACTAAAAATATAAGGTAAAAAAGATGGCAAAATGGTTAGGTTACATTCTAGCAATAATCGGTGCAATAGGCGTTCTTCTTAGAACCGAAATGATCAAAAAATTAGTTCCAATAACTCTTCCAGCAATTACCCAAACAACCTATTTCATGATTGGAAGTGTTGTTGTGATAGTAATTGGTCTTGCCCTCACCATGATGGGTGGCGGAGGAATGAGACGTTCTAAAGGCGGCGGAGAAGTCCCAATTTATTCAGGAAATCAAATTGTAGGTTATAGACGAGTATAATCTATATATAATACAACAAATTATCTTTCTCTATCTTCAAAGATTTTTTAATCATCTGCATTTCCTTCAAAATACTTCTTCTCAATTTCAGGCTATTAGCCCACATAACATAAGCATTCCATCCCTGAAAACTCTTCATAATCTCCCCATAACTTAATTCTTTTTTAGAAAATAGTTTCAACCTATGCCTCATTTTTATTATATTTCTTTTCCTAGCAAGTTTATAATAATAAAAATTTCTAAAACCTACAAAATCAATCCCTCTTGATAAAGGAATAACTTTCGACTTATCTTTATGTAACTCTAATCTTAACTTACTCCTTAGAAAATAATCAATTTGTTCTTTCCATTTATCTAATTGAACTTTATTTTCATGCAAAATGACAAAATCATCAACATATCTAATATAATATTTTGCTTTCAAAATATGCTTAACAAAATAATCCAATTCGTTCAAGTAAATATTAGCAAAAAATTGAGAAGTTAAATTCCCGAGGGGCATTCCTTTTCTATTAATCCAAAATCCAATTTTATCTCTCTCTCTCTCTCTCTCTACGTTCAAAAAGTTCGTTTTAATTCCATTATCTAATATTTTTCTTATCAGGAAAATAGTTTTATCATCATCAACTTTTCTTTTTATTATTTCAATTAAAATATTACAATCGACCTCTTGAAAATAATGTTTTACATCAGCCTTCAAACAATATCCAACAACATAATTATTATCTCTGAATGAATTTTTAGCAACCAATCCATTTCTTGAAACCTTTCTCTTAAAATAATCAAATCTCTCCAAGGCAAATAAGTTCCCTTTGCCTTTTCTATTTGCACAAGAATCATAAATAAATGTCTTATCAAAAATAGGCTCTAGAATATTAACAATGGCATGATGAACAATTCTGTCTCTGAATTCAGACTTAGAAATAACTCTTGTTTTAGGGTCTCTTAAAACAAAATCTTCTAATGGTCTTGGTTTGTATGTTCCATATTTCAGTTCATAATGTAATGCCATTAAATTGCAAAACAAATCCTGCTCAAATTCAATAACATATCCCTTTCCAGTTTTGTCCTTTCTTGCTTTTTGCCAAGCAAGAATAAGATTCTCAAATGAAATTATTTTATCGTATAATTTGTTGTAGCTTTTCATTATAAAACCTAGCTGGCTGAGCCATTCGACAGTTATCGTTGAAGTTGTCCAAGTTGTCATTCCAATTGGCATTCCAGTTGCCATTGTTGTTACGGTACAACCTACGAACACAGTATAGCAAATTAATCGAAGTTTCACCATCACTTCATTGTTCAGCTCAATCCATAAAGGTAAATCATAGCTTACCAAATGTCGCGATTGTATTTCATGGCTTAATTAAAAGCACTATTAATTTGCGTGTGGCCCAGCCATTTTATTGGCTAGGAGAACAGAGAAGAATCTGCACTTTTAATATCTATTGTGCAGAATCAAAAAGAGCATCCAAGCTTTTTCTTACAGATGAATAATTACCCAAGGCTTCCTGCTCTAATTTTTGCGCGCTGCCTTCGGCAGAAAATCTCCCCACCCAACAGTAATTGAGGAAGACGTCCAAGCCGCCATTCCAATCGGCATTGAACCTGCCATCGACGCTCCGGCCCAACCTACGAACACCAGAATCTCCAACCCACCTAAAATCTTCTTTAAGAACATCTTTAGCTTCTTGTCCTATAATTAATCCATCAGCAGAAACAATAGTGGGCTTAACACCATATCTCTTTCCGTCTCTATTCAAACCAAGAGACTTAAATGAAGCTAAAATTGGAGTATTATAACCTTTTTCCTGAGCAGTTGCAATTAAATCTTGTGCAATTTCACTATCTGGATTCTTTTCATCATATAAAGCAATTCCTCCATCAATCAAAACTCCAGAAGAAAGCATTCCTTGTTTTTGCAATGCAATTAATTCTTTTATTGTTGGAAGCCACTGATGATTATCTGTTTTTTCCATTAAAACTCGATTTGCTACAATTCCCTTAAGAGTACTCATATTTACCAATTCTCCGCCAGCATTAGCATTTAAACCACCTTTTAAACCGTTTAATTCATTATATTGGTCAGAAATAAAATTATTAGTTGCTTTTGCCAAATCTTCAGCTTCTCTAGCACTAAATGGTCTTGAATAAGTATAAAGCTTCTTATCAGGATTATAACTAAACACGAAGATATTCGTTCCTTCAACCCTGTGATTTTTTGTTATTTCCATGTTTTCTATCACAAACAATCCCTATTTAAACCTTTCTATCTGTTATCTCTATAAAAGAGTAACAAAATTAAAACAAAGTCTTCTGCTTTCCTTTTTCCTTAACTTCATTCAATTTTTCAAATTGCTTTTGCACTCTTTCCAGAGAAAACTGGTGTCTATTAACTAAAATATCAATAATTTTATCCTTATTCAATTTTGGAAACACAACTTTTTCTCTTTTAACATTTGGTTTCTTAAAAATTTCAAAGACTTCCTGCCAATTAAAGTCCAATCTTCCCTGCTCCTCCAATTCCTTGAATATAAGAGCAGGATATTTTTTATCTCTTACCAAAGTTAGCGCCTTCTTAGGTCCAATTCCTCTAACTCCCCCTGGATTAAAGTCCGTCCCAACTAAAATGGCCAGGGAAATCAATCCATCAGAATCTATTCCAAGAGTATTCAGCACCTTTTCATACTCCAACATCTCCGGAGAAATATAAATTACTCCACTTCTAGTCTTTCTCTGTCTTGCAAGAGTTAAATTCTGTATCAAACGCAATCCTCCAACTGCTAATGCATCATAATCCTGTGAACCAACGGCATACGCCTCGCCCATCTTAACAAGTTCAGCAGCCTGCATCTCTCCCTCTCCAGGAGCCTGAACAACTGCAATTCCCATCGCTTCCAAAAGTTCCTTACTTTCTTCAATCATCTCGCTATTCAATCTTGTAAATCCTCTAGCATACTTCCCCATCCCCTCAATATCTGCTTCTTCTTTAGCCTCTTCATACTTCTCCTTCATTTCCTCCTTCGCCTCATTCCTAATGTCATGCGTCTTTCCCTTCAATACATGATACTCTCCATCAAAAACATAAATTAATTTTATTCCCTCTGCAAGAAGAGAAATATTTCTATAAAACAATCCAGATAAATGACTTGTCACTCTTTTCTGATTATCCATAAGTGGAGTTCCATCCGGCTGTCTTATTGAAGAAAGAAACTGATAAAGTGCATTAAATGCATCAACTGCAATTGTTTTTCCTTTCAGTTCTTCAAACTTTACTTCGTGCCTCGGAACAATATCTCCTATTTGTAATCCCATTTTATGATTAGGAATGAAGAGTTAATAAAATTAGTTATTTCCAGAAGAATTATCTACTTTGAAAGTCCTTGAGTGCAAGGATATGTGCTTTCTCCATTAACGCCAATATAATCTGGATCTCCCCTCACTCCTCTCACAACCAAAACACATTTTTCAGAATATTCCCTAACTATCTCCCTAAACTCTCCTCGAGGTTTGGCAAGTTCATTGGCAAGTTTGAGCTCCTGATCGCTGTAAGTTAATCCATCTGGAACTTCCTTTATTTGAGGTATATTTCTTATTGCTCTTCCTTTAGAATTACCTGCTTCCATTGCAGTATGAACATATTTTATCGCCCAGGCAACTTCTCCAGCTCTTCTTCTTATTTCTTCAACCAATAGTTCGCCCCCAATTCGCACATCCTTGTCAGTATGATACATTTTTTTAGGACCCAGTTTACCAAGAAGAGTTTTTGCATTCACCCATTCAACTTCTGTCCAAGATAATCCATTTGGCATAATAATGAAGTCAAAAATGAATATTTAAACCTTTCTATTTGTCACCCCTATACAGTAACATCCAGATAGGCAAAAACAACCAAGGAACCTATAAAAACTACAATTAACTAATAAAAATATGAAAGGATTTATTGTATACGCAGATTACATCTCAGAAGAAGAACACACTCTAGTAAGACTATTTGGAAGGCTCGAAAACAATCAAAGCTTTGTCGCTTTGTTCCATTCAAAACCCTATTTTTATATAAAAACAGAACAATTGAGCAAAGCAAAAAAACTTCTTGAAAAATTCAAAACAGAAGAAACCTCTCTTACAACATTCAAAGAAGAAAAGGTAACTAAAATCTCAAATGAAAATCACACCGAACTAAACAAACTCTCATCAGCGCTCCATGAACTAAAAATAGAGACATTTGAATCAGACATAAAGCCACACATTCGATTTATTATTGATAATCATCTCTCAGGTTCAATAAACCTAGATGGAGACTACATTGCTGCAGAAAAATTAGATAGAGTTTACAGAAATCCTAAAATTTCCCCTCTAAAAGATGAATTCAAACCAAAATTAAAAGTGATTTCAATAGATATCGAAACATCAAAATCTGGAAATCTATATTGCCTTGGCCTCTATGGAGAAAATTATCAGAAAAACTTTATGATTACAGATAAAAAACTAAAAGATGCAGTTTCATGCAAGTCAGAAGAGGAATGCCTTGAAAAATTTAGAGAAGAAATAACAAAACTAGACCCTGACATAATAACTGGTTGGAATTTCATTGACTTTGATTTAGCAAAACTTCAGGAGATGTTCAAAAAGAACAAAATTCCATTTGATTTTGGAAGAACAAACGATTCCATAAGGCTTAGAATAGAATCCAACTTCTTCAGAACCTCAACAGCAGACATTACAGGAAGACAGGCATTAGATGCAATGAAAATGATTCAAGATCCATTCATAAAAGAAGCCCCCTCAATAAAAAAAGCAGACTTTGAATCATATAAACTTGAAGATGTTTCTCAAGTTTTGCTCAAAAAAGGAAAACTTATTGTTGGAGAGGACAGACATGAAGAAATTGAAGAGCTATACAAAACAAACTCTCTAGTTTCCTTACAGAAACTAGTCGATTACAATCTAATGGATTGCCAACTGGCCTATGAGATACTTGAAAAAACAAACATGATTGATTTAGCAATAGAACGTTCCCAACTTACAGGCTTACCAATAGATAGACTAACTGCTTCCATAGCTGCATTTGACTCTCTTTACATAAGAGAGGCAAATAAACGCGGATTAGTCAGCCCAGCAACAATATATGAAGAGAAAGGAGAAAGAATTAAAGGGGGATATGTATTCTCGTCACAATCTGGAATTTATCACAACGTCCTAATCTTCGACTTCAAATCCCTATATCCTTCAATAATTAAAACATTCAACATTGACCCTTCATCCTTCCTTGAACACAAAGAAAAAGGCTCGATAGAATCACCAAACAAAGCCTACTTCAAAAATACACAAGGAATTCTTCCAGATATAATTGCAAAACTACATTTAGCAAGAGAAAAAGCGAAAAAAGAAAAAAGAGAGCTGTCAAGTTATGCAATTAAAATAATAATGAACTCATTCTTTGGAGTTCTCGCTTCTCCAAACTGCAGATATTTTAATTTAGACATGGCAAACGCAATAACTCATTTCGGACAAATGATAATCAAATTAACTGCAGAGGAAATAGAGAAGAAATTCAAACTAAAAGTAATTTATTCTGACACTGACTCGGTTTTCATTGAAACCAATTTGCCAAAAGACAAAGCAAATAAACTCGGAGAAGAAATACAAAACTACGTAAACAATTTCTACAAAAAATACACAAAAGATAATTACAACAGAGATTCCTATTTGGAACTAGAATTTGAAAAGCAATACCTTTCATTAATGATTCCTCAACTAAGAATGAAGGCAAAGGAAGGAGAAGAAGAAAAGGCGGCAAAAAAGAGATACGCTGGCCTTCTTGAAATCCATGGAAAAGAAGAATTAGAAATCACAGGTTTGGAAGCCATAAGAGGGGACTGGACTGAAGCAGCACAGGACTTCCAAAAAGAAATTCTCATGAAGGTCTTCCATAAAGAGGAAATTACCTCCTTCATCAAATCATATATTAAGAAGATAGAATCTGGAAGCCTAGACTCTAAGTTAATCTACAGAAAGTCAATTAGAAAGAACCTTGATGAATATACCAAGATGACACCTCCACATGTAAAGGCAGCAAGACAATTAGACCATCTAGATTCAAATGTAATTGAATATCTAATTACAACCGAAGGCCCAGAACCAATTCAAAAACTCAAACACAAAATAGATTACATCCATTACATAGAAAAACAAATCAAACCAATTGCAAACCAAATCCTTATTCTTTTCGGAAAAGATTTCGATGAAATATTCCAAAAAGGCAAACAGACAAAGCTATTCTAACTAAACCTTACTCTCTCACCAAAAATTCTAGTTGACAACATCTTTAAAGCAGAAAACTTTCTATTATCTACTCTTCGCCTTCCTTGATTTACCTCATCTTTGCTTTTTTCAGAATAACTCTCTGGAACCTCCAAATAAACTGGATTACCAACTAAAGCTGGAATATCAATAATTGAACCATATATTTTAATTGCCATCCCAAAACTCAAAATCATATATATTTAAACTTAATTGCTTCCAAAAGGAACATAAGCATTTTCATACATCTTATGATATTTTGCCTGCCAAGGCTCATTTAGAAAAGTTAAAGCTTCCAATCCTTCTCTCGTCTGTGGAACATTAAACAATGCTTCTCCCTTTCTTAATTTATATCCATTTGGAAGAACAATATCTTTAGAAGGCCTAAGAATCCTTAATTTCGGAGGAGGTTCATATTTTGGATTCACATCAATATCAGGAAGTTCACTAGAACCATCTTTCATTATCCAATATGGTCCTCCATTCATTCTTCCAATTCTTTCAAATTCAGGATTAGCATTATGACTTACAAAATCAGTTACAACTAAAGGCTCACTTCCAAGATTAACAGTTATATGTGCATCGTAAGATCCAAACAAAACGTGCTCTCCAGGTTCTGCAACAATTAATCTAGGATTTTTAACCTCCCAAATATCTTTTCCAAATTCAAAAAGCAAAAATCCAGCTTTTCCAAAAACAACTGAATAAATTTCAGGTAAATTCCCTAGATGAATGTGCCCTTGAGTTCTAATTAATTCCCAGTCAATCATCCCAGAAGGAAGAATTGTTATGTCTGGTCTAACTTTAATTCCATCCAAAGAAGCCAAAACATAACTATCTAAATAAAATCTTCTTTTCCCAGAATAAATTGCTCTCCCCTCAGCCCAAAACTTTTCTAAGTTTGGCTTCTTACCCTCTTCTCCAAGGTGTCCTCTCCCAACTCTTAAGCTTCTAAAAATTCCTTTTTGTCCAGCATTCCCATCCTCTAAAAATTTCTCCCACTCCTCCCCAACCATGCTCCCATTTAATCCATGGATAAAAGAAGCATCAGAATCAAATTCTTGCCCCCTCAATTCCGAGAGTCCTGGAAATATCAAAATCCATTTTATTAATCTACAAATGAACTGATTTAATCATTATCACTATACAAAATATACTCTCTATTCTGTCAAAAAAACAAAAACCCCAAACCTTAAAACCCCTCTTTCTTTTCAAATAGAATGACAAGATATGAAATGAAACCAGCCTTTGAAGAAAGAATGCATGCTCTGATGCCGAATGAAGAAGACTTTAAAGCATTCTCAAAGATAGTGCACACAGGACCAAGAAACTTCATCCGATGCAACACCCTTAAGATTTCAGTGGAAGATTTGGTAAAAAGACTAGAAGCAAAACCCTGGAAAATCATCCAACCATTTCCAACCTCTCCAGAAATAATTCTCATAGACCAAGATCTAGGTCCTGGAGAGCTAGGAAGAGCAATGGAACATCTAATGGGATACTACTACATCCAGGAAGTTTGTTCAATGATGTCCGTAATTGCCCTAGATCCAAAACCCGGAGAATTTATTTTAGATTTATGTGCCTCTCCCGGTTCAAAAACAACTCAAATAGCTTCAAAAATGGCTAATCAAGGAACTCTCATTGCAAATGATCTCAAATTCGATAGAATTGCAATTCTAGCAAGCAACTTAGAAAGATGCGGAGTCTCCAATTGCATTGTAACAAGAAAAGATGCCATTGCCTTCTGTTCCAATTTGTCCAAAGCAGGATATAAGTTTGATAAAATTCTTCTGGATGCTCCCTGCTCAGGAGAAGGCACCTTGCGTTCAAGCCCAAAAACATTTTTAATGTGGAATGAAAAAGTTGTAAAAAATATGGGAAGACTTCAAAAGAAACTTCTCGCCTACGCCCTCAAGTGTTTGAAAGTTGGAGGCACACTTGTATATTCTACCTGTACTCATGCTCCAGAGGAAGATGAAGCAGTTGTAGATTTTGCCCTAAATAACTTCCCAGTCAAAGTAGAAAAAATCGCTCTTCCAATGAAGTGCAGACCTGGATTAGAATCCTGGAAAAACGAAACCTTTTCAAAAGAAGTCTCAAAAGTCTGCAGAATTTATCCACAGGACAATGACTCTGAAGGCTTCTTCGTATCTAAAATGACCTTGCTAGAAGAAATAAAGGAGAAGAAAAATGATTATTAGGAAAGCAAAAACAGAAGACGCCGAAGAAATTTCTAAACTTAGAATAAGCACAATCAAAGCTTTCCCTCAGGATAATGATACTCCTGAAGAAATGGACTTCGTAATAAAAAGAAATACTCCTGAAAGTATTGCAGAAAAAATAAAAACCCGAGACATTTTCAATATGATAGAAAAAGGAAAGATAATTGGAAATATAGAGTTGCATGGAGATCAACTAAACAATCTTTATGTTGATAAAGATAGATTAAAACAAGGAATTGGTAAGAAACTTCTGCTATTCATAGAAGATTATGCAAAAAAGAAAGGAATAACTTATCTTCATTTTAGGTCAACTCCTTCAGCAATTCTATTTTATAAAAAATTTGGTTACAAAATAGTAAAAATAGAAAAGAAAACACAAAATGGCATTGAAATGACTCATACTATAATGCAAAAGGAGCTAATATAATGGGACTATACTTAAATTTTCTAAGGAGCAAGGAAAAGGAAGAACTTCTAAAGAAATTAGATGAACAATTTGGAATTAAAAAATTAGATTACACTCTAGTTATGTCTGGAAAAGAAAAAATCAGGGGATTTTCTGGAGACCTAAACAAAGAGGACATTCTAAAAATAAATGAACTTGCAAACATAGAAGTCATAGGCCTATATTTGCTCAAAGAAGAACACGGCTATAGACTGAGCTTTGATGCAACAATACTTCTAAGCAATCAGATAAACAAAAATCTCCTTGACATAAATGAAGAGCAATACAAACTCTGGATGACTGGTCAAGACCTTGACATTAAAACATCTCCAGGAACAAAAGTAATCTCATTCAAAGGAAATTTCCTAGGATGCGGAAAGTCAAATGGAGAAAAGATATTCAACTACGTTCCCAAAGACAGAAGGTTGAGGAAGTAACTAATCTTAAATCAAAAACATATTGAACTAAACAGTAAAATACATTTAATTATCTTCTGCAACAACTATCTAATCATTATATATTAGATAATTATTTCCTAATTTTTATTAGACATCAGCTAATTATTTCTTAATTTTTTAATATTTATTATAATCATTTACCATTTTATATTAAGGCATAACATCAAAAAACTAAAAACAAAGCCTTAAAAACCACATTCCTCTTTTTCAAGTATGACTGAAAAACACTATGGAGGAGCTTCCTCACACGGAATGAAAGAAAAACCTAGTTCTGCTTCAAATAAGATAGCAGACACTAAAAAGAAAAATGATAATGAACCCTTAGAAGATAATTCAACTTCGGAACTCTCATCTCAAGACATAAGAGACATCAAACTTGCAGGAGAAATTGCAAAAAAAGTAGTTGACTATGCAAAATCCATAATAAAAAAAGGAATGCCTCTTATTGAAATCGCAAACAAAGTTGATACCAAGATTGAAGAACTAAAGGCAAAACCTGCATTTCCAATCAATCTCTCCATAAATGAAATCGCAGCCCATAATACTCCAAGCTGGAATGATGAAACTCTCGCTTCCGGCTTGTTAAAAGTAGACCTTGGTGTACAAATAAACGGCTGGACTGCAGACACTGCCTTCTCACTAGACTTGGAAAATAATGAAGAAAATAAAAAACTCATAAAATCAGCAGAGCTAGCAGTAAAAGCGGGAACAGATAAAATAAACCTTGGTGTTAAAGTAAATGAAATAGGAAAAGATATTGAAAAAGCAATAAAATCTCAAGGATTTAGTCCAATTATCAATCTATCCGGACATTCGATAACTCAATATGACTTGCATGCTGGAATAACAATTCCAAACGTAGATAATTCACAAGTATTTGCCTTGGAAGAGGGAGTCTATGCAATAGAACCTTTCGCCACAAATGGTTTAGGAACAGTAAGAGACGGAAAACCCTCTGGAATTTACAAACTAGACCGAGAAGGTAATGTCAGAGACAACTTTGCCAGAGAAGTCCTGCAATATATAGTCGATGAATATCAAACCTTACCATTTTGCAGCAGATGGATATATAAAAAATTCGGCTCTAGAGGCTTGCTAGCTCTAAGACTTATAGAACAAGCAGGAGTTTTGCATCATTATTCACAATTAGTTGAATCAGGAAAAGGAAAAGTCGCACAAGCCGAACATACTGTTCTTTTATTAAATAAAGAAAAAGTTATTACTACACAATAAAATTATTTAAACAACTCATCCTTTAAATTATCTGGAATTTTACTATCTCTATCTCCAGTTATTACATATTCTTCCTTAAGTGTAAAAAAATGCACTGGCTTAACAATTTTCCCTTTTAATCTATTCTCTTTCAATCTATTAAAAATAACTTTTATTAAATCATACAAAACTGCACTTGCAATCCCACCAAAAATGCTAATAACAAACTCAGTTATAACTGAACCCTTATTTGCATGCAAATCAAAAGAAAGATTACCATTCTCAACATATTCGTATAACTTACCTGTGAGATAATTAGCACTTTCAGAATCCCAATCGGCAATAATTTTTAATTGGAATGGTTCATTTTCCAAAACATATGCCTCTTTTTGCATAATCTAACAAGTGCATTTCAATTTAAATAATTATCCAGTATAAATAGGTCCAGTCTCAACACCAATCTTAGCGTTCTTCAAATAATGTTCTTCCAATTTCTTATATCTCTTTGCAGATTCCAATGAAACAGAAACTCTACTCTTCTTGAATGCCTCATCAAAGTCTACTTTTGTGACAACTTTACTATTCATATCTCTTCTCAAAGCATTCATACTTGCCTCTCTAACTAATCCTTCAATATCAGAACCAACAAATCCCTCTGTCTGTTTAACTATTTCAGTCAAATCAACATCTTTTTCAATAGGTGTATTTCTCAGATGAACCTCAAATATTTTTCTTCTCGATTCTTCATCGGGAACATCAACCAATATCATTCTATCAAATCTTCCTGGTCTAAGCAAAGCTTGATCAAGTATGTCTGGTCTATTTGTCGCAGCAATTATAGTTACGTTCTTTAATTCCTGCAACCCATCCATTTCAGTTAATAGAGTGTTTAACAAACTTTCATTAGATTCTGAATGCCCTCCAGTTCCTGCCCCTCTGCTTCTTGCAAAACTATCAAATTCATCAAAGAATAATATAGATGGCGAAACTTGCTTTGCCCTCTTAAACATCTTTCTCAATCTTTCAGTCTCTCTCCCCACAATTCCTTCTTTCTGCAACTCATTACCATTCACCTGAATAAAATTGGCTCCACACTCAGTTGCAACTGCCTTTGCAAGTAAAGTCTTTCCTGTTCCTGGAGGACCATACAATAAAATTCCTTTAGGCGCACGAATGCCTAAATTTGCAAAAGAAGAAGAAAACTTCATAGGCCACTCGACTGCTTCTTTCAAAGCAGCCTTAACTTTATCCAATCCACCAACATCAGTCCATTTCACATTTGGAATTTCAACCGCCACCTCTCTCAAAGCAGAAGGTTGAACAAATTTCAAGGCTTCATCAAAATCCTCTGCTCTAATAATTAATTTATCCAGTGCTTCTTTAGGAACTGCATCATCTCCATCCAACTTAAATTCAGTTGAAACTTTTCTAAGAACACTCATTGCTGCTTCTTTAGCCAACGCAGCCAAATCTGCTCCTACAAATCCATGCGTTTTATCTGCAAGTATATTCAAATCTACATTTTTTGCCAAGGGCATATTTCTAGAATGAATTTTAAGAATATTTAATCTTCCTTCTTTATTTGGAACGTTTATTTCTATTTCCCTGTCAAATCTTCCTGGTCTTCTCAAAGCAGAATCAATTGAATCGGGTCTGTTTGTTGCAGCAATAACTACTACTTTACCTCTGCTCTTCAATCCATCCATCATAGATAAAAGTTGAGACACAACTCTTCTTTCCACTTCTCCCGAATGTATGCTCTGATCTCTACCTGGTGCAATAGAATCGATTTCATCAAAAAAGATTATAGAAGGTGCATTCTTCTCAGCATCATCAAATATTTTTTTGATATTTTTCTCGCTCTCTCCGTAAAACTTATCAAATATTTCCGGACCACTAACTGAAATAAAATGTGCTTCACTCTCATTAGCGACTGCCTTTGCAAGTAAAGTCTTTCCTGTTCCTGGAGGACCATACAATAAAACTCCCTTTGGAGGCTCAATTCCCAATTTATCGAATATCTCTGGATGCTTCAAAGGCAATTCGACCATTTCTCTTATTTTCTTAACTTCTTCTGTCAATCCTCCAATATCTTCGTATGTAACTTGGGGAACAGAAGATGCTTCTTCCTCAGATACCTCAACTCCCTTAGAACCAATTTGTATGTCTGTTTTTTCAGTTATAACTCCTGCTTGATTTGGAACTATTGAAGTAACTATAAATTTAATTTGCTGCTGATTGAACATAGGCAATCCCATCCCTCCAAATAATTCCTCAGGCAATGCTCCAAAAATATCTGAAAGATCTCCACCAAATGCTTCCTCTCTCCTTCTATTCTGTCCTCCAAAAGAGATTATATCTCCTTTGCTAACTGCTCTCCCCAAAAACATTGGACCAACATCGCCTTGAATTCTAAGATGCATTCCAGGTTGTAAAATAGGCGTAAGAACTACTCTTTCAATAGGTCGAGTGTTTGCCTTCTTGACTGTAACAATCTCACCAACACTTGTCTTTGCATTTCTTCTTGCCAATCCATCAATTCTAATTATTCCCTCTCCAACGTCAGCAGGATAGGCTCTATCGACTATTGCAACAGTTTCCCTCTGACCCTTAACCAATATAACATCTCCCCTATTCAATCCAAGTGCCCTCATTATCTGTGGATCTATTCTCGCAATTCCCTTATAGGCATCATCCTGCAAAGCTTCAACTACCTTCAATCTAACTTCCTTAATTTCTTTAATCTCCTTTGTATCTTTTTCCTTCTTATCTTCGTTTTTCATTTTCCCTCCTTGCTCTCTTCATGGCAAGTCTGTGAATTTCATCAGCTCTATTTCTCACAGGAATTTCTTCCATATCCTCTTCATCCATTCCTTCATTAATTTCATCCTCGTCTTCCTCTCCAAAGAAATCAACACTCAATCTTCCAAAATCTTCAAATCCCAATCTAACAACATTATCAAAATTCCTCTTCATCATCTTTTCCTGATATTGCATAAAGTCAACTATCTCCTTTGGAATTGAAATTGCATGACTATTACCAACCATTCTTAACTTAACTTCAAAAGTTCTTCCCTTCAAATCATTAAATTGTTCCAACTTACTCTTATCTTCTGGATGAATTATTTTATCGTGGCATTTAGGGCATTGAACCGCCCTAACCTTAACTCCGTCCTTGCCTATTTCCATTTTAGTCATAGGCACATTGCATTTCCCGCATAGAATGTTTGCATCAAATATGTCTGTCATTTTTGTCTCCTTTGTGGTTTCTTTGACTCCTAGAACTTTCTTTTGAAAAGAAAGTTGTAGCAAATATCGCTGTCATGTTACTATTTTACGTATACACATAAGATATACACTATTTAAAGATTTCCGTGCTGAAAAATATATTTAAATAGACTGCAGATTATCTCTCAATATAATGAAAAAAGAGGGCGAGCTAATTGAAAAAGAAAAGCACAATGCTAGAAGAATAAGTATTATCGAAGGCTCTGCAGCCTCTGCCTCAGGAGGATTTGGAGATTCTTTTGTAATTCCATTCGCCCAGGCAATAGGCTCGAACGCCATGCACATTGGACTAATTAGTGCATTTTCAGGATTAATCTCCCCAATTTCTCAACTCTTTGGAAATAAATTAATGGAAAAACAATCGAGAAAGAAAATAGTTAGAAAATATGTCCTAATTCAAGCTCTTCTCTGGATTCCAATTGCGCTAATAGCAATATTATACTGGCAAAATATTCTTCAAGGATATCTCCCTTGGGCTTTAATCATTCTATATTCATGCATAGCAATAACTGCCGGTCTCGCACACCCTGCCTGGTTCTCCTGGATGGGTGATATAGTACAAGAGGATAAGAGAGGAAAATATTTCAGCAAGAGAAATACCGTTGCAGGTTCAGTTGGAATTGTTGTTGCAATTATCGGTTCTCTAATTCTAGACAAATTTGAAGTCCTTGGAATAACATTCATCGGATTCGGATTATTTTTCCTTCTTGCTTGTGCATTCAGATTAATTTCATTCTCCCTATTCAAAAAACAATATTCTCCTCCATTCAAATTAGAAAAGAAAAATGAATTCTCTTTCTGGGATTTCATAAAAAGATATGACAACTTTGGAAAATATGCAGTCTATAGAGCAGTATTCAACTTCGCAATAATGATTGCCTCTCCTTTCTTTGGATTCTACTTATTAACTGAAGTAGGTTTAGACAAAAATCTGCTTTTGTTTATGATAATAACCATGAGCTCATCAGTATTCACCTTATTGTTCAACCCACTAATAGGTAAACTCTCGGATAAATATGGAAATCTAAAACTTCTCTATGTTGAATTGATTTTCTTTGTCCTTAGTCCAGTTGTCTGGCTATTTTCAAAGAACATAATATGGCTTATTCTAGCTCCGGGAATTGTAGCTGGAATTGCAAACGCTGCTTCGGGAATTGCAAACGCTAATTTTGTTTACGATTCAGTTTCACAGCAAAAAAGAGGGACATGTGTAGCCTACACAAACATCCTAGTTGGAGTTGGCGTTTTCATTGGATCTATCCTAGGAGGATTCCTATTAAAATATCTCAAATTTAATTCATTTGGACTTAATGCCTTCCTTATAGTATTCACATTAGCCGCAGTTGCAAGACTTATAGTTGGACTTATATTCCTTCCTTCAATAAAAGAAGTAAAAAAAGTCTCAAAGTTACATTTGGAAATTCCTCACATACATCCAATAAAAGCAATACACCATGAATTTCACGGACTTGGACTATTTTTACACAGCAAACAAGGCCATAAAAGATAATTAGATTATGTAGCAATCTTACGGAAAGTTTATAAGTTCTTAGCTCTGGTTAATAATATGTTCTTCAGCAAAAAAAATAAAACAATAAAATGCACAACCTGTAAATCCAAGGTAGAAGATAAGTTTAACTTCTGTCCATATTGCAGTTCAAACCTCTCAGATCCAGAGAAAGATGCGCAGGATTTCGGATTGCTTGGAAAAGCTGATGCAGTTCAAGCACCAATTGCGAATAATCTTAATTTAACTGATAAAATATTTGAGCAACTTATGAACTCTGCAATGAAAATGCTTGCAAACGAACTTAACAGCCAAGGAGCGAAACCAGAAATAAGAAGTCTTCCAAACGGAATAAAAATAAGAATTGGAGCAATGCCCAATAATCAAATAATTCAAGAGAAAAAACAGAAAAAGCAAAGTATTTTCGAGAAACAAATAACTGTAAAACAGATGGAAAAGATGTCCAATCTTCCAAGAGCAGAAGCAAAATCAAAAATAAGAAGACTAAGTGATAAAGTCATATTCGAACTTGCTGCCCCAGGGGTTGAATCGGTAGAAGACATATTTTTCAGTAAAATAGAATCAGGATATGAGATAAAAGCAATTGGAAAGAATAAAGTTTACACAAACAGCATCCCAACCAACTTACCGCTAAAGCAATTTTCAATATCTGAAGACAAGGTTTTCATTGAATTTCTTACCAAAGGCGAATAAAAAGAATGATCGCGCCAAGAATTGAACTTGGGACCCCCGCCTTCCTGAAATAGGTCTTAAAACCCTTAACTTATATCAGAGCGGTGCTCTACCAACTGAGCTACGCGATCTTAAAAATAAACAATAAACAAGTTATTTAAAACTTTGTATAAATCGATTATATTTTGCCATATGCTTTGGATTTTGAGGACTAACTATTCTGATAAACTTATGAAACATTTCTTCACCTCGGACAGCGACAGTATAACACTTCTTTTTGTTTCCTCGTTCAAAATCTGATTGATACATCGTTGCTCTTAATCCAATCTCATTAAAACTCTCCTTTAATTGATTAGCCAAAATAAGAGAAATAGTTTGAATTTCCATTCTAGGATAAAGTTTATGGTTCTTTCGTTCAAGATAAATGCCACCATCCGTATCAAATATCCCTCTCAAAACAGCAATCTTTATGTTTTCACTACTTAAAAATATTTGAGGAATTTTTATGTCTATCTTAAACCCTAATGGAAGTCCCAATTCCTGCTTAAACTTAACCAAATCATCACTCCATATTTGAAAACCGAAAACTCTTGTGGACGGCATTTCTCTCAAACTGATATCGGCGCCATATAAACTTTTGAAAATAGGCTTAATTCTTTTAATATAATGCTCCCTGTCGTCATCGATGTGTCCTCTCAACTGGTAAATTCCTTTTTGTTTACCTATATTAGAATAAAAATTCATACTTCCATCTCCAATATGCCATCCAACTTCTTCAGCTAATTCTTCGCTAATTTCTTTTGGAAATTTTGATATTTTCACTTTTTTAATATTACTAAATAAACATCCCTTCCGAGATATTCTTTAGGACAATCAACCTTGGCGCTCGTTCCAAAGGGCGTTACTTTCTTTTTAAAAAAACCATCAATATCCTTAATAGAAATTTGAGTTTGAGGATTTATTTTTACTTTTTTCATATATCTTAGAGATATCTTAACTATTTAAATTTTTCGATAAAATTTAACAATTAATTTGCACAAACTTATTAAATGCCTATTTTCTAATCTATAAATGGAATATCGCAGAGGACTAATCGGGCTATTAATCATATTTAACATAATTCTATCAGGAGTTCTCATTTATAACGACAAAGCTGGAAGCGATATTTGCCTAACTGGAGGGAGCTGTGAATTGGTACAGAACTCGCAATACTCTCAATTATTTGGATTAAAACTTACAAATCTAGGAGTAATTGCATTTACTGCTCTTCTCGGCCTTTATATCATATATCTTAAAAAATTAAACAAACATCTAGAAAGATTATTCATTCTTGCATCCATAATCGGAGCGCTAATGGCTTTAAGTTTTATGTATATACAATTTTTCCTAATAGGTGCAACATGTTCAAACTGTATGATTATAGACAGCTTTGCCATAATTATAGCCCTCCTTGCTTTGTACGATTTAAAAAAGAAAAAGAATTAATACCCTCTTTACTAATAATTATATATGCGCGGTTATTTCATCGGTAGAATGAAACCTTCCCAAGGTTTAGAGCCGGGTTCAATTCCCGGACTGCGCATCTTTGTTCACCGTAGAGAGCAAGTCCGCAGCGAAGCGAGGAACTGCACATCAAGAGTGAATCAAAGATAGCAAGAGCAAATCGGAAATAGGAAAAATACTAAAATGAAAATAAAAAAGAAAACAATAAGCTTTATAATAATAGGATTAATCATCTTAGCAGGAATAATATATCAAATGAACACAGACAAAAACACAAAAGTCCTCTTAGAAACAAATTATGGAAACATAACCTTGCAGTTAAGAGGAGACATGCCAATTACTTCAGGAAACTTCAAATCTCTAGTAGAAAAAGGAACATTCAATGGAGTAGTATTTCATAGAATAATAAATGGATTTATGATTCAGGGAGGAGACCCAACAGGAACAAGATATGGAGATAATAGCATTCCAAACATCAAAGATGAGTTCAGGGGAGTTCAAAAAAACAACAGAGGAACAATAGCCATGGCAAATGCAGGCCCAAACACCGGAAGCAGCCAATTCTTCATCAATCTAGTAAATAACAACTTCCTAGACAACAAACATCCTGTCTTCGGAGAGGTCATTGAAGGAATGGATGTCGTAGATAAAATCTCTGGAGTAGCAACGGACCAGAACGACAGACCTTTGAAAGAAGTTAAGATAATTAAAGCAAGCCTTCTCTAGAATTAACAGATAAATAAAAAATGATTATTATCTCCTAATATTAAATTTCATCGAGGATGAAATTAAACAGATTATAATATATTAAGTGGATATTTATTTCTATATACTTTACAAAAATCAATTTTCACATCTTTTAAAAACCCATTTTACCCCATATCAATATGAACTATTTTAGAAAAACAATTGACTTCCTAAAAGAAGACAGCTGGCAATCCTGGATTGTTTCTCTGATTTTAATTTTTATAGTAATAAAATGGATTTTTTTCCCTCTTCTTACTATAGTCACCGGTTCCCCCTTGCCATTGGTAGTTGTGGAATCCTGCTCGATGTATCATGAATCTGATTTTAATGAATGGTGGTCAAGAAACGCAGTCTGGTATGAATCAAGAAACATCTCCAAAACAGACTTTGAATCATTTTCATTCAAATCAGGATTAAATAAAGGAGATATTATCCTTGTGCTAGGAAAAAATCAATACAGCAAGGGAGACATAATCATCTATAATTCAGTAACCCAATACCCTATAATCCATAGAATCGTCTCTCTAAATCCAACTGAAACAAAAGGAGACCACAATTCAGACCAACTTCCATACAACCTGGAAAAAAACATCCCTCAAGAAAACATTCTCGGCAAATCAGCAGCAAGAATATCCTATTTGGGTTGGATAAAACTTATTTTCTACGAACCCCTAAAGAGTCAAAGCGAACGAGGATTTTGTAAATAAAAATTCTCTGAACATAAACCAATACAATCTTTTCTTTGAATTATCCTAAATACTCGAATCCTCTAGATGTATTGAGTACTTCATCCTTGTCTACATTAATTAATATAACATTTAATTTCTTATATCTCTAATAGATAATAGTTAATAAATCTGAACTTAGCAAGATTTATTAACCTCTTCCTCCTTCAAATACGAAATAATTTTATATTAAAAAAATGGAATTTTGCGAAAAGTGTAAAGGACTTATAATTATGGACGGCGACAAGGCCAAATGTGCCAGCTGTGGCTATAAACCTAAAAAGAAAGTCAAAATAGAATCATCTGAAAAAATGGCCTCAAGAGAAGAAATAGCCGTGATAAATGAAAAAGCAGAAAACGTCTATCCTGAAGTAGAAATGCTTTGTCCCAAGTGTAAAAATAAGAAATCATACTTCTGGACAACCCAAACAAGAGCTGCCGATGAGTCAGAAACCAAATTCTACAAATGCACAAAGTGTGGATTCACCTGGAGAAAATACAGATAATTTGTATTTTCTATATTCTTAAAAATCTACCCAAAAATAATTTTAAGAAAATCAGGGAGACTAATATCATAACTTCTATCACCTGGTCTGTCTGCATTCCTGCATATTATCAAAGCAACCTCTGCACCAGTAACACCTCTTCCTGAAACAGTAGATGCTTGATAATCAAATGGCCCTGCCTGAATAACCAAGCCACGTCCAGAACTAGATCTTTCTGAATCAACACTAGAACTCTGCATAGCTGTTCTTCTCACCAAGTCATAGTTCATTTAAAATAATAGTTAAAGAAGTATAAATAATTATCCTTATGTCGTTTATTTATACATAATTTTATAATCTCTTCAATTCTGCAAAATAAATGAGAGCAAGCTCAGTTGAATGGGAAATAAATATAAGTTTATCCCCTGATGAATTAAGATTACTTAGAGAAAGTCCTCTTGTTGAAAAAATAAAAAGGTATAAAATTGATGGAGATAGGCCATTAGATGAAATTCCACTTAAATTGGAAAGAGGAAAAACTTCAAGATATAATACTTGCTTGGCTCTTGAAACAACTCCAAACAACAAACATTGGGTTGAAACAACTGCTTACACAATAACATTATCGGATCTTGCCTACACACAGCTTGAACAAACTGGCTCGACGGGAGAAAGACTCTTCGAAAACTCAAGTTGCAAAATATTAATCCAAACAAAAAGTGGTCCCGAAGGGATTTGAACCCTCGACACCCACGTTAAGAGCGTGGTGCTCTGGCCAGGCTGAGCTACGGAACCTTAACTATCAATATTAGAAATGGTTTAAAAAGCTATTGTAAAGCAAGAAATAATTCAAAAAACCCAACTTAGAAAAGTTAACTTATAACCTTTTTTTATGCCTAAAGTTTCGTAAGAAACGAAGGTTAAAAAAGTAATCTTTAAGAGATTACCTTTTTTATATTCTCAATATTCTCGGCAATCTCTTGACCCTTCTTTGTAAGTTTTATAAGCTTAATTCTTCCCTGCTTCTCAAATACAACTAATCCAAGTCTCTCCAATCCTTGTAATATCTTTACAGCGTGAGAATAAGTACAATCAATCTCCTTGGCCAAGATGCTGCCATATCTTGCTCTGGACATTCTCTTTAGTGCCACAAGCATTAATGCGGGCTTTCTTCTGAAAAATATGTCGAAGTTGTCTTTCATTTTCTAATATATATAATCAAACCTATATATTAAACTTACTATATCGCCTTTTAAATCTTTCTGCAATTTTGTTATCTAAAAGAGTAACAAAATCCGAGTACTCTCATTTCAAGTAACACTCATTCTCAACTTAAAAATGATACAAATAGCAAATTTAAATCTAATCAAATGTGTTTCCAGTAACTTTGGTATAAAGCCCAATATATCCCTTAGCAATTAAACTAGCCTTATCTGCAATGAGCTCCAAACTAGACTTTCCATCCTTAAAAGAAGTTGAAATATATCTTCCATTTGTCACCATTTTAGCCATCTCGCTCTTAGTTGACGTTATAATTATATCTGGATTAGAAACATCTGCTTTTTTAACAGTTATTTTACCACGATTCACACTAGCGGAATAAATCACTTTATCAACTACAACTTTTATCTTAGGAAGTTCTCTACTAAGAGGAATATTACGCAAGTCCTTCGCTTTTATCGCCTCTAAAAAAGAAGAAACTGAACTCTCATTAAATCCAGTCTCAATTTGTTTAGAAGACAAACCAGCTGTTGGACTTCTTACTCCACTAACATTAGAAATGGCCCTATTTATTATCTTTTTTTCATCAATCGGCTTATAAAAATGAAAAAATGAGAACATCGCAGATACAAACAACACTAAAACTACAAAAGAAAATACCAACGCCCACCCTCCTCTTTTATTCATTTTAATTAAAAAGAAACTAAACTTATAAATCTATCCAGGACTAAACTTTTGCGAAATCCCTCGTGGAGCTTGTCCATTCTAAATATCATATATTTTAGCCAAAAATAAGAAAACCGAAACATTTATATATCTAGTTA
>Ga0208373_1002228_pt1 | contig 22186 bp, 21 predicted proteins | sample RifOxyC2_FD_184036 | JGI IMG/M metagenome (GOLD analysis project Ga0208373, IMG submission 184036) | Soil microbial communities from Rifle, Colorado - Rifle Oxygen_injection C2 (SPAdes) | ecosystem: Environmental > Terrestrial > Deep subsurface > Rock core/Sediment | place: Rifle, Colorado... | reverse complement strand
GACTTGGTCGTTGTATTGATTATATCTGTCTAGTTCTTCGTCGGAAAGTCTTCTTGTGTTATGGAGAATCGGTCGGAAATTGATGAAGTAGGGGTTTGCATGATTATAGGCTGGGTTAACAAACATTCCCACTCCAACTGACGCCTTAACTAGAGATTGTAAAAATTCTTCTCCATATTTTGTTTTAATTCTGTTTAGGTCTCCTTCGTCTCGCGTTCGCATTTGAATTTCTGTTGAAATATTTGCCTTGATTTGCCCTGCGAAATCTGACAAAACTTGAGAGATTAAGCAAACTCCATATCCCCATTTACGAAATTCTCGGCAAGCTCTTTCAATTTGAATGAATCCCTCTCCCGTCCCCCCAAACTTTGGCAAGATTCTATGAATTTCGTCAAAGACCAGAAGTGTTCTAAGTGTTGGATATTCTTTTGGATCGGATTTGAATATTTGCCGAATTACATTTGCAACTACAATATCCATGTCTTTTGGTTGAAGTTTGTTTAGGGTTAGAATTTGAATATGCCCTGGCTGGAAGAATTTTTCTACATCTACTATTTGTCTTGCGTCTTTTATTGCTCGAATGTTTCCTGGAAAGCCTCTAGCATCGGTTTTTTTCATTCCAAAATTATCATAATATGCAAACATTTTTTTATCTTCTAGTTTCCGGAGCATTCCTGACCACTGAGCTGTTGGATCGAATACTATGACACAAATGTTTTGCTTTAATGCTTCTTCAATTAGGACCTGAGCTGCAATAGATTTTCCTCCTCCGGTTGCTCCCGCAACTATTGAGTGAACTGTTAATTTGTGTGGATCTAAATACGCATCATCTTTTTTTTCTGCTATTTTTCCGAGCCATAAAAAACCTTTTTCTTTTTTTGGCAAAGATTTCATATCTAGTGACATTTTATATTTCTTCTTGCTTTCGATGTATCCCCTTACTAAAAAGAATGTTATAATTGCAGCTAAGGCCGTAGAGGCTATTATCATTAAAATCCAAACTGGGATACCGAAAAATTTTCTTGACATCGGAGGTATTTTCCCCACTATTAGAGATTCTGTTTCTATTATTTTATTTTGATAGGAACTTGCAACTTGGATTTTGTAATATCCCTCCTGTGCATTTTCAGGAAAGTTGAATTTCTTCAAAATTTGAATTGGACTTTCTATCGTTAAGGTTTCTACTTCTAATAAAATTGTTTCGTTAGTTGGTTTTACTAAATTATATGTTAGGGTGAGGTTTTCTAAAGTAGAAGTTTCTAATTTTGTGATGTCTATTTTGAATTCAATTTTTTTTGTTAAATAAAAGTTTTTTTGCAACGGCATAAGATCAATTATATATACTGGGCTTGCAGACTCGTTTGTTACATTTATTTTGACGGAAATTTCTTCTGAAAGTCCACCTGATAAAATCAAAGGTCCTTTGAATGAGCCTATTTCTGATCCTTTGATATAGAAATAATATTTCTCTGACTCTTTTGGTTCTATTATCAGCCCTGTAAATCTTGATGAAATCATCTGTTCGACTTCCCCCGTTGGTCTAAAAAAAACTTCTATTGGTGAATTCTGATTATTTGTTATTTCTATAAAATCTTCAAATAGTGTTCCTTGCTCTAATTCTCTTTCTATTGTGCTTCTCGAGATTTCGTAATTTTCTTTTATGATTGGCTCACCGTAAGACGTAGCTTGAACTAGAACTAGGGTGGTTATTAGAGTTAGGATTAAGATTGGGATTTTTTTCATTTGATTGGCTCTTTTGGATTGGGCTTAGAGATTGCTGGGCTTGGAATTGTTTTACTTGGTTTTGGTTCTGGTTTTGGTTCTGGTTTTGGCTCCGGTTTATTTTCTGTTTCTGTTAATATTTTTGAAAACTTATTCAGTTCTTCTCTTAATTTTACCTCATCTTCCATAAACCCCTTTGAAACGTTTTGGCCGTATGTTAATTTTATTCTTTTATAAATATCCATTGCCTCCATAGTTTTGCCTTCTTTTACTAGCCCTCTTAATTCATTTAGAAGTAGATATAATTCAAGTAATCTTTTTTTCTTCTTATTTTGTTTGTAAACTATATATAAGAGGAGAAGTATTATTAGAAGAATTAGGATTATTGTCGGGTAAAGGAATTTTTTTAATATAGCTATAATTTTGAATCTTGCGCCTATCAAAAATTTTTCAGAGTCTAGGTCCATTGCCTCTTCTGAAATTATTCTTGCATAGAAAATATATTCTCCGTCGAAAGTTCCTTCTGGAACTGTTAGCGTTCTCTCTTCTTGGAATATTGTTTCTAGAACTATGTCTTCACTTGCAGACTCTATTATGTCGCCTTTGAAATTTTTTATTGCATAATATAATTGGGATGATGAATTTCTTATGTCTTGTAGATTTTTTATTGTTATTAGGGCCGTGACTTTTTCTCCGACTCTTACTGCCTTTGAACCTTCTGTTAGGTTTACCTTTATCCTTACGTCTGATTCAAATTTTTTTATGTCTAGTACTATTGGGATTGAAATTTGATCTCCATGGTTAAGAAGAAGAAATCCGAAATACTGATCTGGCATCGCATCGTAGGGGGCCGTAAATTCTATTAAGAGTTCGTGTGTTTCCCCTGGCGCTATTTCGATATCTGTGTCACCTAGTTTTGTAAAACGTTCCAGATATCTTATTGACGCATTTAATCTAATATTAGTATTTCCTGTATTTATGATTTGTACAACTTTTGTTACACTTGTTCCTTGTCTTAGCGTTACCTTTAGACTTCTTACATCAACTTCCAAATTTTCTGCTAAAATTCCTTCTTCGAAATAATCCATTTCCGCGCCCCCTGTTCCATAAGACACTCCACCTGATTCGGAAGCTATTGTGTCTGTATCTCCCTCGTATTCTGTTTCCCCGTCGTATTCTTCTCCTAGCTCAAGGTTGAATGCTTTTACTGTGAAATTTTGAATATCAACTTTATTTGTATTGTTATAAATGTCAAAAGCATAAAATGTCCATGAAACATTTGTTCCTGCTGGCGCGCTTATTTGGACTCTAAAAGATGAGGTGTTGGATGTCCCCGTAAATGATGTGACTGTTTGGTTTTGCCAACCTAATCCTTGATCGATTGAAAATATAAATTCTTTTAACTCTACGTTATCTGTCCATTTTGTTGTAAAAGTTACATGATAGTTTTGGTATATTGAAGCTAGACTTTTTTTGGGACTACTCCACTGCGGAGGGGTTGTGTCTATTCCTACTGTTACTTCGAAGAAATTGGATGTGGATGTGGATGTGGCATCCGAGGCATTGAATTGCATGAATTGGGAGCCTGAATATCCAATGTCTGGGTAGAATGATACTTGGTTTTCAGAATTGATTGTTGTTATAATATTTGATATTGTAGTATAATCAAAAATCATTGTGTCTCCATTTGCGTCTTCAAAATAGTCGTCTAAGTCGAACGCATTTATTCTCGGGGTATCCATTATTATTAAAATGTCCGGAATATTTTGGGTTAATTCTGGTGGAGAATTTGAAATGTTCATCTGCGTTTGTGTGTCTGCTGATATTTGAACTAAGCCGAGTAAGACTAAGATTAATATAAAAAATTGCATTAACACCTCTTTTTTCTTTTCTCCCATTTTCTCCCTATTTATAGAGGATAATTATTTTATTTAAAGGTGATGATTGTAGTTTTGAATTTTTATTATTTATATGAAAAATTGTATCGCATTCAGTTGGACACTTCGTGTAGGTCCTTGACGCATAATGTTTATCCTAATTTTTGGCGAACCTTTATAAAGTATTATTTAGTGCTTATATCATGCCCAAAAAGGACTTAAAGAGGTTCAAAGCTGAAACGGTTGTTGTAAAGGGAACTATTACATCTGATCAACGTAATGCGATTGGGGAGTTAGTTGGAGTTTTGGGAAGCAGTGAACAGGATGTTGTCGGGAAAATTTTGACACTTTGGTTGTATAATGAAGGGTTTTTGAAAAATATAAAAGGAGGCACTAAATAATAAATTGAAATGAACGGGAAAATTGGGAGATATGGCGAAGGTGTAGTGAATAGGAAGCGCGAGTTTTGTTTTAAGAAATATGCGCAAGTGTTTGTAATGTTAATTTTGTTGATTGGATTAAATGTTCATTTTATTGGTGCGGTTAATGAGACGGAGGATATTGAAGTTGAATTAGTTGAGGAAGTTTTGGATGAGGTTACGCCCCATAATGATTGTGATGAGGTAAATTTGGGTGAAGAAACTGAGGAATCGGATTTGGGTGGAGATATAATTATTATGAATGATAGTGAAACTTATGTTGAGGTAAATTTAAGTGAAGATATTGAGGACTTGAGTTTGAATGAAGATATAATTATTATAAATGATAGTGAAACTTATGTTGAGGTAAATTTCAGTGAAGAGACTGGGAATGCTTCTGAAAATGTTTCTGATGGTTTTGAGTATATTGATATTGATACACTATTAGGCAATGAGAGTTTGCAATCTAGCGAATTGGCTACATCAGAGGAAGATGAGGTTATTGTAGAAAAAGAAAAGATTTTGAAAGAACTCGTTAAAGATGGTCAAATTGAATTGGAATTTGAAATTTTCGAAGGGGATGATGTTGAGATTATGAAAAAAGAGGTTGGACGAGGGGAACTTGAAAAGGATGTTTTGATTTCTAGCGATGAACATTTTGATGATGAGGTTAGGGTTTATTCGGATTTGCCTAGCCCTGCTTTGAAGGAAAATATTGTTGTGACTTGGGAGAGTGAGAGTGAAGTTGTTTCGGATATTGAATATTTTGATTTGGATGGAGATGATTTGATTGATAGGATTTCTTGGGTTGTCCCACATTTGTCTACACAACATTATAGTATTGTGATTATTGTTGATGAGGTTAGTGGCGGGAGTGAGTTGGATATTAATACAAATGTCCCTAGTGGAATTGTTTCCAATCCTGTTGTTTTTGAGATTAATATTAGTTATGTAAATTTGGATGATATCGAGTGTAATCTTAAAATTGATGGAGATATACATATTTTAATTGAGGATGGAGATATTATTCCAGAATATTTTAAGGAAGAAGAAAATCATAGCTGGATACTTGAATGTAGAGACAAGAATAATTTTTCGATTAGTAAGATTAAAAGTGGAAATTTTGTTGTCAGAGATTCTTTTAATCTTAGTTTGGGAGACTTCTTTTTAAAAAGTAGTGGGGTTAGTGGTAGCGTTAATGCGAATGGAGGTGTTGTTGAGCTGAAGCTAATTAGGCCAGATTTGAGTGAGGTTTTTGTTAAAAATTTGAGTGGAAATTTCCCGCAGGATTTTAGTATTAATAGTTCTGTTTTGGGGAATGCTGGAGTTTATTCGCTAAAGGCTGTTTCGCATTTTTATGCTGAAGCGGATGTTTTGAATAAGAGTTTTAATTTAGGAATTGTTAATTTGAGTTTTAATAACAGTGGTAAAATGGGAAGTGTTTCCAGATTTGATTTGAGAAGTGATAGTTTAGTTGGTGGGGTTTATGATCTTTATGTTGGGACGAATCGGATTAAGAATAATGGAGTTTTCGGTTCTGGATTTGGAACGATTAGCAGTACGGATTATACTCCTTTGGCTGTTGGTAATTTTGATGTTGATTTGGAAGTTACGATTAATGGTATTTTGTATGAAATTGATGGCGGGATTTTGAATGTTGCAAGTGGGATTGATAGTAAGGATCCTGATGTTACTTTAATTTTTCCAGATTGGGAAGACGAGGTGAAGAGTCGCGATATTGAATTTGAGTATCGGGTTGATGAAGATAATGGAATTAAGAATTGTAGTTTTAAGTTATATAATACTACGAAGGATTCTTCTGGGGTTCATCAAACTGATAAACTTATTTTTCCCATTAGTTCTTCTGATAAAAGTTTGGCGTTTAAGAATAATGTTGTTAATGGGCAGAAAGTTGAGATTAGATTGGTTGATTTTGATGACGGGGATTATATTTGGGAGGTTCGATGTTTTGATAATGCTGGGAATGAGGGCTGGGATTTTAATTATTTTAGTGTTGATGTTGTTAATGATAGCGGAAAAGTTTTAGTTAATGAAGCGGCAAGCTACAGTCGGCAGGATGAAGTTGAGGATTTAATCGAAAAAATTAATTCGTTTTTAGAGAAAGAAGATGATTTTGGATTGGAAGAGCGAAAAATTTTGGAGGTTTTGGGACTTAGTTCAGATATGACTTTTTGGAAAAAGAGGGTTGTTCAGATGGACCAAGATTTGAAGTTTAATTTGAAGTTTATGGAGGAGGAAAAAAGAGAAAAAAGGACTAAGGAAATTTATGATGAGATTGATGAGATTAAAGGGAAGATTGTTTTGGATGTTGTGAGTGTTGACTCGTATGAGTTTTCTAAGGGAAGTGTTGATTTGGATTTGGTAGAGGTAATTGGAAATTATATGGAAGCAAGCGGAGTTGATATTGGGGATGGGGCTTTGCGGAGTTTAGTTTCTTATAATAATGGACTGCAAAAAGATTTGGGTGTTTCGGTTGAGACTTGGAAATTGGAGTTGGAATATTTAGATGGAGTGCAAGAAATTGTTTTGGTTAGTAAGAATTTGGATGTTAGTGGAGATAAAGATTTGAAGGTTTTGGAAATTATTCCAGATAAATGGAAAGCTGTTTTTGTTAGTAATGTTGAGGATGAGGGGAATGGTATTTATAGTGTGGATGCTTCTAGTTTAGAAGGAGGAAATCTTGTTTATTATTTTGAGGAAGGATTTGCCTTGAAAGAGGTTGAAAAAATGGAGAGTGTTTTGTTTGGCGAGGGTTCGGTAAGCTCTGGACTTAGTAGTATTACTGGGATGTTTATTGGGGTTGGAGATTCTATTAGTTTGGGTTCGTTTTTTTGGTTGCCGCTGTTTTTGTTTATTGGGTATTTTGGGTTTATGATTTTTGGAAAGGTTCGGTTGGAAAATTGGAAGAAGGAGCCTGGGGTTGAGAGAATGGTTGAATTGATTAATGAGACAAATGGGCTGGTTCGAGATGGTCGTATTGATATTGCCAGAGATAATTATAGAAAAATGGGTGAGATTTACAAAGCTTTACCTGTGAAATGTAAGGGATTTTTTTATAGAGAACTTGGAAAGGTTCGGCTTGCAATTGATAAGAAGGATGTTTTGAATTTGATTCGAGAGTATGAGGCGGCGAAGGATTCATTTCGAAAGGATGATGCCGTGATGCTACATGGAAAAATTAATGCGATTTATCGGAAGTTGCCGAAGAATTTTCAGGAAAAGGTTTATCGGAGATTGGTGAAGAAGGAAGTTTGAAACTAATTATTGTTTGAATAAATATAATTTAAGTTGTTTGCCAATGTATGATAGGAGCTTCCTTGTGTCCCATGATTATAAAGTATTTCTATTGTTTCTCTCGCAAATTCTTTCCATAACTTTCTTTTCGAATATTCTGGTGCATCCTGGATTAATTCCTCTGCCGCTTCAACATACGAAACTATGTTTTTATCCATCTTAAGTTTTTATTTTCTAGCTTTATAAGAATTATTGTGGTCTTAAGTGTTATAATGATTCTATTGGAGATTTTATTTTTTTGAGTTCTTCGTTTGAAACATGGGTGTAGATTTGGGTTGTTGAAAGATTTGAGTGGCCTAAGAGTTCTTGGATTTTTCTGATGTCGGTTCCGGATTCTAGCAGATGGGTTGCAAAGGAATGGCGAAGTGTGTGGGTATGAATGTCTTTTAGTCCTGCTCTTTTTGATGCTTGGGAGACTATTTTTTGGATGTTTCTTGTAGATATTTTGCCTGTTCTTCCTGAGAAAAGATAGATTTGATTTCTAGATATTTGAGATTCTAATTGGTATTTTATTGAATCAAAAAGAAAGTCTGGGATATTGAAAATTCTATCTTTATGACCTTTGGCTTGGCGAATGTGACCGGTTTTTTCTGGAAGGTTTATATCTTGGATTTTTAGTTGGGTGAGTTCTGAGACTCGAAATCCGCAGGCGTAGATTAGGCTTATCATTAGATTGGATTTTTCGTTTTTAATTTTTGAAAAGAGAAGTCTGGTTTCGGTTTTTGTTAGAGTTGTTGGAAGATGAGTTTCTTTTTTTGGGCGTTTAATTGTAAGAGTTGGATCTGTTTTTAAGATATTTATGTGAGCGTATTTTATTGCTGCAAGAAAAAGAGTTATAGTTGCGGCTGCGGAAGTTGTGAGGTTTTCGGCGAGGTAATATTTAATGTCATCTGAGGTGATTTGGGATGGTTCTTTTTTTGTAGATTCTAAGAGAAGTTGATTTTGTTTGATGTAGTTTTTTATTGTGTGCAGTGATGCTTTTGAGATTTTGAGTTCTATTTCTAGTTTTTTTAAAAATTCTTGGTTGTTCATTTTGTCGTCTTGGAGAATGTGAGATGCGAAGGTTTTTATAGTTATATTTTGGAATTGGTTTATGGAAGGCGAAAAGTTCAAGGCTGTTTGTGCTGAATGTGGGCAGGAATGTGAGATTCCATTTAATCCTACTGAAGGTCGGCCTGTAAAATGTGATGCTTGCTTTCGAAAAGTTCGAGATAGTCGGGGTGGGAACCGTAGATTTCAGGAGAGACGAGATTTTAGTGTAGTTTGTGCCGAGTGTGGTAGAGCTACAACCGTTCCATTTAAGCCAGTTCAGGGGAAGCCTGTTTTGTGTAGAGATTGTTTTAAGGGAAAGTAGATTTGGGTGTTTATTTTAGATAATCTTCTATATATTCTTGTTTTATTGTTGATAATGGATGACTTGTTAATTGATAATAAAGGTCTTCTTTTTGTTCTTTAGTGTCTTTGATTATTGCGTCTATATTGGGCTCGTATTCTCTGGTTTTTGGCCATTCCATTTCTGTCATTGTTTTGTTAGGATTTATGATATTTGTTTACTTCTTGTGGATATCTAATTATTACGCCTTGTTGATTCATTAATTCCCTTCGGGTATATTCTGCTTCACGAACTATTGATTCCACATTTGTTTTAGAAAAATAACCCGGACCATCTGGCCAAGTTTTTGCTTGATTTTCGAGCTTACCTTCTTCCATGATTTTGATTATATTTTTATATATAAAAACATTTGTTTTGATTTTCGTTAAACCGAATAATTATATAGTTGATTTATTATAGTTTGTATTTTAGATTATGCGAACTTTTTTAGTATTAATTATAAGTCTTACTTTTTTAGCCAGCGACGGTATTTTTATTATTATTTTCCACCCCTTACTTTTTGGTTTTTTATTTATTTTTAGAACCCTCACTTTTCTGCTATTTTTTGTCATTTTTTTCTTTTTCTAACTCTCACTTTTTCATTTAAAATTTGTTTATTTTGGACATTTTTGGATTATTGAAAATTTTAAAGTGGAAAGTGGCAATTTCGCATTTTAAGGGGGCATAGAGAGACTTTTCTTTTAGAATTAAGGAATTTGTTGATTAAATATACTAAGTTTGTTTGTAGGTGCTTTAAAATTTGTTAAAAAATGTTTTAATTTTGAGATGTAGGGGTGTTTTGTAGGGGCATGTCGAAACCTTTTTGTTTGAGAATCGCTAGAATTTCTTGGCGGAAGTTATGGTTGTGGATCATTCTGTGATGATTTGGACAAAGTCCGATTAGGTTTTTTGGGGAATGGTTAGTTTTATTGTGGTCGATGTGATGGATGTCTACGATTTGGTTGAAGCCGCAGACGGCACAGGCGGAAGTAGTTTTTCGAAATTGAGTTAGAGTTATATTATTTTTTTTACGTTGGTTATATGCATTGGCTTTGTCTGCGTGGAAGGTAGTGTTGTAGCATGAAGCACAGAGGGATTTGGCGTGGATTGCCCTGGGTTGAAGGCATCGCTTACATTTGGAGATTGTGGGCTTCCATTTTAAAGACTTATAACAGGCATAACAAAGGCCCTTGGCATGATGCTCTTTTTCTTCGGAGCAATTGCTACATGTCTTTATCACCATTTGAAAATAAATCCGTTCGCATATAAATAATTTGTGCAAACGGACCAAATCCGTTCGTTTTATATAATTAGAACATCGTATAATGTATATTATGCGAACTTTATTAAGAAATTATATTATTCTTGTATTGTGCGAACTTTTTATTTATTTTAAATATCTTCTAAATTTTTTGACTTGTATTCTTTTTCTCCATCAAATGCTGTGCAAATTTTGCCATTGCTACAAAGGCCGTTGTGTAGATTGTGCTTGCATTCTACTACTTCTTTTGCTGTATAATGTAAAATTGTAAATGTTGTTTTTCCTAAGCATACATATTTTTTTTATAATCTTCTCCCATGGCCAGTTTAATATTGAAATGTTTTAAGGTTTATTGTGATTTATTGCTACTAAATTTTGTCTCATTTGGGTTGATTATGCACTTAGGTTATGTTAGTGAAAAATGTGAGAAAGTATAAAAATGTGGAATGCGTGAAGTTGACATGAAAATGGAGTTATTAGGTACACTTTGTATCGGTGTTGGTTGGGTTATTGGGGTAACAATTTCTATGATTGCCGTTCCGATAGGTGGTGAAATTGATTATAATTTTATGGAAGCTATGGGAAATACTTTGGTATTTGGTTTTCCTGGTTTTGTAATGTTTATGATTGCCTTAATTTTAAGCCTTAAAGATGATGCTGATACTGGAAATTTTTAGAGTAATAATTTTATAAAATTTATTTTTATTTATTAAAAATCATTAATATCACACTAATTATTGAACCTATAATCACAACCCAACCCGAAACTATTGTGACTATTGCTGGAATCATTGGGATTAAAAGTGTTTTATTAATCATTGCAGAACCCACTGTTAATGATATAATAACTCCAACTATCCATATTAAAATTCCTGTTAAATTATTTTCTTGCATTTTCATTTTCTCCTCCTTTTTTTGGTTGTATAATGAAAAAATATCATTGCTGCGATGAATGTTATAATGAATGTTAGAAGATATGCTTCCCTTAAAGATGATGTGTGTCCGAAATATTCTGTAATAGATCCTAGAGACGAAGTCTTATCCGGATTTAGTGAACAAAATGCCCATTTGTAAATTTTATTTGGAATATTTGGAGCAGTTCTGCATGGAATAATTGGGAGAATTATTGATGTGATTAGTATTATTGTTGAGGTGACGCCTGAAAAAATTATCTTTTTTTTTAGCTGCATACATATAGCTTTAACTTTAAAGTTTATAATCTTTTTGTTGTGAATTTTATCTGTTTAAGTATATTGTTTGGACGCATTTAGTTAGCTGTTTGATGTTTTACAATGTTTAAACAACATTAAGACGGGTGTTTGTTTTACTTTATTGATTTTTATTTATTTTTATATTGTTTATCGTCTATAAAGTTTGGTGTTTGGTGTTTAAACACACTATGTTTAATTGGGTGTTTTTTTAATGTATATATGTTTAATTGGGTGTTAAATGGTGTTTGGTGTTTAAACAACGCGAAAGATTTATAAAGAAAAGTGTTTAAAAATTATTAAGATGTGGAGTTTATTTGGACATAAAAAAAAAGTAGAGAAGTTAAGGGATGATGTTCAAGATTCTTTTAGTCACGTTAAAAAGGATTTTAATAAAGTAGGTGAATGGATTAAACATCTCGACGATAAACATATGTCACAAAGAGATGAAATTTTAATTATTAAAAATCAACTTTTAAGCATTCAGGATGATCTTATTGAGATAAAAGACTTTATTTCTTTTTTTGGTCCACGGCTATCTAAAGATTTGTCCAAACAAACCCAAACAATAAACAATAAACAAACATCTTATGGTTCTGTCCAAACAGATGTCCAAACAGATGTCCAAACAGATATTTTATCTAATCTTACTGTTATGGAAAGGGGAATTGTTTGGACTCTATTAAATTCTGAAATGAGACTTAGTTATGAGGATTTGGCAGCTTTACTTGGTAAAAATAAAAGTACTATTAGGGGGCAAATTAATATGATAAAACAAAAAAATAATAACTTAATCATGGAATTTCGGGAGTTTAGTGGGAAAAAAAGGTTGTATGTTCCTGATGAAATTAAAAGTAATATTATAAAAAGTGTGAAAGTTAAAGTTAATCAGTCAAAAAGTGTGAAAAAGTGAAAAAGTGAGAGTTAATTTAGTATTTTTTTATAAAAAAATACTAAATTTATCAATAAAATAAACCAGAAAAGTGAGAGATTCATATAAAATATAAAAAAGTGAGTATTAAAAATATATTCACATTCAAAAACCAACCTAAATATGCTAGATTTAGGGTTATACTCGTTATAATTAAGTAATAAAGTGAGATGTTTATATAAAAGTTTTTATTCGTTTAACCGAATAATTATTATTTGTAATATTTTATTTAAAATTATTTTTTATAAAAGATAATTTATCGTATATAAATTAAATAATTTAAATAAAATCAATAGGTATTAAAGTAATATTTATTGAAAGATATTATATCTTTTATTTTAAAGCTCTCTGAGTGTTTGGATTGTGGCTAAAGTAGCTATATTTCTAAGATCATTAGATATCTTTAATATTATTGTTTTGTTATTTTGTCTTGTTTTTTCTATCGGAATGCCTTTATTTGTAAGCTTATTTATATAATCTCTGATAGATGATTCGCTTAATTTTAATTGTGTGGCTATTATTTTATATGTTATTTCTTTACTATTTTCTTCTAAAATATATAATGTATTAAAAACAAGCATTTCTTGGGGAGTTAGACGTTTAAATTTAAGTCTTATTTCTTTTTTTATATTATCTAATGACTCTAATACTTTACTTACCTGCTTAAAATCTAAATTTTGTGTGTGTTGGTGTGTTGGTGTGTTGGTTGGTGTGTGTGTTGGAACCCCATTGTTTCCTGTGGAAATAGGTATATTTTCATTATATAGAGGCTGTATGGATTGATTATGTGTTGGAATTATTTGTGGGTTTGTGGGTTTGTGGGTTTGTGGGAGTATTAATGAGTTATTATGTGTTGGAATTGTTGGAATTGTTGGAATTGTTGGAATTGTTGGAATTGTTGGAATTGTTGGAATTGTTGGAATTGTATTGATTTTTTCATTTAGATGTTTTATTTCTTCTTTTAATAATAATATCTCTTCTTTAATTTTTAAAAAAGCCTCTTTTAATGGATCCATATATTATTTTATATTATTTTATTTATAATTATGATTGTTTTTTAAGATATAGTTTAGTTTTAAAAATAAAATAATTAATTTTTAATAGAAAGTGTTGGTAATTTTATATGAATTGGTAATCCCAACTCTTCTTCTAATTCAAGAGCTTTAATTGATGCTTTTTGTATTACTAAATTTGTTACTTTTATATATTCTGGTGTATTATATTCTTTGTTTTCTTTGTTTTTTAGTATTATTTTTATTGTATTTAAGTCCATTGAAAGAAATAATACTCCTTTTATTACTATTTTTCCTAAATTTCCATAATTTATTTCAAAAATATAAGTTAATTTTAATGTATCTTTTGATTCTTTTAATTTTTCTAATAAATTAATTTGAATATTTGTTTTTAATTGTAATTTTCCTGAGAAATTTGGATTTTTTTTTGCTTCTAATTCTAAAAATTTTGCACCAATTATCTTTATATCTGCCATATTATTTTATTTATAATAAATCCTCTTCTGATACTACAATAAAGTCTCCTATGGCTATTACTGCATTATATGGTATTAATGCTTCTTTATTTTTTGTTCTTTCAAGAGATAAATTTGATGTGTATGTCGTTAAGTTTTGTAAAATCATATGTATTAATTCTCCTGTTCTTGCTTCAAATGTTATATCTCTTATTATTCCTAAATTCTTTCCTTCTTTAGTAACTACTTGTTTACCTAATAATGCTTTGAATGGTTTTTTGTCCATATTAAATTTATATATAAATTCTTTATAAATCTTTCTTCTGTTTTTTTGTTTATAATTAGTAGTATTATTCTTTAAAATTTAAATATTTTTATTTGGAATATGACCCTATTATTTCTTATGGAAAGCTTTAAAAAAGTTTTTAAATTTTTTAGGTTTTGTTTTTTAAAATTTTATTTATAAATATTTGTATTATATATTATATATATTATATAATATATTTAAGATTTTATTTTTTAATAACTTATTTTATTAGAAATAAAGGGGTTCATGAGAAATAAAGGGGTCTGAGTTCCAGTGGAAATATTTTTGCAAAGGTGTATTTCTTATATATGAAAGTTTAAATAGCTTTAAAATTAATAGAGTTTATGAGGTTTATTTTTAATGGGAGTTGAGCTTGGTGGTATATTTAATACAGCTGTAAATAATAGTATTTTTAAAAATAAAGGAGTTTTGCAGGTTCGTTATACACCAGAATCTATTCCACATAGAGATGAACAAATTAAGTCAATTGCTTCTATACTTGCTTCTATTTTAAGGGGTGAACGTCCTAGTAATTTGTTTATTTATGGTAAAACTGGGACTGGAAAGACGCTTTCGGTTCAATATGTTCAGAATGAAATAATGAAAAAAGCTGAGGAATTAGGTGTTGATATCCATTTTGAGTATTTAAATTGTAAATTAAAGAAGGTTGCGGATACTGAATATAGGGTTTTAGCGGCTTTAATTAGACAATTAGGTGGGGAAATTCCTTCAACTGGGCTTCCGACTGATCAAGTTTGGAGTCGTTTTATTGAGTTGATTGATAATAAGAAACAGTTAATTGTGTTTGTTTTTGATGAAATTGATCAGATGGTTAAGAAAATGGATGATAATTTTTTGTATTCCTTTACGCGTTTGAATCAAGAACTTAGTAAGGCGCAGATTTCTTTGATTGGGATTTCAAATGAGGTGACTTTTTTGGAGAATATTGATCCTAGGGTTCGGTCAAGTTTGGGGGAGGAAGAGTTTATTTTTCATCCATATAATGCGATTCAGTTGCAAGATATCTTGAATAGTAGATGTAAAGAGGCCTTTAAGCCTGGTTCTGTTGCGGATGGAGTTGTGGCGAAATGTGCGGCTTATGCGGCGCGGGAACATGGAGATGCTAGGCGAGCGCTTGATTTACTTAGAATTGCGGGTGAACTTAGTGAGAGGGATGGGGTTAAGGTTATTAGTGAAGAGTATATTGATTTGGCTAATTTGAAGATTGAGAAAGATAAGATTTTGGATATAATTGAAGGGGAGCCGAAGCAGTTTAAACTGGTTTTATATGGGGTTTTGGAGTTGACGAAGCAGGTTAAGCTTGGGAAATTGGATAGGTTTTACACGGGAGATGTTTATAATTTATATCAGGAGGCTTGTGACCAGACGAAGACTGATATTTTGACGCAGAGGCGGATTGGGGATATTATTGCGGAAATGGATATGCTTGGGATTATTAATGCGAAAGTTATTTCGAAGGGTCGGCACGGGCGGACGCGGGAGATTCGTTTGGTTGTGCCTAGTAATTTGTTTAATAAAGTTGAGGCGATTTTGAATGATTCGCTTGGACTTTGAATATGAGGACAAGTTTCATTAAACTGTAGATTCCTCAATTTTAAAATGGAAAAACGGGATGTGTTGAAGTTATGTATGAAAAATGGGTTTTTTTTAGATAGGAGTATGTTGGATTTTTTTTGTGGGATGGAGGAGAGGGAAGTTAGGCAAATTGTTGAGAAATTAAGGAATTTTGGGGTTGTTGAAAAGATTTTGACGGAGGAGATTTTTGAGAAACATAAGGAGAAGTTAGGGATTAGAAATCAGGAATTTGGAAGTGTTGGGATTTGTGGTGTTGAAATTTTAAGGGAAACTAGGAGGGATTTTGAGAAATTAGGGGCGTCGGATTTTGTGAGTTATTTTAGGGTGCGGTTTGAGGCCTTAAGAGATATATTGATAAAAAGAGGTGATTTGGTTAATTTGAGTTCTATTAGGAGAATTGGTTGGGATAATGGTTTGTTTTGTTTTGTTGGGATGGTTTATGATAAGAGGATTACTAAGAATAAGAATTTATTGATTGAAGTTGAGGATTTGACGGGGCGGACGGTTGTTTTAGTGAATAGAGAGAATAAACAGTTGTTTGAACAGGCGCAATCGTTGTTGTTGGATGATGTTGTTGCGTTTAAGTGTTCTGGTTCTGGAAAAATGTTGTTTGCGTCGGAGTTTATTTACCCAAACAGTTGTTTGGACAGGGAAAATTTTGGGGATAGTGATGAGTTTGTTGCGTTTATTTCGGATTTACATGTTGGTTCGAAGATGTTTTTGGAGAAGAATTTAATGCGGTTTGTTAATTGGTTGAATGGTGAGGTTGGTGATGAAAGGCAGAAGAATTTGGCGGCGAAGGTTAAGTATTTGGTTTTGGTTGGGGATAATATTGAGGGGGTTGGGGTTTATCCTGGGCAGGAGAAGTTTTTGAAAATTAAGGGATGTCGGGGTCAGTATGAGAAATTGGCTCGGATTTTAGGTCGGATTCGGACAGATATTGAGATAGTTATGATTCCTGGTCAGCATGATGCGGTTTGGATTGGCGAACCCATGCCTGCTTTGGCGGATAAGTGGAGTGGAAATTTGGGGAAAATGAAGAATTTGAAAATGGTTTCGAATCCGGCCGAATTAAAGATTGGGGGGTTGAAGATATTAGTTTATTATGGCGGGAGTTTGAATAAGTTTATTGATGAGATTGGGGATATTCGAGTTAATTATGGGCATCGGAATCCGGTTCGTGTGGTTGAAGAGATTTTGAAGCGGAGGCATTTGGCACCTGTTTATGGGGAGATGGATATTGTACCAAGTAAAGAAGGGGATGATTTGGTTTTGAAAGATTTGCCTGATGTGTTTGTTGTGGGTGGGCAGCACCGGACGATGATTGGGAGCTATAATAATATTTTGACCATTTCTACATCTTGTTTTCAGAGTCAGACTGATTTTGAGATTATGGTTGGGAATGAACCAGATCCTTGTAAGGTGCCTATTTTGAATTTGAAAAGTAAGGAAGTTAAGATATTAGATTTTTCTGGTGGTGAGGTTGTTTGGGAGGAAGGGGATGATTTGATTTGTAAATTGGATGGGGGTGGGAGATGAAGATTGCGATTGATATTGATGAAGTGATTGTGGAATTTGTTGAGAAATATTTGGAATTTGTTGAGAGTCGGGGAGTTAGGCGGGTTGATTATGAAGATGTTTTTTGTTATGAATTATGGGAAGTTTTGGGTATTGAGAAGGATTTGGTTGTTAAGTTGTTTGATGAATATAATTTTACAGAGTATTTTAAGAAACATGATTTTGTTGAGGGGGCCAGAGAAGGAGTTGTTTTTTTAAGAGATAATCATGATATTTGTTTTATTACGGCCCGGCCCAAAGATAGGATTAAGGAAACTAAGGATTTTATAATGAATGAGTTTGGTGTTTTTGGGGATAAGGTTTTGTTTTCTGGGGATATTATAAGAGAAGGGAAGAATAAGGATGAAATTTGTCGGGAGCTTGGGGTTGGGGTGATTATTGAAGATAATGGGAGTTCTTCTTTGGAATATGCTGAGAATGGGTTGAGGGTTTTATTGTTGGATAAGCCTTGGAATCGCAGGGTTGAGCATGAGAGAATTTATAGGTGTTTTTCTTGGGATGATGTTTTGGATAAAATTAAGGAGATTGAAGATGAGAATTTATAAAATTAGCCGCAGATTTTCGCAGATTTTCGCAGATTTTCATTTTTGCAAATTGGAGGTTTTTTATGAGTGATTTGGATGGATATTTTGAGGAATTGAAGCGAAGGGTTGATTTGGCTTATGAGGTTGCGGGTAGGGCTCGGGCTAAGGGGTTTGATCCTGAGGTTGAAGTTGAGTGCCCTTTGGCTTTGACTATGGCTGAGCGTTGTGTGAATTTGGTTAAGGTTGTTTATCCTAAGTTGAATGTTTTGAAAGTTAGTTCTAGGATTTTGGAGTTGGAGGATTTATATGGGAAGTTGGATGCGACGGTTGCTTTTGTTATTGCGCGGGAGATTGCTTTTGGTGAGATTGGGAAGTTTGATTCAGAGTTGGAGGCGATTGATTGCGGGATTCGTGTTGGGTTTGCTTATATGACTTTAGGAGTTGTTGCCTCTCCAATTGAAGGTTATACTGGACTTAAGATTGGGAAGGTGGATAATAAGGGGAAGAAGTTAGATAAGGGTTATTTTGTTGTGAGTTTTAGTGGTCCGATTCGGTCGGCTGGGACTACGAGTGTTTGTCTGGTTTTGATGTTGATTGATTATTTGAGGGAGTGTTTTGGTTATGCGAAGTATGATGCGAGTGAGGATGAGGTTAAGCGGATGGTACAGGAGAATAGAGATTTTCATGAGAGGGTTTCGAATTTGCAGTATTTTGCGAGTGAGAAAGAGATGGAATTTTTGGCGCGAGGTTTGCCGATTCAGCTTGATGGAGATCCGACTGAACAGTTAGAGGTTTCTAATTTTAAGGATTTAGATAGAGTTGAGACGAACCGAATTAGGGGTGGGATGTGTTTGGCTTTTTCGGAAGGTTTGGCGCAGAAGGCAGGAAAGGCTTGGGGTCGGCTTAGGGGAGTTCGGAAAAATTTAGAGGATGGGGTATGGAAGATAGGAAATGGGTTTGATTATTTGGAGGATTATTTGATTTTGCAGGGAAAGAATAAGAAAAATAAAGGGGAAGATGTTGCGACTTATATTAAGGATTTGGTTGCGGGGCGTCCGGTTTATGGGCATCCTGGTAGGTCTGGTGGTTTTCGGTTTAGATATGGTAGGGGTCGGACTTCGGGTTTTAGTGCGGTTTCTGTTCATTCGGCTACCATGGGAATTTCGGGTGGATTTTTGTCTCATGGAACTCAGTTGAAATTAGAGAGGCCGACTAAGGGTTGCATTATTACGAGTTGTGATTCGATTGATGGTCCGATTGTGAAATTGAAGAACGGTTCGGTTCGGAAGCTTAGGGATTTTGAGGAGGCGAAGAAGTTGTATGGGGAGGTTGAGGAGATTGTTTATTTGGGAGATATTTTGTTTCCGGTTGGGGATGTTATTGACCGGAATGCGGATTTAGTTGTGCCTGGATATGTTGAGGAGTGGTGGTTGCTTGAGGTCTTGGAGAAGAATTCGGAATTTAAAGATAAGAATTTCGAAAAGATTAGTTTTGATGAAGCGGTTAAATTGAGTAGAGATTTAGGTGTGCCGTTGCATCCTGCTTATATTTTTTATTGGTCGCAGATTTCTAATGAAGAATTTGTTGGTTTGCTTAGATGGTTGAATGGGGCGGTTTGGCGTGGTGGGAAGTTGGTTTTGAATTGGGAGCGTGGAGTTAGGGAAAAGTTTGGGCTTGGGAAACGAGCTTTGGAAATTTTGGGTGTTGAGCATGAGGTTGTTTTGGATAATGTTGTTGTAAGTTTGGACGCTTTGGCTTTGTTATTTAATCTTGGGAAGACGGATGTTTACAATGGGGAGGTTTTGTTGTTTAAAGTTGATGAGATGGATTTGCGGAAAGTTTTAGAGATTGTTAATTCTCTTTGTCTGGTTGAGATTAAAGATAAGGCTGGGACTTTTATTGGTGCGCGGATGGGTCGACCAGAGAAGGCGAAGTTGCGGAAGCTTGTTGGTAGTCCGAATGTTTTGTTTCCTTTGGGTGAAAGTGGGGGGAAGCTTAAGAGTGTTCAGATTGCTGGGATGAGTGGAAGTGTTAAGTCAGATTTTCCTATGTTTAGATGTGTATGTGGGAATGAAGGGATTTTTGAGAGGTGTGAGGTTTGTGGGAAAAGGGGTAAGGCTCTTGGGTTTTGTGGGAAGTGTAATGAGGTTAAGGTTGGGAGTTGTAAGATGCATGGAGATGTTAGAAATAGTTGGGTTCGAAAGATAGACGTAAAGAGGTATTTTGAGGTGGCGATTAAGAAGTTGGGGTTGAAGGAGTTTGAGATTCCTGGGATGGTTAAGGGTGTTGGTCGGCTTAGTAGTGAGTCGAGGTTGCCGGAGGATTTGGCGAAAGGGATTTTAAGGGCACGGGCTAATTTGAGTGTGAATAAGGATGGGACGGTGAGGTATGATGCGATTGAGATTCCGTTGACTCATTTTAGGCCTAGAGAAATTGGAGTTGGAGTTGGAAGGCTTAAGGAACTTGGATATTTGGTTGATATGAATGGGAGAGATTTGATTGAGGATTCTCAGGTTTTGGAGTTGAAGCCGCATGATGTGGTTTTGCCTAATTGCGCGGTTTTGGGAGAGGAGAGGGCAGATAAGGTTTTTTTGAATTTGGCGAATTTTGTTGATGAGGAGTTGGCTTTGTTTTATGGGATGGAGCGGTTTTATAATTTGAAGAGTGCGAAGGATTTGGTTGGTGTTGAGGTTGTTTGTATGGCGCCGCATAATTGTGCCGGGGTTATTGGTCGGATTATTGGATTTTCAAATATGCAGGGTTTGCTTGCGAGTCCTTTTATGCATGCGGCGATGAGGCGGGATTGTGATGGTGATGAGGCGGCTGTTATGCTTTTGATGGATGTGTTGCTTAATTTTTCGCGGAAGTTTTTGCCGAGTCATAGGGGCGGAAGTCAGGATGCACCACTTGTTTTGAATGCGCGGATTTGGGCGGGTGAGGTTGATGACCAGATTTTGTTTTTTGAAGCTGGTGGGAAATATCCATTGAACTTATATGAGGCAGCCGAGAAGGGATTGCATTCTAGTGTTGTTGAAGTGGAGTTGATTAGGGATAAGTTGAAGTTGGGTGAAGAGGGATTTGTTGGAAATGGGTTTAGTCATGATACGAGGGATTTTAATATTGGGAATAATAATGGGGTTTACAAGAGTCTTCCTAGTATGAAGGAGAAGGTCGCGGCACAGATGGAACTTGCGAAGAAACTTAGAAGTGTAGATGAAGACGATGTTGCACGGCTTGTTTTGGAGAGGCATTTTATTCGGGACATTCGGGGGAATTTGAGGAAGTTTGCGAAGCAGGAGTTTAGATGTTCGGCTTGTAATGAGAAATTTCGGAGGCCGCCTTTGAGTGGAGTTTGTTTTAAGTGTTCGGGAAAGATTATTTTTACGGTGAGTGAGGGAAGTGTTCGAAAGTATATGGAACCTGCGATGGAGCTTGTGAGGGATTATGATATTTCGGGTTATACAAAGGAGAGTGTAGAGTTAATTGGGGATTATATTGAGAGGATTTTTGGGAAGGATGAAAGACAGGTTACGCTTTAGGTTAGAGATTAGAGGTTAGAGGTTAGAAATTAGAAATTAGAGATTAGAAATTAGAATGACTTGGCGGTGGTTTTGTTTTACTATGGGAAATTATTTTGCCGCGGGATTTTCGTGAGATTGATGTGGGTTTTTTTGTTTGGACTTAGCGGGAAGGATAAAAGACAGATGATGTTGTAGTTTGAAGTGTGTGTTTGAGTATATAGAAATTTAAAAAAGAAAGGGGCGTTTTGTTATGATGGATATTAATGACAAAAGGATTTCTCATTTAAGGAGATTAGGAGAGAGTTCTAAGAAGGCTATTGAAGGGATAATTAATGAGCTTAAGTGTGGTTCTGATTTTTTGGAATTTGCTGAAATAACCGATTCTCATTTGTATAGAGATGGCGGATTATTGAATAAAAAGATGGTTAGGGTGGCTGGCGTTTCCGGGTACAAGAAGGCTTGTAGTGAGGGGGATTTGAGGGATGAGGTTTATAGTTTGATTTATCTTGAGGGCGGTGCTATGATTAAGAGGGATGGTGTTTGGAGATATGAGGGTTGGACTCCTCATGCGAATGGGTTGAAGCATTTGGTTGATTATAGGGCACTTGAGATTGTTACGAAGTGATTTTTGAATTGGGTTTTGTTTTAGTTGATTGATTTTCTTGAGAGTAGTATCTAAATTTTTTTAAAGGAGTTTTGATTTTTTGTGCCATGTTATATATAGATTCCATAAAAAATCATGGGCTTCGCCACATGCTTTCTTATGGAGAAGAATTTTTTTTGGAGGTTTTGTTTGATGGGGCATTATGAAATTCTAAGAGAATTTCAGGGAGGTTTGGTGGTTTGGTGGTTTGGTGGTTTGGATTATTCCATAATAAATCATGGGCTTTCGCCACACGATTTCTTATGGAAACTTGATAGGAAAGAAGAATTGGAGGTTTTTTATTAATGGGGTTTACACATTATGAAATTCTAAGAGAATTTCAGGGAGGTTTGGTGGTTTGGTGGTTTGGTGGTTTGGATTATTCCATAATAAATCATGGGCTTTCGCCACACGATTTCTTATGGAAACTTGATAGGAAAGAAG
>Ga0208373_1002227_pt1 | contig 22186 bp, 22 predicted proteins | sample RifOxyC2_FD_184036 | JGI IMG/M metagenome (GOLD analysis project Ga0208373, IMG submission 184036) | Soil microbial communities from Rifle, Colorado - Rifle Oxygen_injection C2 (SPAdes) | ecosystem: Environmental > Terrestrial > Deep subsurface > Rock core/Sediment | place: Rifle, Colorado... | reverse complement strand
ACCCAGCTGGCGTGTGCAACCTTCGACCAACTGCGTGCCCGACCTGTCTATGGGGTGGAGGCAGGTGCCCCCAAAATGGACCTCGCAAAGGTCGCGAGATCATCACTCCAGAGCAACACCCGACGGGGTGCCCATACCCGGCCGAAGAGTGCGTCGGATGTGCGGACACCCGCGATCCTTCGCAGACGCTGATTGCGGGGTGGGAATAAGTCGAGTAGCATCAAGCAGGGGAGAACCGTGAAAGGTCTGTCGTTGCCGGCAGACCTTTTGCGATTCAACAACACAGATTTATCACAGAATTATTGTAATATTACCACCACCCCACTCCGCTAAAGCTTCGAGGGGCAAGCAGATCTGTGCCACAGATTTTCACAGATACAGCAAGCTGAAGCTTGGGCTACGGGATAGAGTTAGAAAGCTTATAAAGTTGAAAGTTCATAAAGTATAAGACGAGCTGAAGCCCTGCCTGCCGGTCTTCAACTCCGAGGCTCAGACTCGAGGAGCAGGCAGGTACTAATAGTGGATCCCCGTTTTCACGGGGATGACACCATGTGCGTAAGTCGCAAAAGCTAAGAAGCTAAAAAGCTATAACCTAATAAGCTAACACCTAATCCCTAATGAAGTACCGATCCCTGTCCTTCGTGCGGGTCGGGAGGTTGGGTTTTAAGTATTGGAAGAGTAAAGTAAAAAGTTGTTCCTTTGCCGACCACGGAGTCGAACCAAACCTTGCCTTTGTGCATCTTAACAAAATTTTTGACGATATATAAACCCAAACCGGTGCCTTTGACCTCATCTTTCAAAATATCGGCTTGAGTAAATTTTTCGAAAACCTTATCTTTCTTATCGGCAGGGATTCCCTTGCCGTTGTCGGCTATCGAAACCATTAAATTATCATCTTGCATCTCAACCGAAACATCAACCTTACCACCCTCCGGAGTGTACTTGGCAGCATTGCCGATAATGTTGATCACAACCTCTGTTATTCTAGGTACATCATAAAAGCTTTTTGGCATCGCGGTTTTTGGCTTGTGGAAAGTGAGCGAATGCTTGAATTTATCAATCTCCGGTTTGATCTCGGCGATCGCTTGTTCGATGGTATCCTCAATCTGCCCTTCAGAGTAGATAATGTGGATTCGTCCGGATTCGATTCTCGAAACATTCAAAAGATCGGAGACCAATCCGGAAAGTCGCTTTGCCGAAGAGTATACACGCTCCAGATATTTCTTTGTTGTAGAGCCCAACTTTTCGCCAATTCCTTCATCGATAATCATCGATAGATATCCCTCTATGGCGGCGATGGGGGTATTTAACTCATGCGAAGCCATCGACAAAAAATCATCTTTGGCTTTATCCAAAACCTTGAGCTCTTCATTAGCTTTTCTCAAATCTTTTGCCAATTTTTCAATCTGCTCGCGCTGGCCGATCTCGCGCTTAACCGACTTAATCAAAAGCCATCCACCGTAAGTGGCTACAAGCCAAATAATTGCGCCAACTGCTTGTTCAGTCGCATTTGATGATGTAAATATCTGGATAAAGAGGAAAAGAGAAAGAAATACTACGATTGCTTCTGTGGCAACGACCTTGATGTCGAAAAGCTGATGTCTGACAATCGCATAGGCAGTAAAGGCGAGAAATATCAGATACGAATAATCGCCAACCCAATATAAGTTAAGATTCGGGTATAGATAGGGGAGTATTATATTGAATACACCGTTCAAGACGACAACAACAATTCCTCCAAATATAATCAGTGATACCCTGGGACGATATTTGTGTTCAGTATTGATTAATTTGTGTACTAGTAGCGCAAAAATGGCGATGGCAACAAATACAGCATAAATGTAAAAGGGAGATTCCAAAAATCCAAATTCCCAATTTAAATGAGCGCTCAACTTTCTAATGTCTGAGACGACGTGGGGGGTAAAAGCCGAAACGGTGGAAAAAATAATTCCGAGCATCACAATCAGGACATCTACTGCAGAAGTTGCCTTTTGCTCTTCTGGGAAATTGCGTATAAACATATAAACTGAAAACAACCAAATTGCCACAAATGAGAAATTAAATCTTGCGATTTGCGTCAAGAAGCCTTCTACCGGTGGGTAATAAACGAAATATCCGCTCAACGCCCAAAATGCAGTTGCCAAGGAGGCCATAAAAAAGTAGCGATTTCTTGCGGACCGATGATTCGAGCCTAAAACTATCGCTCCGAGTAAGATTTCGAAAGAAACCACTGCAACGAGTAAAATCTTTTGTAGAAACTGAAGATCAAAATATTGCGACATATTTTGTAAAAATTAATATTACTACAAACCAAAGAAAATACTCAGAATCGACAATATATGGCGAATAATTTCGGCTTGCCTTTGCCCAGCCGAAAAGTGATATCATGATCACAACTGGGATTATTAGCGCCAAAGAAAGCGAAGGCAGGTCTCCGAAAATTACTCCCAAAATAAGAATCCCGACCGATAACAGATTTATAACCTGTAGGATCTTGAATGTCGAATTACTGCCGCTTTCAACCGCAACGGTTTTAAGCCCCCGATATTTGTCGGAAATAAGGTCTTTCAGATCACAAAATGAAACATTAACAAAATCCCGGCTTAAGACAAAAAGCAGAAAAATCGAAGCGGCAATACTGAAATTGTAAGAGTGGAAGAGGAAAAAAAGAGCCGGCATTAATGTCCAGCCAAGGGCGACATAAAGGTCTTTGAAGGCTGGTAAATATTTTGTGAGGGATTTTGTGACAGGATCGTATATTAAGCCATAAATTAATAACGCTCCTGCGAAAATAATGCTTGGTATATTACCATAAATAATTATTAGAGCCGCAAAGAAAAGAGCGAGTGATAAGGGAAGTATATACAGCGGCCTGAATTTTTCTTTGTAGGATTCTGATTCCGAAGATGAAGGGACTTTACTTTCGCGGAGGAAATCGAATAAATATATAGAAATAGACCCCGAAATTAATATCAGAATAAATACCGGAGAAACTGCCAATCCAAAAAGCAAAGCTATGGCATAAATTTCCGCGACTGCACCTGCCGCCGTAAAAATTCCCCTGATGATGTCGTTTGCGATTTCACGATTAGATTTTATTTTGTTTTGAGTATCCATATTTAAAAAATCCGTAGAGGGCAACGAACAGGGCGGGGACATTTAAACAGCCCAATAAAATAATCGGCCACTCCGAAAGCGCATAGCCGTAGTTGAGCCAAGCGAACTCGTTGATTACGAGTGCAATTAGCAGTACAAGGCTAAAATCTTTCGCACTCTTCGTCGCAAAAATTTTCCATACTTGGGCGTAGAACCCGGCGGTTATGACTACGCTGGCGACAATTGTTAAATACCGGCTGATGTCTAAGTAATTCATTCCCTCCTCATGGTTAATTCTAAGTCAATAAACTCGTTCCAAACCAATTTTAGAACTTTTTGTATCCAGCTAACATTTTACAGCAAATTAATTGTCTCGGATAGTAGCTGGTCGGTCTGGATAATTGATGATTTGAAAAAGTTGATATATACGAGTAGAATGGACATATATATAAGGTAAAGGATCGGATGAGAAAGAAACTTTTTTACAACACAGATTCTAAAAATCAAGTTATTCCCATAACATCAGATATCGAAAAAGTTGTTGAGTCGAGCAAGGTAAAAAACGGTATGCTGATTGCCTACTCAATGCATACGACATTGGGGCTGATAATTCAGGAGACGATAGAGCCACATTTGTGTGAGGATATCATCGATCAACTTGCGCGTATCGTTGAAGACGACGGGACAATATATCATCACAGATGTGCTGACAATCCGAAAGCAGTTTGCAAAACCGATGCGGTAAATGGGCCGAGCCATATCAGACAGATGTTAATAAATCAGAATCTTGTAATCGATATTGAAAAGGGGAAACTGAACCTCGGCACTTTCCAGGATATCGGAATTGTAGAGCTGGATGGCCCACGGAAAAATCGAAAAGTATTAATAAAAATCATTGAGGAGTAAATGGTTTCTGCAAAAACTGTCTTGTCTTTATACAAGGAAAAAATAGATATTGAGCTTCGAAAATATTTAAGTCGGAAAATAAAGGAAGCAGATAAAATATCTCCATATGCCGGTGAGGTTATTGAACATGTAGCCGATTTAACCTTGAGGGGCGGTAAAAGGATCAGGCCGGCTCTTTTTTATTATAGTTTTCTGGCGCATGGCGGAAAAGATAGGAAAAGAGCGGTTCTCGCCTCGCTGGCGATAGAGATGTCGGAAACTTATCTTCTGATTCACGACGACATTATGGATGACGACGAGCTGCGTCGAGGGGGCGTGACAATTCACGAAAGCTACAGCCGGATTGCTGATGAAAAGTTTAAAACCAAATCAAACCCGCGACTTTTCGGAAGTTCGATGGCAATAAACGCCGGCGATATCGCATGTGCCATGAGCAACGAAATCTTGGTCAATTCCGGTTTCAAAGCCGATTTGATAGTTAAAGCGATTAATGAATTGAACAAGACATACATCAAGGAATGTTACGGGCAAACCTTGGATGTCTATTCTCAATTACGCGATGATGTCGAGCCCGATGATGTGATTTTGGTCCATGAACTTAAAACTGTGCCTTACACATTTGACGGACCACTGAAAATCGGCGCAATACTAGCGGGAGCGAACGAGAAGGATCTTAAAAAACTTTCAGATTTCGCAGTTCCGCTGGGCACCGCTTTCCAGATTCAAGACGATATTTTGGGAATGTTTAGCTCGGAAGAAAAATTAGGAAAGCCGGTGACTTCGGATCTCAAGGAGGGCAAAAAGACGCTCCTAATACTTGATGCGCTAAAAGTTGCGGATAAGAAGCAAAAAGAGATAATTGAATCTAATCTGGGCAACAAAAATGTATCTCTCACCGGTCTTAGGGCGGTGCGCCGAGTTGTCGAGGAAACCGGTTCGCTCGAAAGATCAAAAAAGTTGGCAGAAAAATTGGTTTCTAAAGCAATGAAGGCGCTCGATTCTCTAAAATTGGAAAAAGAAGGGAAGGAGTTTTTGCTTGGGATTGCCGACTATATGATAAAGAGAGATTATTAGAAGCGGAAGGTCGCAAAGCACACGCGGGGTAACGCGAAAAAACACATGGAAGAAGTTGTATTGGTTGATGAAAAAGATAAGGTGCTGGGCATGATGGAGAAGATTGAAGCTCACGAAAAAGGCCTTCTGCACAGGGCCTTTTCGATATTGATATTTAACAAAAAAGGGGAGCTTTTACTACAGAAAAGAGCTCAAGAAAAATACCACTGTGGAGGTTTATGGACAAATACGGTCTGTAGCCATCCGAGAGCCGGCGAGAGCTACGAGGATGGAGCACGTAGGAGACTTAAAGAGGAGATGGGATTCGGTAGCTCTCTTAAAAAGAAATATTGTTTTATTTACAAAAAGAAATTTGATAACGGCTTAACCGAGCACGAATACGATTGCGTCTTTGAAGGTATTCACGACGGAGAAATCAATTTTGATTTAAAAGAAATTGATAAAATACGATGGGTTAAGATAACTGATTTAACCAAAGATATTGCAAAAAATCCGAAGAGTTATACCGAGTGGTTCAAGCAGATAATCGAAAAATATTGATCCGAACTGAAGTATCAGCCGTGAGTTGGTTAAGGAACGGTTGACAACTATCAGGGGAGCGGAGCGGGAATCGCAAACATCAAGTTGAGACATTGTAAGATTGACATCGGAGAATATGGACGTACGTCCATATTCTCCGATGTGCATTATATTGTGTATTATATATCGTATGGTTGGAATTAGATGAGGAGGTGAGGCGTATGGTTAATCCGAGAAAAAATCAAAAGGTTGCAATATCAATTGCCGAGAAAGTGCTCGGGATACTGTTAGATAAGGCATCGGAATTTGGAGATAAGATTTCTAATGAGAAGTTGATTGATTGCATAGACGAAGAGGACTGCCACATTGGACGAGAAAAAATCCCGAAGATTTTATATGATTTTAAACGAATGGATTATATTAGACGGGAGGGCGATTCTGTAGTTTTAACCGACAAAGCGAAGATGAGGGTTGTGGATAAAATTACTAAGAAAATTCCGGCATCAAAGAAAAATCACTTAGTCTCATTTGATATTCCAGAAGGAATGCGGAGAAACAGAAATCAATTCAGAAGAACTTTAAAGCGGATTGGATTTATTCAAATACAAAAAAGTCTCTGGGCGATAAGAAAGGATGTTGGAGTGTTGGTAGATGCCGCCGCGAGAGAATATAAAATTAGCGATTATGTCGCTTATTTTATATCCGAAAAATCGAATATTGATAAGTTTATTGGTAAGAAAATTGAAAAAGAATGAGAAGCGGGCACATCGGAGAATATGGACGTACGTCCATATTCTCCGATGTTAAATACAAGAGTGTCGAACAATTTTAGACAGATAATTTGAGACTAAATGCAAGACCAGGCGGAGAGAATAGAAAGTGTGAACTGACATGCGGAGTAAACGATAGTGCCCTATTTTGACACTTTTACCTTTGCCGGGCGGATGGTGGTGTCATTCAATTTATAACCGGGGAGAACTTCCTCGACAATAGTTCCGTGGGGTTTGTCGGACTCGACTTCTTCGATCGCTTCGTGAAGATTGGGATCAAACTTTGTGTCGAGAGACTCGATTCGTTCCAAACCGTTCTCCCGTAAAATATTTTCGAATTGCTTCTCTATCTGAGAAATGCCTTGTGCCCAATTATCGCCCTCGAGTTCTTTCGGGATATGTTTTGCGGCAAGAGAGAAATTATCCAATATCGGTAGAAGTTCATAAATCAAATCACTATTCGCTCTCTCGATAAGCTCAACTCGTTCTTTTGCTATCTGATTTTTGAAATTGATAAAATCGGCCTGGGTTCTCTGCCAACCGGCGGTCAATTCGGTAATCTTCGCCTCGAGCCCTTTAATTTTTTCATTTTGTTTTTTCATTCGCTCCTTCGTCGCTCCCCCTACCAATTTACCCGTGCTTCGCGCAAGGCTACGCAGGGCTCGGCGAATAACTTCTCGAAATTACGAATCAATATTTGAAATTACATTTCTACATTGCATATATTATCGCAATCGATAAAAGGAATCAAGTATAATAATAAATATGAAGCAGAAAACACCAAAGTATATTCTATTTCGATATTTTGCGATCGCAATAATTTTGGGGATTGCGATCGCATCCTTTGTGGAACTTGATTGGCAAAGATCAGGTTTAATATTAGTGATTATCATGTGTGAATTGCTAACGCTCGCAACTCTTTTGGTAATTTTTAGAATCAAATATCTACCGGCAATCATCATTCTCTTACTATTTATGGCGCTCGGGGGAGCCAGATATTATTCAAATCAGGATAAAATAATAAATGCGAGCAAACAGATCATAAATGGAGATTCAGTGCTTGAAGGAGTGGTTGTAAATAATCCGGAGATAAATTCTAATCGCCAGACAATAATTCTTAAGATAGAAACACAATCTGGTGAGTCAGCCGATGAAAATATCAAAATCGATAAAAAAGTTTTAGCGATATCGTATATCGAGCCCTACCCCGAATTTCGATACGGTGATAGGCTCTCGGTTGAGGGTTGTGTCAATGACCCGAAGATCACTCCGACATTCAACCAAGAAAATTATCTTAAACCAAAGGGGGTAACAAAAGTAATTGAATGTTTTCCGAAAGCGGAAAAGCTGGGCGGAGAGAGCGGCATCAAATTTCAATTATTCGGCGGTCTATATTCAATAAGCAAAAACATCGACAAAAGTTTGCGAAAATCTTACTCCGAGCCCTACGCCTCGTTGGCATCGGGCTTGATATTGGGCGGGAGCAAAAAGCTTCCGGAAAACATCAAAGAGTCACTTTCGAGAACAAGTTTGACCCACATCGTGGCCCTCTCCGGCTACAATGTAACGATAATCATTACCGCATTGACTTTTCTTCTTTCAACCAAAGCCGGACCGAAAAGGTCGTTTTATCTCGGAAGCATACTGGTTGTGATATTTATTCTAATGACCGGAGCCGCTTCGAGCGTAATACGCGCCGGCATATTTTCGCTTCTTATAATTTTTGGAAGAACGATAGGGCGGAAAGGGAATCAGGGCAATATATTGCTTTTAGCGGCGCTTGTGATGTTGATCATCAATCCGTATGCCTTGCGATACGATCTCGGCTTTCAACTTTCCTTCATGGCCTTTTTGGGTTTGGTTTATCTATCCCCAGTTTTGAGGACTCTCGCCGGTAGAATATTAAGGAGAGAAATTCCGGAAGGATTTGGAATTCTTTGGGATACTTTGGCGGCGCAGACGATGGTCTTGCCGATCATCTTATATAATTTCGGAACGATTTCATATATTGCACCTTTGGCCAATGTGGCGGTTTTGTGGGCGGTGCCGCTTGCGATGGGTGTATCTGCTTTGACTGCGTTTGTCGGGTTGGTGTTCTCGCCGGCGGGGCGTGTCTTTGCCTATATAACTCAAATAGTGTTGGAATATATTATTTTTATGGTCGAGCGGTTCTCAAATTTCAAATATGCCGCTTCCGAGATTTCAATAAAGAATATATTCTTTCCAGTAACGATTTATATTATTATTGTTGCGGTTGTCGCATATATTAAGTATAAAAAAACCGGAATCAAAAAAATGGCTCTAAGATTGTCAAATTATATTGTGGAGAGATATGAGAAAATGGATATCTAAAGCGATCCTAGTTTTGATGGCCTTGACCGCAATCACTATTTGGTATGAGGTTGTAATAAGTCCAGACACCAGCGGCATCATCATCAAATTCTGCGATGTCGGACAAGGTGATGCGGCAGTAATTCAAAAAGGGGATATTCAAATATTAATAGATGGCGGTCCGGACGAGGAAGTATTAAATTGCATAGGAGGGGTGATGCCGAGTTACGACAGAAAGATTGATTATGTGATACTCTCTCACCCGCACGCCGATCATCTGGTCGGTATTAATGCGGCGATAGATCGATATGAAATCGGAGAGATATTTATGAGCGGAGTAATTTATGAAAGCAATCAATATAAAAAATTTAATGATTTGATATCATCAAAAAAGATAAGTCCAACGATTCCGGAAAAGTATGATGTGGTAATACCATTTGAAAATGCCGATATTGAATTCTTATGGCCAGGAGAAAAATATGATGGAGAGACGGTGGATGATCTCAACCCAACCTCGGAAGTTGTGAGATTCTGCTACTTTGGTCATTGCGCACTTTTCACAGGCGATGCCGAGTCAGAAGATGGCATCTATGCTAATATCGACCCCGCGAAATTATCGGCCGAAATAGTAAAAGTTCCTCATCACGGATCGTCGAGTGGGATCGATCAAACAATACTTAGTAATGTCAAACCGCGTTATGCCATCGTATCGGTCGGAGAAGGCAACAGTTATGGTCACCCGGCGCAAAGCACGCTAGATTTACTCGGAGAGTATCAGCTAACGATTTTAAGAACCGATAAAGACGAAAGCATTACTTTCACGATCGCAGAAGATGGAAAGGGAGGGTGGAGTATCAAAAATTGAGAACACTACCACCGATCTTATCCACTGATCAGCACTGATCGAATTCCTCTTGCAAACAGCATCTGTATATTGATCGAGTCTGTATTTTAGGCTAGACTTAACTTGTCGTTAGCTATTGAATATAAGAAATACAATTATTTTGCGTTTTCCGCTTTTAACTTTAAACTATTTATGTCCGGACACAGCAAATGGGCGACAACTAAAAGAAAAAAGGCGGCGATCGATTCCAAGCGAGCGCAGGTTTTTACGAAACTCGCGAAAGTAATAACCATAGCCGCTCGCGATGGCGGTGGCGACCCATCATCAAATCCATCTTTGCGTATGGCGGTTGACAATGCAAAAGCTAAAAGTATGCCTAAAGAAAATATCGAACGAGCGATAAATAAGGGAGCTGGCAGAGAAGAAGGTGCAAACATTGAAGAGGTGGTCTACGAGGCGTACGGGCCGGGAAAAGTCGGTATGATTATTGAATGTTTGACTGATAATAAAAATCGCGCTTTATCGGAGATAAAATCAGTATTGAATAAGGGCGGGGGCGCATTGGCCGGAGCGGGGAGCGTAGCCTATAATTTCACAAAACGAGGCGAGATCGTTATCGATAAGGAGAAAAACGGAGGAGATGAGGAGAATATCGAAAATGCGATCTTGGAATCAGGCGCTGATGATTTCGAGTGCGATGAAGATATTTACTTGATATGGTGTGATTTTGCGAACTTAAAAACTGTTAAAGAGAGCATTGAATCATCCGGAGTTGTAATCGATTCGGCAGAAGCGGCAATGATGCCTCGAAACAAAGTGAGCCTAGATGAAGAGAATGGGGAGAAAGCGATAAAGTTGATCGAATCACTCGAGTTGCTAGACGATGTGAATAAAATATATACGAATGTTAATTTGTAGATTTCTCGGTTCACCCCGCTCACGCCAAGCGGGGCAAGCTCGAAATGACAATTCTTATCCGTACCGGTATCTCTATTGCGGTAAAGATGTGTGCAGTCATATCAGTAATTTCGCTAAATTTGTAATTCGGTAGGGAGTTTTTTGGAGAATAAAAAATCAAAAATTTTAGGTATTGACCCGGGGACGGGGATAATGGGCTGGGGTTTGATAGAAAAGATAGGGCCAAATATCAAACCGCTCGCTTATGGGTGTGTTAGGACCGAGTCGAAAGATGCGATGCCCGATAGGTTGAACTTAATTTTTAATGAAATTAATGCTATAATAAAGAAGGAAAAACCGGACGAGGTAGCGGTGGAGAGTTTGTTTTTCTTTAAAAACCAAAAAACGGTGATAACGGTTGCCCAAGCGCGCGGAGTGGCCATAGTTTGCGCAAAAATTGCAAAGCTTCCGGTTTTCGAATATACTCCGTTGCAGGTGAAGCAAGCGCTGACAGGATACGGACGGGCCGATAAAAATCAGATTCAACAGATGGTAAAGATAACTTGCAAGCTCAAAGAATGTCCCAAGCCGGATGATGCGGCTGATGCTTTAGCGGTAGCGATAACACATGCCCAGACAAATTCAAAAATCAAAAATCAAAAATCAAAATGATAGTTCAAAAATCAAAATTATCTTAATTTACAGGTATCACGGAGATTATGTTTAGTCTCGACAGTGTAAAATCAGTGTGATAAGTCAGTGTGGTTTCTACAACTATTAAATTTTCACCGGAGGTGAAAATTGCCGCAACTTAGACAAAACATAATAACGGGTGATTGGGTGGTAATAGCACCGGAACGGGCGAAAAGACCCGCCGATTATAATATTTCTCCCCTACCGCCGAAAATGGACAAGTCAAACTGCCCTTTTTGCGAAGGGACCAAAGGATACAAAGAAAATCAAAAAGTATTGCGTGCCTCTTCGGAACATATTTATGTCATCAATAATAAATTTCCGGCTTTTGTGGAGAGCGGCAAAAAAGCATCTGTTAGAAGTTACTATCCTGAAAAGGGTTTTTATCGAGCACGCGAGGCGATCGGGGATCACGATGTTATAATCGTCAAGGATCACGAAACTTCCCTGCCACATTTCTCTAAATCCTTAATGGCAGAGATGATAGAGGTTTTTTGCGATCGTTATAACGCAATGAAAAAAGAGCCGGGAGTGGTTTCGATAATGCCGATCTACAATCATAGACCGGAAGCCGGGGCATCGATAGCTCACCCCCATGCGCAGATTTTCGCCTCGGGGATAGTTGCCAACACGGTTGGGAAAGAGATGAGCGGGGCGGAAAGATATTTTGGAATAAATGGGGCGTGTGTCTTTTGCGACATTATTGCGCATGAATTAAAAGAGAAGGTGAGAGTTGTTGCGAAGAACGATGATTTCTTATCAGCCTCTTTCTATGCCGCTCGCTTTCCAATGGAAACATGGATTTACCCTCTGGATCACTGCAGCCAGTTTGAAGATATGCATAAAAGCAATATTAATAATTTAGCAGATGTGCTTATGGAGACAATCGAACGAATGAGCAGAGCGATACCGCACTTACCGCTAAATTTTTATATCCACACACTTCCGACGACGCATAAAAGTTCTTCTTCGTATCACTGGCACCTAGAAATTACACCCCGTTTGGCCAATTACGGCGGCTACGAGCTTGGCAGTGGCGTAATTATTGATATAATGTCCCCAGAGGATGCGGCGGAGTATTTAAGAAAACCAACGAAATCGTGAAAGGGTATTGAAATGCAAAACGGCAAGATAAAAGTTATGATGCTGATGAAGTTTCCTCTTTTCGGAGGAGGCAGTGGCAATTATATACGAAAATTATCAGAAAAATTAGCGTTACTTCCCAATATCGAAGTTGCAATTGCTGCACCTGACGATCGGGAAGTCAAGGGTGTGAAAATTTATCCAATCCATCCTCAAAGAAAAGCTGTTTTTGTGAGCCATCCTGAGTATAAAGGGGCCAAAAAATATAGCGATTTAACTGCCGAAGAGTTCAATGAAATATATCAGTCGTTTTCCAAACAGATAATTCGAGCGGTGGAAGATTTTTGCCCCGATGTTATCCATGTTCATCACTGTTCTTTCTTAACTTGGATAGCTAATTATCTAAAATCTATTTATGGAATTGCATACGTCGTAACGGCACATGGGACGGGGATTTATCAGTCTACAATTGACAACAGATTCCTAACTTTGACGACACAGGCGCTAGATCGGTCAGAATACATATTGAGCAATAGCAACTGGACGAATAAGTGGTTGCTAAAAGTTCATGGTCAGAAATTGAGAAGAAAAACAAGAATAATTCCTTGCGGAATTGACTTGCAAGCGTGGCTGAGAAAAGGTAATAGTAAAATTATTGATAAAAAATATCATCTGGATAGCAAAAAAGTAGTAATATTTGTCGGAAGATTGACATGGGAGAAGGGGGTAATTTATTTGTTGAAGGCGGCAAAAAATATTAAAGCTGAAATTTTCATCATAGGAGGGGGTACAGAAAAAGAAAAATTGATGAAATTTGCAAAAAATAAGAAACTCAAAAACGTACACTTTTTGGGCTACTTCGGCAAAGAATACATCAATGAGCTGAGAGAATTTTATCAAAGAGCAGAGTGCGTTGTTTTGCCGTCGATCTGTGACGAAGGATTGGGCATAGTAATTTTAGAAGCGATGGCGTCAGAAACTCCAGTGGTAGCAACCAACAAAGGAGGGATTCCGCTGGCCGTTAAAGACGGAAAGACAGGTTTTCTTGTGAGAGCAAAAAGTGGGAAAGTTATTGCAGATGCGGTAAATGAAATTTTGTTAAATGAAAATCTTGCCAAAGAGATGGGGACAAATGCCAGGAGGTTGGTTGTTGAGAATTTTGATTGGGATAAAATACGAGACAATGTTGTAAAATATTATGTAAATACCGCAGCAGTCAGTGAGAAGCTTAAATCTAGAAAACTGCCCAAGAGAGTTGCAGACAAAGATATTGAAAGGGAAAAAGCGGAGTTAAAAAAGAAGATCGACTATGTACCATAAATATTGGAGTACGGGATGAGTGAAAGACCGAGTCATTTTGAGGGAGAGCCTGTTTTCAGAGAACCGGAATGTGTTCGTGAAGTCGAGCCGAAGAAGCGGTACGGGTATTTAATCGTGTTTGGATTCGGCGCAAAACCGCGGACGATTGAGGAAGCAAAGGCAGATCCGGATCGAAAAGAAGACATGGGCTGGCATTTGCCGGTCGGGACCAAAGCGAGGGTACTTGCAGCCGGCGAGTTGTGGCGAATGGGTGAAGTGGACAACATTATCATGTCGGAAGGTGGAAGTGCCGACAAAGAAAAAAGCGGCGGAGAGCTGATGAGGGAATATCTCCTAGCAAAATATCCGGAAATTCCCGACGATAATGTTATTGTCGAGGATAGGGCGACGAATACAATTGAAAATTTTGCCGGGACGGTAAACTTTCTCGATGAAAGTAACATCCATAGCGACAAGGCGGTCGGTAGTCAGACGGAAGCCACTGGTTCTTCAAGCGTTGCATTTTTAAGCAATAGATTTCATATGGCTAGGATAAAAAATATCGCAGAAAAATTTGGGTTCAAGGGTGATGGGTTCGCCGCCGAAGATGTGCTGGGTTTGGCAGCGTCACAAAAAAAAGACAAAACTGGCAAAACGGCTGAGAGTAGATTTGATATTTGGAATTATAGAATGTCCAATCCGGAGGGGAATGATGTTTGGAGGGACCCAAATGAAGTCGCAAGAAGGCATTATCTAAGAATTGTTTACCATTTAATATCGGAAGCGAAAGCGGGTGAGGATGAGGCAAATGTCCAAGAGTATTCGTCATTTCTGTCAAAAGTCTGGCACCCAGAATTACGACTTGAGCTTGATCAGAGCCTGGCGAATCTCGGTGTTGACGTCGAAGCATTACACAAAGAAATTGAAGAAGATATTAAGCGAATGGGGAAGACAAGCTATCGCGATTATCTTCGGCAAGAAAATCGTTGGTCGCAGGGGATGAACGAAGTGCCGGAGTACTGGTTATTTCAAGTGGCGAAAGTGAATAGCACTCGGTTCAGAAAGATCCTCGAAGACCCGGCGAATGTACAAGCAGTTAAGACTTTGGAGGCGCTGGGATTCCATGAGCCATTAAATATGGGCGAAGAAGACTTTGAAAAAATGAGACAGACAATATCAAATGATAATTTTATAAAAGCACACAGAAAATTGCCACCGCAGGAATGGGAAGGGGAATATTAGTATCCGAAAAGGATAGATATGAAAATTGCGATTATAGCATCGAACAGAAAGCCCATTCCGTCAGCAGATGACAATGTTTTTGCGCCAGGCGTGATCATGAAGGGGCTAACCGATAATCTTACCAAGCTTGGTCATGAGGTTGTGTTTTTCGGTCCCGAAGGGTCTGACGTTAATGCATCGAGAGTAGTTACGGAAGGGTTAAAATCGGTGTACGAGGATTTCAAAGATAATCGAGTGTCAGAACCTTATGTATTTATGGAAAATGAAGACCAATATGAAATGGTTTTAGTGTCAAAAGCTTTCGAAATGGTTAACAAGGAAAAGGACTTTGATATAATTCATGCACACAAATATAATAAAGAGGTATATTTTAGTAATTTTACGGACACCCCGCTTTTAATAACTGGCCATGGAATGTATTGTGAGGCGACAAATTCTGCTGCGGACAAGATAAGATTCGCAAGATATAAAAATAGCTGTTATTGGGCGTATGTTTCAGAATATCACAAGAAAGATGTTGATCTAAATTTTGTTGGAAAAGTTCCGTGGGGTGTTGACGCAGAGTCGTTTCCGTATAATGAGAAGGGCGGAGACAATTTAATTTTTATTAGCAGAATGATTCAAAGAAAACGACCGGATTTTGCGATTAGAGTTGCAGAAAAAGCAAAGGTTAAAATCGATATTGCAGGAACCAAGGGAATTAATCCGGCGCATATCAGATATTGGGATAGCATTCAGCAAGAACTTCAAAAAAGCCATGTAAATTTTTTAGGACACGTGCCGTATTATAATACTGCAGGGAAAATCGGGAGGGCAAGGGCATTGCTGTTGCCGATAGATGTAGGTGAGCCCATGCCGGTGACATCTCTCGAAGCAATGGCATGTGGCACCCCGGTGATTGCTTCTAACATTGAGCCAATGAATGAGATTGTGGTTAACGGCGAGACAGGGTTTTTAGTCGATAAAGACGATGAAGGCGCCTGGGTCAATGCGATTAAGAACATCGATAAAATCAGTCGAGAAAAATGCAGAGCAAGATTCGAAAAATACTTCACCATGAGAAAAATGGCGGAGGGATATTCAGAACTTTACAGGAAAGTTGTTAAAATGCACAAGGAACGAAATGATTAATGTCAGCGTTATTATCCCGACATATAAACGCACTCAGGAAACTCTCAAATGCGTAGATCTGTTGAGCAAGAGTACCGGATTGAATGAGGATTTATTAATGGAGATTCTCGTTTTTGACAGCTCCCCGACCAGTGAGCTCGAAGCGATGCTTAATCGATTTGACGAGATGTTGAAGATAAATTATTTGCACACAGCCGACCAAACATTGCCAGGAAGAGCCAGAAATATTGCAGTAGAGAAAGCAAGCAACGAGTTAATTATATCTTTAGACTCGGATATTGAATTCAAAAGGGAGACGGCACAGGGGTTAATATCATTTATGAGAAATCATCCGAGGGTTGCCCGGGCAACAGGTGTAACTAAATTTTCTTCCGGAGAAAAAAAAGGAAAAAAGGACAGACCGACCAAATGGGATAGAATATATAGAAAATATGATACGAATTTCATTGAGGGGATTTATGGCAGATACGAAATATTCTACAAGACGGCGTTTCAAAACATAAATGGTTATGATGAGATATTCGAATTTTGTGGCGAGGGGACAGATATATCGGTGAGATTTTGGAGAGACGGATATCCGCTAGCGATCGCTAAAGATGTCTTAGCCTATCATAATTCCGAGGCGCCGGAGAGCCTGAGAAGGAGTGTATCTGACAAAATGCAAAAAATGTATCTCTCACTTTTTCTTGTGGCGTATAAATACGACGTGACGGATATCAATAAAAGTTTAAATTTTGTCTATTCTCACAGAGAGAGGGAAAAGGCGTATGGCGACACTCTTGAATTTCACTCCGTTGTCTCGGCTGCAAAGTCTTTTGAATGGATTCGCAATAATTATGTCGAAATAGAAAAGTCAAAGAAGAAAATCCCTAATTTATTCGATTTCAAGCCGTTTGATGTATTCACCGATGAATATTTGATTAACGAGTGTCTGGAAAAATCAAAAAACAAACTCAATCCTTTGTGGGAAAGAGTTTTCGGGGAAAATTCTTAGTACCGGAGCGTCGATCATGAGTAAAATCAGCTTTGTTATGCCAACAAAAAATCGAGGAGATATTATCAAAGACAGTATAGAGTCGATTGTCGAACAATCGGAGAACGATTGGGAATTAATTATTGTAGACGATCATAGCGATAGCGGGGATAAGACAAAGGATATGATTGGCTCTTTCAATGACAATAGAATTGTTTATGTTCGGATGCCCGATAAGTTCGCCGGTGGCATACCAATGGCGAGAAATTTTGGGAATATATTTGCTAGATCTGAAATCATTGCCGTTTGCGATTCAGATGATTTGAATTTTTCTGATAGAGCCAGAGTGACGATTGACGCTTTTGACAAATTCCAATGTGATGTATTTTATGCAAAATATGATATATGGGAAAAAGAAAAAAATATTGTTAGAGAAAGAAAATCACCAATAATTCCTTTTAATTTGGAAAAGCTTAAAGAACACAACTATATTCCACACGTTTCGGTAGCTTACAAGAGAAGCATTGCTTATGACTTTCCGTACAATTCATTTTTCAGGATAGGGGAAGACTATGAGCTTTTAACGAGATTGGCGAAAGCGGGAAAGAAATTTTATTTTTATGATGGTAAGGTGTTTCGTTATGTTCTGCATGGAAGTAATATTTCCGAGGGCAAACGCTTAGATAACCAAGATAAATTAATAAAAATAATAAGGGGCTGGGAGAAGGAAGATAAAAATAAAATTTTAAATGAAATAATAAAAACATGAAAATACTGATGCTGGCACAATCTAGCAACCCGATTCCTTCTCCGAGCGATAAAATATTTGCTCCGGGGGTAATTTTCAACGAAATTGCCGAAGGGTTAAAAGAGAGGGGACATGAGGTAACGGTTTTTGCATCTTCAGATTCAAAAACAAAAGCAAAACTAGTCGATTTCGGCATCCCGTCCACTCATAACAAAAGTCTCGAAACAGATAAGGATATATGGTACAGATACTATCAGCACCAGATGTATCTGGCTTCTGAGGTTATAAAGGAATATCGAACCGGAAAATATGATCTATTGCATATTGATGAGTTTAGGGTCGCGCCTTATTTTTCGGAATTTGTTGAAGGCCCCATAACTTGTACTTATCATGGCATCCCAGCCGAAGACCATGACTTGCGTTTTGACCTAGATAAATTGAGACAAAAAAGATTTTATAATCGTATTAAATACATCGCGGCCACAGATAAACAGAAAGAGTTGGGATCGAAGTATTTTAATTTTGTTGCCACCGTTCATCACGGTATTGATCTAAACCGATTTAAACTCTCGCCCCGCGGAGGGGACAATCTAGCTTTTGTCGGGAGACTCATTGAGGGCAAAAATCCGGATATTGCTATTGATGTGGCGAAAAAATCAGGCAGAGGTTTAGATTTATTTGGTACCTATGACGAGACAAGCGAGTATTTCAAAACAAAAATATCGCCGAAAATAGACAAGTCCATAAACCTTAATGGCCATGTGCATTACACGAAAATGGGATCAGCATATGAAAATGCTAAAGCTTTGTTGTTTCCAATTACCTGGGACGAGGCTTTTGGCCTAGTCGTAATTGAGGCGATGGCCTGTGGAACACCAGTCATCGCTTTTGACAGGGGAGCGATGAGGGAACTGATTGTCGATGGCAAAACGGGATTTGTTGTGAAAGAGGGCGATGTTCAGGGGATGGTAGATGCGGTTCAAAAAATCGACACGATCGATCGAGCTGAATGTCGAGCGCATGTAGAAAAAAACTTTTCTGCAGAAAAAATGGTTGCTGGCTATGAAAAAGTATTCAAAGAGCTAGTCTTAAAATGATGTCAAACGCTGAAGAATATCAAAAATTAATAAAAGATCTCGAATTCACTGAAATTAAGCCTGTTATAAAGGATTACTCAGCAGATCGTTTTATTGTCAGGGGGACAATAAACAGGAGAGATGTCCTTCTGAAGATTTTGCCAAGAAGCGATAAAAATAGGGTGAAATCTTACAAAAAAGAATTCCTCGTTGACAAGTTAATGAATGAGCATAATAAAGATTTAAAGCTTCCAGTAATAGTCAAGACGAAAGTTTTAGCTCAAGGGCAAAATGATAAATACTTTTGGGTAATCAGGAAGTACTATTCCGGGTTGTCACTATCAAATTATTATCCCAAAAAAGGCATGTTACGCGGGTACGATATAATACGAAAGACATTTCTTAACGCTAGGTCGTCTATAATCAAAGGTATTGTTGAAAATCTTTACTCGATACAAAAGATAGCCATTAACGTTAGAAGGTTCGGTGTCCATAAGTCTCAACTACAGAAAAGATATGAGGACAGTTTTGACTGCGATTTAATTCTTAAGTGTGCTAAATTGCTGGGACAAGATTTATCTCACACGATATCTTATACGAAAAGTCATCGGAGTGAATACTTTTCTGAAAAATATATAGTGGCAAATGTCGGTGATCTTGTGCCTCCAAATATTATTGTTGTAGAAAAAAATAACATTATTTTTTCAGACTTTGAGTGGTTTTGTTTTGACAATAATACCATGGACGTTGCTGTTTTGTGGATATATTTCTGGAGATATAAAAAATGGCAGGACCAATTAATCAAGCTTACGATCACAAATGATGAGCTTAGGGCCAATTTTCGCTATTCAGTTATTAGAGTATTATTATCTAAAATGCTAAGCATAGTTTCTGGAAGATGGGGAAAAATAGAAATGATGGATTTTTACAAGCAACACAAGTGGGCGCAGTATCTGAAAGCGGCTGGGGAGTCGTTTGAGGCGTTGATGAGAGTCAAATAACATACATAGAAATAATACATAGAATGGGCACAGAATAATTCATAAGTTGAAAATTCCTAGTGATTGAAATTGATCCAAAATTATTTCGGGAGCTTGATATCCGCGGAGTGGCGGACCCGAGCTCTTCTTATTGTTTGAAAGATGATGATTGCGCTTATTCGGTTAAAATAACGCCAGAGATTGTTACGGTTATTGGGAAAGCGATAGCACAAGCGATAAAACCAGAGAAAGTTGTTTTGGGATATGACGCCAGAAATACATCACCGAAGCTATCCGAAAGCATCAAGAACGCGCTCTTAGAGTCCGGGGTGGATGTGAGCGTGATCGGATTGTGTGCAACCGATCAAGTGTATTTTGCGGTCGGGTATTATAAATATGATCTTGGTCTGATGATAACAGCCTCTCATGCAGAAAAAATATTAAATGGAATCAAAATTGCCAAATATAAAGATGGAAAAGTGATGCCGGTAGCAAAGGGCTCCGGGATGGAGGAGATAAAAGAGCTTGCTATCGCACAGAATTTTGAGCAATTGGATAGACATGGCATGGAACAGCAGATTGATATCGGAGATGATTATCAAAAATATATATTAAAACATTTTGATATTAATTCGTTTAAATCATTGAATATTGTTTTTGACGCTGGGAACGGAGTGGCCGGCGTGGCGTATGATGATATCATAAATTTGCTACCGATTACTGCCAACCGATTAAACTTTAAGCCGGATGGTGATTTCCCGTCGCATGAGCCGGATCCGATGATCGAGGCTAATATCGAACAGGTGAAAAAAGAGATCACAGATCGAAGAGCGGATTTCGGTGTTGCATGGGACGGAGACGCCGACAGGATCGCAATTATTTCAAAAAAATTGGGAGTCCTAACCGGATCTCATATTGCTCCGGTACTGCTCGATTGGGTTATGAAAAGGCATCCTCACGCGACAGTTATTGATACACCTCCTATGACACTGGCTTTCCACGAAAAGATAAAAAAATTAAACGGAAAAGTTGAATATTCGCGCGTTGGTAACTCAAACATCAAAATAAAAATGGAGGAATTCAATTCTCCTTTCGCGGCAGAAGAAGCCGATCACTTTATGTTCGAAGAAACTTATTCTTGCGAAAGCGGAATATTGCCGTTATTAATCATCATCGAAGCAATATCAAATACCGAGAAGACTCTAGAGGAGTTGGTCGAGGAGAGTTTGGATGGAGTAAAAATATCCGGCGATATCAATATCGAAGTTGCGGATAAACACAAAGCGTTAATGAGACTTGAGAATGAATATCTTGCACCTGGCAATACGATACTTCACTCGGACGGATTGTTTGTGAAAAATGATTTATTTCACTTTAACATTCGGGCGTCTTTAAACGATCCGGTAATGCGACTCAACATTGAATCAAAATCAGAAGCGGTGATGAAACATGAGGAGGAGAATATCAGGAAAATAATTGAAACATAACCACCACAGATCTGTGCCACAGATAATCACGGAATAATACAAGTAAGGATAACGCTCCGACGCTACTAGGTCGAAGCTCCGACTGAAACGTCGGGAAATTAAACTAATGACCAATAACCCCCAGAGGGGGATCTCCCTTCGGGAGACTATTATCTGTGCAATTCTGTGGTGTGAATCTGTGGTGGTAATAATACGATTGGCGAAACAATGCTTGGATTTTTAAAAGGAAAAGTTATTAATTCACAAGCCGGTAAAATTATAGTCGATACCGGTGGTGTTGGCTATCGAGTAAGTGTTTTACCGATTAAGAATTATCAGATCGAGAAAGAGTATGAACTCTTCATACATCATCACATAAGGGAGGATCTCTCCGATTTATACGGATTTGATACTAGCCGAGAGCTTGAGATGTTCGAAAACTTGATAACAGCAAATGGAGTTGGACCGAAAGCGGCGATGAATATACTCTCTAATGGAAATCCTGAAAAAATATCCGAAGCGATTGCTACTGAGGATATCAACTTTTTCAAATCAATATCCGGAATCGGGAGTAAAGTTTCAGCGAAAATTATTGTCGAGTTAAAATCAAAAGTATCAAATGAAGCAATTATCGGGGCATTTAGCTCAAAAGATGAGTTTGATGAGGTTTCGGAAGCGCTGATGTCATTGGGATTTAAGAAATCCGACATATCGATATTGGCGAAGAGTATGCCAAAGGATTTGAAATCGAACGAGGATAAAGTCAAGTGGTTTTTAAAAAACAGTAGCAAATAATACAAAATTGCTCTAATTACTCCTAATTATTCCCTGCCCGAAATGCTACTCATAACGTTGCAGGCGGGTAATTACACTAATCAATACCCAAAACCCAGATATCAAATAATTTATAATGACCAATAACCAATTTTCGTTTAATTATTCCTGTTGCGTAATTCATTATTACCTTGAATTACGAAATTAAAGCACTTTGACAAAAAATGGCGTAAACTGTAGTTGTATTTAACCACTAACGTATACGCCATGAAAGCTGAATTAAC
>Ga0208373_1002225_pt1 | contig 22195 bp, 15 predicted proteins | sample RifOxyC2_FD_184036 | JGI IMG/M metagenome (GOLD analysis project Ga0208373, IMG submission 184036) | Soil microbial communities from Rifle, Colorado - Rifle Oxygen_injection C2 (SPAdes) | ecosystem: Environmental > Terrestrial > Deep subsurface > Rock core/Sediment | place: Rifle, Colorado... | reverse complement strand
CTGTTATAACTTTAAAGTTTATATCTTTATAGACTTCAGAAAAAATGTTTCTTAAATCAATCGGCAACCCGCTTGCACGAGCGGCAACGCCAGTAACGCCCAAATCTTTTGCGGTTTTTTTTCTTAGTATACCCGTGGTTTCAACCCTATCCATAAATGAAGCATTTTCAAGAAGCATATCTTTTAAGTTGTAGAAATCTTTTTCTTGCGAAACCAAAAAATCTATAAGCATTTTTTTATCCCTGTCGTCCAACTCTTTTGAAACCCCTCCGATTTTGTTTATTCCTTTAAGATACCGGCTGTTTGTTAATAAGTTGTTGATGGCTAAAATATTTTCTTTTATAATTGCCGCGTAGTTTGCAGGAAAAGTAAAGCCTACATCAAGCGCAATCCCCCCAATATCGGCTACATGATTATACATTCTCTCTAGTTCTAAAAATATTGCTCTTAATGTTTTGTGGCGGGAGGGAACAAGAATACCGAATATTTTTTCAACTGCCATGCAAAAAGCAAGGCTGTAAGCAAAAGCTGTCTCCCCTGAAATGCATTCGGATAGAGCAAGAGCTTCTTTAACAGGTTTCCCTTCAAAAAGTTTTTCGATCCCGCGATGCGTAAAACCCAATCTCCCTTCTAAATTAATTATAGGTTCGCCCGCGACACTGAACCTGAAATGCCCAGGACCTATTATTCCCGCATGAACAGGGCCTACGGGGATTTCAAATATTCCTTCACCTTGGATTTTGTTAAATAAATATTCGCTTTTTTCTATGTTACCAGATGGATTTTGAAAATCTTTAAGCAGGGGATAATGCCCTTTTGGCCAAACCTCATCATGAAGATTAAGCCTTCTTAAATCAACAGCCCCTTCCGCTTCCAAACCAAACATCTCATTTATCTCTCTTTCAAAAGTGCTGGCGGAGTGAATTTGTTTGGAAAGAGCATCAAATTTTCTTGTGTCGGAAGGGATACTTGTTTTGATTAAAAACCATTTTTTTAAGGCTGCACTTAAAAATACGCAATATAATTTAAAATCATGGCTTTCTTTCCTTGTATCTTCCGCAAACATCATAAAAACCGGTGAATTTAATTCTTTGTGCAGTATAATACATGCTTCTTTAAAAGCTTCTTTTTTTACTTCAATGTAGATTTCGTTTTTATGCATCTCCGTAATGTTTACATAATTTATTTTTTTTACTAGATCCATATAATTCATTGTTTAATTACCTCTGCGGCTAAAAGAAGTATTTTACTTGCAAAGCTGGGAACAATTATTCCAAAAGCAATAAGAAAAATAAATAAAAATATTAAAGAAATGCTACTCGTCCTAAAAAAGTCTTCATAGCCTTTAACTTTACTGTCTGCCGGCTCTTTGCCGAATATGATTTTACTGAAATGGTGGATTATCGCCCCAAAAATTATTGCTATAAAAAACAAAAATAACCCGCAGGTTAAATAACTTTTATTTTGAAAACCGGCCATTAAAATTGTAAATTCACTTAAAAATATTGAGAATGGAGGAGTTCCACCCAAAGCAAATGCCCCTAGGATAAATAATGTCCCTGTAAATGGGAGAAGATTTATCACTCCGCGGATAATATTCATATTGCCTGTCTTGTATTTTTTTACTATATTGCCCGCTCCAAGAAACATAAATGATTTTGTCATCGCGTGGTTGAATGTATGAAGCAGAGCTCCGTATATTCCAATTCCGGGGAAACTAAGCCCAATTAGTATTATTCCTATATGTTCAATACTGCTGTAAGCAAGCAATCGCTTGATATCTTTTTGCACAAGAATGAAACCTGCCGCAATGCCAAGCGAAAGTAATCCGAACAACCCGAATAGGCTAGAAGAATATTCGATGCCAACGGATTTGTTTATAATAATAGTAAACCTGATAATCGCATAAATCGCTGTTTTTAAAAGTACCCCTGACAATAGCATGCTGATGGGCGTAGGCGCCTGGCTGTGCGCGTCGGGAAGCCATGTGTGCAGGGGGACAATGCCGGCTTTGGTTCCATATCCTACAAAGATAAACAAAAATGCGACTTTTAATATTTGAGGATCAAGTTTTGTCGCTATTGCCATAAAGTTAGTCCAGTTGATTGAGGTTGCTCCTGTCAATGTCGCGGCGTAATAAAAAAGGATGGTTCCAAACAGGGCAATAGTTATTCCGACAGAACATATTATTATATATTTCCAGGCGGCTTCGATTGAATTTTTTTTATTATAAAATCCTACCAGAAGGGCGGAGATGAGAGTTGTAAGCTCAATTGCAATCCAAAGCATCCCTAAATTGTCGACCATGACAACAAGGAATGTTGCAAAAGCCAAAGCATTAAATAAAACATAATATAAGCTGGCTTTTGCGCTTGAAATGATATTTTCTTTTAAATCGTTTGATATATAAGAGACGGAATAAATTATTGAAGCGGCATTTATTATTCCTATTATAAGCATAAAAAATATGCTTAAGGGGTCTGCATAAAAAAAGTTAAACATTGAAATAGACGCGCCATTGCCGTAAATGTCGGCTGTTAACTTTGCAACAATAGATAACACGGCAAGATGCCCCAATACATTTACCAGGCTAAGCGCTTTGTAATTTTTTATAAAAAACGAAATTATTGCCAAAAATGCCGTTATTCCCAATATTAAAAAAATTTCCATGTTACCCCTTTAACCTCGTCAGTTTATTGGTATCAATATGCGTAAATAAAGTGTTTATCCTGTAAACAAATACTCCTAGAATCATAACACTTACCAAGATGTCAAAAAATATAGTGATCTCGATAAAGAACGGGAGTCCGTTGGCAATCGCAGCCGCAAGCAGAAACAACCCGTTTTCCATAACCAAAAGCCCGATAATCTGGCTGATTGCTTTTTTTCGAAATATCATAAGGAACATTCCTACCAATGTTATAAATAAGGAAATTGAAAAAGCTCCTTTTATATTTTTTATCAGCTGCTTAAGGATTAAAGGAATAACTATTACTTTTAACAGGAACAATATAAAGGCAACACTGTACAATTCCATGTTTTTTGTTAAAACACCTTCTGAAAATACATATAATGAAATAAATAAGGATTGCACGAGAAAACCGTTGATCAAAGAAGTTATCCTCTTGACTGTTGCCATATAAAAAACTGTAAAGATTATAATTATCGCAAAAATATTTATTATATGCATACTACATTCCCCAGGTTTGAATTATTAATGCCGTAAGAGATAAAACAAACGCAAATCCCAAAAAATCAACAACCCTGAACAGTCTCATTTTTGCGATAGAGATTTCAACAAGAGCGATAAAAGCTCCAATTATCAATATTTTTAATAAAAAGAAAGCGATTGTAAACAATATTTGATACAGGCTAAAAGACGGCAAAATAATTAAAGGGGAAAGGATAATGGCTATAAGGGAAAAAAAGACCATTTGTTTGATATGTGTTGCCAACTCGAGCATTGCCAAGGATCGGCCGGAATATTCAAGGAGCATTGCTTCATGTACCATTGTCAATTCAAGATGTGTTTCGTGGTTATCTATGGGAATGCGTGAAGTTTCGGAGATTGTAACCATAAATAATGCTATTACCGCGACAAGTGAAGACAACTTAAAATTAAAAACACCTGCTATCAAAGAAAGATTGGTAGATCCGCTGTTTAACGCGACGACGAATAAGGCAAGCAGGGCAACCGGTTCCACAAGGCTTGATATAAACATTTCACGGGATGAACCCATGCCAGAAAATGTGCTTGCCGTATCAAGCCCCGCTAAAGAAAGAAAAAATCTTCCCAAAGCCAATATAAATATTAAAGTAAAAATATCCCCCATATTGTTTAAAGAAAATCCTGTACCAAAAAGAGGAATCAAACAGGTCGCGGTTATTGCAGCCGCCAAAACAATAAACGGGGTAATCTTAAATATCCAGGAACTATTTTCTGATATAATTTCATCTTTTGACAGGAGCTTTAAAAAATTATAATAGGGTTGAAAGATCGAGGCTCCTTTTCTCATTTTCAAATTATCTTTTATTTTTCTAATAATCCCGCTTATGAGAAGAGAAATAAGAATAAGGATTAATGCTTGGACGATGATAATTACTGGTTTCATATTTAAAATTTCCCCATAAAAATTATTAAAAGCAAAATAGTTGCAAATATGTAAGCTATGTATACATTGATGCTTCCTGATTGTAATTTTCTTGTGATTTTGGCCGTTTTCATTATTAAATCGAGGATAGGATCATATATATATTTGTTAAATAAAGGGATTGTTGATACTTCATGTTTAAAAGATGTCGTGTGGTAAAAAGAATCTTTTACCTTTTCCGTCTTCGTTTGCGGCAATAGGAAAAAACTAAAAGCAAGCCTGAACGGTTTTGAAAATCCCGTAGCCGTATATTCACATCTTGGAGTCAGATTGTAATAACCGCAATCCCATGTTTTATTTGTTGCGACTTTATTTGACCTCAATGTTTTGTGAATTATAAAGTACGCGATTGTTATAATAAGTAAAAACAATAACAAAATTAAAGGAGTTGATAAATATATTGGATTTTTGCTTTGTATAATAAGGGTAAAATTGTTAAGGGCAAAAGATGTATTTAAATGAATGTTCGCAATGTATTGAGAAAGATGCGATAGATATTTAACAATCGGCGAAGCAAGGAGTCCAAAGAGCACGGCAAGTATAGATAAAAATACCATTGAAAATTTCATGCTGAAAGGGACTTCGACTGCTTCTTCTGCTTTCTTGCTTCTTGAAAGGGATAGGAAGGTGATGCCAAAAGCTTTTACAAAACATGCGGCCGCAAGCCCTCCCGTTAATGCAAGAGAAGCGGCGGCTATCCCTAGAAAAACTCTAAGAAATCCTGAACTGTTCAGGGCTCCTAGAAAGAGTGCCTGAAGCGTCAACCATTCGCTTACAAAACCGTTTAACGGCGGAAGGGCGGAAATTGCCATGGCACCTATAAGGAAGCAGGCAGTAGTATAAGGCATTTTTTTTATCAGCCCGCCGAGTTTTTCTATATCAAGAGAGCCAGTTGCTTTGTAAATGCTTCCAGCGCATAAAAACAGCAGACTCTTGAAGATTGCGTGATTTATCAAATGATAAAGACCTGCAATCAAAGCTAATATAGCTAAAGAGGGAATATTCATTTTTAAAAATATCATAGAGGCGCCAATACCGAGTAGGATTATTCCTATATTTTCAACGCTATGATACGCCAATAATTTTTTAATATCATGTTCTATTAAAGCATATACTACTCCTACAATACATGAAATTGCAGCTAGAATTATGACAAGAACTCCCCACCATAAAGCGTTTATCCCCAGAATAATAAAAACAAACCGAAGGAGCCCATAGATTGCCGTTTTTATCATGACGCCAGACATTATGCTTGAAATATGGCTTGGCGCTTGCGGATGCGCGTAAGGAAGCCATATATGGAGGGGGACAATTCCGGCTTTTGTTCCAAAACCGACCAATAAAAAGAGAAATATAAGATTTTTTGTGCCGGAAGGAATCAACTCTGCGGCATTTTGCAGTGCGATAAAATCAAAAGAATTTGAATAATTAAACAGCATAAGAATAGCGGCGGTAATAAAGGTTGTTCCAATATGGGTCATGATGATATAAATTGTCCCGGCCTGAATGGATTTTGATTTTTTTGAATCAAAAACAACAAGAAAATAAGATATTAAAGACATTAATTCCCACATAATCAAAAAGAAAAAACCGTTATTTGCCGTAACAACTCCCAGCATTGAAAAGATAAAACCAAGGCTTAATATCCATGAAAGGGCTATTTTGCGGGAAGAATATTCATTTTTTAAATAACCTATTGAAAAAATAAGAGAGGGAAAAGCGATAATTAAAATGACAAACACAAAAAATAGAGAAAGGGGGTCACATAAAAAAAGGGAAGCAAAACAAAGAGTAGGCATTTATTTTTATTTTAAAACTAAAAGCTTTATTTGTCAAATAAATGAAAGTGACATGCCTCATAAAAGTTGGTATAATTTCCTAAATATGCGAAAAATTTTTTTTTACGATACTACGCTTCGAGATGGAGCACAAACAGAAGGGATTTCTTTTACTGTTAAGGATAAACTTAAAATTACTGCTCTTCTTGATGCCATTGGAATTGACTATATAGAGGGTGGATGGCCAGGGAGCAACCCAAAAGACATAGAATTTTTTAAAGAAGTAAAGAAGTTGAAACTTAAACATGCCAAAATTACTGCTTTTTCCTCCACAAAAAGAGCTAATATTAAAATAGAAGAAGATAAAAATATTCAGACTCTTTTAGAAGCGGATACACCGGTAGTTGCAATCTTTGGCAAAACTTGGGATTTTCATGTGACAGAAGCTCTCAAAACCACTTTGGACGAAAATCTTAATATGATTAAAGAGACGGTTTCTTATTTGAAGAGCAAAGGCAAAGAAGTTGTTTTTGACGCGGAGCACTTTTTTGACGGTTATAAAAATAATCCTGAATACGCGGTAAAATGTTTGAAAGTTGCAGAAGATGCCGGTTCCGATGTTTTGTGCCTTTGCGATACAAACGGTGGGTGTTTGGCTTTTGAAGTTGAAAAAATCATTAAAGAAATTATGCCTAACCTAAAAGCCTCCGTTGGCATTCATGCTCATAATGATTCAGAAACAGCTGTTTCAGTTTCTGGTATGGCAGTTTACTGTGGCGCAAGTCATGTTCAAGGAACAATTAATGGATATGGTGAACGCTGTGGAAATGCTAACTTATGCTCAATTATTCCTATTTTAAAATTAAAAATGAAAACTGATTGCGTGACGGATGAAGCATTGAAGAAGCTTACAGAAATTTCAAGGCATGTTGCCGAAATTGCAAATCTTCCTCAATCTGCCCATCAACCGTTTGTAGGTCGATCCGCTTTTGCCCACAAAGGCGGCATACATGTTTCAGCTATCCTCAAAAATCCAAAAACATATGAACACATACAACCCGAATTAGTTGGAAACGGAAGAAGAGTTACAATCTCCGACCAATCAGGAATTTCGAATCTGATGTACAAGGCTGAAAAATATGGATTAAAGCTTGATAGCAAGTCAAAAGAGGTAAAAAGTTTAATTCAAAAGTTAAAACAATTGGAGCATGAGGGATATCAGTTTGAAGAAGGGGAAGCAAGTTTTGAGCTTTTGGTTAAAAAAACACTTGGGATATATACTCCATTTTTTGAATTGCAAAAATATACGATTGAAATAATTCAAAAAACAGAAGAAAGTTTTACAGTAAAAGCGGCAATAAAAATCAAAGTTTCTGGCAAATCTTATGAGTCGGAAGCAATAGGGGATGGACCTGTTAATGCACTTGATGCCGCATTAAGAAAGGTGCTTGAAGGGATTTATCCCGCAATAAAAGCAATTAAGCTTATGGATTATAAAGTAAGGGTTTTGGATTCAAAAGAGGGAACTGCGGCTCGCGTCCGCGTTATTATCGAATCCTGCGACGAAGATAAATGCTGGGGAACTGTCGGCGTTTCTACAAATGTCATAGAAGCCTCTTATTTAGCACTTGTTGATTCGTTGGAATATAAGTTAGTACAATAGATATTTACTATGTTGTTGTAATGATATAGTAATATGGTTTCTTTGATGTTATAATAGTAAAGTAATATATGAACTATTTTGAAAGTTGGCATGCTAATTTAAGCGATTACCTAAAAGGCTACCTTTATAATGAAGAAGGCGATGCAAAGCCTGTTCGTTTTGTTTTTGATAAATTGAAATCTTATTTGCTCGATTTTGCCGTGGGTAAGTTTGGAGAAAAAATAATACTTCTGCCTGGCATGAGAGGCGTTGGAAAGACGACATTGCTTGCTCAACTTTATTTTTTCGAAAAATATCTTAAATCAGATGAGCATGAAATAGCTCAAAATATAAAAAACAGAATTTATATAACCGCTGATGATTTAGCGTATAACAACCTTTCTCTGAAAGATTTTGTGGGATATTATGAAAAGAAAATAAATTCTTCGCTATCTTTGTTGAAGGATAAAACTTTAATATTCATTGATGAAATTCATTACGATCCCAAGTGGGGAATGTTTTTAAAACGGCTCTACGATGAAGCAAAAGGGCATAAAAATTTACTAGTTTTTGCAACAGGTTCTTCTGCTTTGCTTTTGAAGACAAATACCGATTTAACAAGAAGAAAGATCGAAGAAAAAATTTATCCTCTTTCGTTTTCAGAGTATCTTTATTTAAAAAAGAAAGAGAACGGCAAATCAAGCGCTATATCTTCAACTGTTTTGGGAAATAAAATAAAAGAAAGTATATTTTTCTCAAAAACAGCAGAAAATGTTTTCGAAAAGCTTTCCAACTTAAGCTCTGAAGTCATGGATTATTACAGCAATGTTTCCGATTTTAAAATAGAAATAGAAAAATATTTAAAAATTGGGTCATTCCCATTTTCAATTGAAACAGAAAATGAAATAATAACTTTTGAGAAGATAGGTTCGATATTGAGTAAAGTTATAGAAGAAGATATTTTAAAGCTTAAAAAATTTGATTCTAATACTATTCTTAAGCTTCATAATTTGCTCTACTTAATTGCTTCTTCTTATAATATAAATTTATCAAAAGTAAGCGGAACTCTTCTTTTAAATATTCAAACATTAAGGCAGGTTCTGGATGCTTTTGTAGAATCTGAAATATTATTAAAGATCCCGTCTTTTGGAACCGCTTATTCTCAAGCAAGAAAGGAGCTTAAATATCTATTCCTGTCTTCTGCCATGAGGAATTCTATATTAAAAGGGCTTGTTCCATCGGGTACATCTGGTGCTATGCTAGAAGATGAAAGTGCCCACATCTTTTATCGCGAACTTTTAAAAAATAATCAAGCACAAATGTTTTATGATTCTTCGCAGGGAGGTGCTGATTTTGTCCTGAAATTTATTGATGGCAGAAAAATTATTATTGAAATCGGCAAAAACAAAGAGAGCGTTAACCAAGTTATTTTCTCCTCTAAAAAAATAAAGCCTGATTATGGGATTGTTGTTGGAAGCGAAAAATTGGATTTAATAGATAGATTTATCGTAAAAATACCAATTTATTATTGGATGTTGATGTAGTGCTTGAAAATAAAGTTTATCGGGTTCTTGATGCAAATGTAAACCGCGCGATGGAGGGGATACGGGTGGCGGAAGAGGTTGTCCGTTTTATCCTTGAAGACAAAAAACTTACCCGTCAATTAAAGGCTCTCCGCGGTGATTTAAAAAGAACTGTCAATCAAATCCCAAAAAAAAAACTTTTGTCAGCGAGAAATTCCCTCTTTGATGTCGGAGGAAAACTTTATACAAAAGAAGAGAAGAGTAGAAAATCGATCAAAAGCATTTTTAAGTCTAATATAAAAAGGGCACAGGAGGCTGTGCGGGTTTTGGAGGAGTTTATAAAACTGATTGATCCTAGACTTGGCAAAAGTTTTAAAAGCATAAGATTTAAACTCTACGAGATTGAAAAGCAAAGTGAATTTAAAATATTGTCTTAACAATAGGAACGAATTTCTTAAAAACTCGTGCCAATGGTGCGAGAATTTTCAAGGCTCATTCTTTTTTAATTTCGTGATATAATTTTAACACTATGAACCAGCCAATAACCGCAAAAATAAATAATAAAGGGCATTTTGAAATAGGCGGGTGCGATTGCGTTGATATTGCATCCGAGTTTGCAACTCCAGTGTATGTACTTTGCGAAGTCTCTGTCCGCGGGAAGTGCCGTGAATACCGTACCGCTTTTAAAGATAGATATCCGAATTCTCTTGTAATTTATGCAAGCAAAGCCCTTTGTAATATCTCCCTTTTAAAAATCATTCAAGACGAAGGGCTTGGCGTTGATGTCTCTTCTTTTGGTGAACTCTATACCGCCAAAAAGGCTGGCGTAGATCTGGCAAATGTTTATATGCATGGCAATAACAAACCTAGGAAAGAGCTCGAAGACGCGATTGACCTTAATGTTGGCGCTATTGTTGTCGACAATTTTGCCGAGCTTGAAACAATAGGGGAGATAACTTCAAAACTTAAAAAACAGGTAAAAATCCTATTTAGAGTAAATCCGGGCATAGAAGCCCATACCCATGAATTTATACAAACGGGACAGACAGATTCTAAGTTTGGTATTGCCAAAGAAGATATTTTAAAAGCTGTTTTACTTGCTTTGAAATTGGAATATGTCGATTTTGCGGGGCTTCACGCGCATATCGGTTCGCAAATATTTGATGTTAACCCGTTTTTGGCGGAGATAGATGTTTTGGCAGATTTGGCAAGACAAATCAACAATGAGCTTAATTATAAAGTAAAAGAGATCAATATAGGCGGAGGGCTCGGGATCGATTATTCGGGGAGCGACAATGTTCCTTCTATTGATTTCTTTGCAAATAAAATAGTTTCACATTTTAAAGAAAAATGCGCGGACGCGGAAATTGGCGAACCTAAACTTATTTTGGAGCCAGGGCGTTCAATTATAGGAGTTGCTGGAGTTACCTTATATACTGTCGGAAATGTAAAAGATATTCCGGGAATCAGAAAATATGTTTCTGTTGACGGTGGAATGGCAGACAATCCAAGACCCATACTTTACGGTGCAAAATATGAAGCAACGATTGCCAACAAGGCCTCTTTGCCAAAAAATGACAAGGTTACTATTGTGGGGAGATTTTGTGAATCTGGAGATAAACTCCTGGTAGATTATGAACTTCAAAAAGCAGAAAAAGGGGATGTTTTGGCTGTTTTGTGTACGGGTGCTTACAATTATTCTATGGCAAGCAATTATAACAGGGTGGGAAGACCTGCCATGATTTTGGTAAATAATGGAAATGCAAAACTTATTGTAAAAAGAGAAACTCATGAAGATCTCGCGCAAAATGACGTTGGTTAAATAAGGAGGAAAAATCGATGCAGATTAGATGGTTTTTGGATATTCTTGATATATCAATTGTTACCATATTTTTGTATTACATGCTGGTCTGGTTAAAAGGAACAAGAGCTGCTAATCTTATCCGTGGCATTATAATTTTACTTCTTGCTTTTGCTACTGCTCGAGTGTTGGGGCTGAGTACTATTAACTGGTTTTTTGAAAAATTTGCAGCGGCAATTTTGGTTGTCTTGATTATTGTTTTTCAGCCGGAATTAAGACGCGCCCTTGAACAGCTTGGAAGGGGAAGATTTGTTGCCAGGCTTGGATTTACTCCTCAGCCGTCATCATGGTTTATTCGAACGCTTGTTCGTGCGATAGAGCAACTTTCCGAAGAAAAGATAGGCGCCCTTATTGTCTTGGAACGAAATACAGGGCTAAATGAATATATAGAATCAGGGACAAAAATAGAAGGAGCTCTTTCGCAACAGCTTTTAACTTTAATATTCAACCAAAAATCTTCTCTTCACGACGGAGCTGTCATAATACACGGAGATAGGATACTCGCTGCCGCGTGTTTGCTTCCATTGTCAGAGTCGAGGTTGCTTGATAAAAGGTTGGGGACAAGGCATCGCGCCGCGGTCGGATTATCTGAGATTACAGATGCTATTGTTCTTGTTATATCAGAAATGAACGGAATTATTTCCATTGCCGAAAATGGTTACCTTACAAGATTTTTGACCCGTGAAATGCTCGAGGAAAAATTGTTCTCTCTTTATCGCGAACAATATTCTAAAATAGATATCAATTTGCCATGGCAAAAAAAGAAAAAATAACTGTAAATTCCATTTTGTCTTACAAACAAGCAAAAAAAAAGATAGCTATGCTGACTGCGTATGATTATCTTATGGCATCTATTCTTGATGCGTCAGAGATAGACATTATTCTTGTCGGTGATTCCCTCGGGAATGTAATGATGGGATATAAAAATACACTTCCTGTTACAATGATGGAAATGATTATCCATACCCAGGCTGTTGCCCGTGGAACCAATCGTGCCCTTCTGGTTGCGGATATGCCTTTTGGTTCTTTTCAGAATAATAAAGAAGAAGCATTATCCTGTGCTATAGATTTGATTAAAGCGGGGGCTGAAGCTGTGAAAATTGAAGGAGCTCAATACATTGATATTATAAAAAAAATCATAAAAGCGGGAATTCCCGTTATGGGGCATCTTGGGTTTACTCCGCAATCTGTAAATATTTTAGGTTACAAATATCAGGGAAAAACAAAGCAGGAGGAAATTAAACTTTTAAAAGAAGCAAAAGCTCTTGAAAAAGCCGGATGTTTTGCTGTTATTATAGAATTGGTTCCTGACGCGGTTGCCAAAAAGATAGCAAAAGGGCTTCTAATCCCTGTAATTGGAATTGGAGCTGGCCCTAATTGTGACGGTCAAGTTTTGGTTTGCTATGATATGCTTGGGATGTATCCATGCAGTCCCGGTTTTGTCAAAAAATATGCGGATTTGGATGGTATAATCAGGAAAGCAGTAAAAAAGTATATTGAGGAGATCTACTCTGCCCCCGTAGCTCAGTAGGATAGAGCAGCAGTTTCCTAAACTGTTGGTCGCACGTTCGATTCGTGTCGGGGGCAAGGAGCTTAACTTATGAATAATGTAGTTCTTATAGGTTTTATGGGGACAGGGAAATCAACAGTCGGGAAAAAAATCGCGGAAAGGCTTGGGTTTTCATACATTGATACTGATGAAGTCATAGAAAAAACGGAAAAGAAAAAGATAAGCGAAATATTCAATGAATACGGAGAAAAGTATTTTCGCGATCTTGAAACGGAAGTGATAAAAACCCTTCAGGATTATGACCATTTTATAATTGCGACAGGAGGGGGCATGGTGCTTAGGGATGAAAACGTAAAAATGTTAAAAGCTCTAGGTCCTTTAGTCCTTCTTTATACAAATCCTGATGTAATATTTGAAAGGATAAAATCTGTCCAAAATAGGCCGCTTATAGAAGAAGATAAATTAGACAAGATAAAAGAAATCCTAAAACAGCGGGATCCGATTTATAGCAAGGTTGCTGATTTTAAAGTGGATACTTCCCTGCTTGCTATAGATGAAGTAGTGGACATAATTTTAAAGGAATTGAAAAAATAAATATGTTTAAAATTAAAATTACCATAGAAAAAAAAACGAAAATCTCTGAAATAATAATTGGAGACAATCTTTTTTTTAAATTAAAAGAGCACTTAAAAAAGATTGAATTCTCTAAAATAGTAATTATTACCGATACGATAGTAGACTCTTTTTACGGTAAAAAAATAAAAAAAGCCTTGGAGTCGTATAAACTAACTACTATTGTAATACCTGCCGGCGAAAAATTTAAGACCCTTTATACTGCTTCTGCGGTTTACGATCAAATGATAAAAGCTTCTCTTAATAGGGATACGCTTGTCATTGCGTTTGGCGGGGGAGTAATAGGTGATTTAGCCGGTTTTGTCGCTTCGACTTACATGAGAGGCTTGCCTGTTATCCAGGTGCCTACAACTTTATTGGCTCAAGTTGATGCTTCCATTGGAGGGAAAACAGGTGTTGACCATACCGGCGGAAAAAATTTGATAGGAGCTTTTTACCAGCCCAAACTTGTTTTGATAGACGTGGACTTCTTAAAAACATTGCCGATAAGAGAGATAAAAACCGGCCTTGCGGAAGTTGTAAAGTATGGCATTATAAAGGATTCTGAATTATTTGCAAAATTAGAATTAAATCCCAAATCCACATCCAAATTTTGGACAGAGGTTATATGCTGTTGTGCCGCCATAAAAGCGGAAGTTGTGGCAAAAGATGAAAAAGAAGTAACAGGATTAAGGATGATTTTAAATTTTGGACATACGTTTGGCCATGCCATAGAATCATTGACCGGTTATTCAAAATACACCCATGGAGAAGGGGTGGCGATTGGCATGGTTGCAGCTGCTAATTTAGCTTTTAAACTAAAAATGTTAAAGGAAAAAGATTTGCTTAGAATTGTTTCATTAATTGCCGTACTTGGTCTTCCGACTAAATGTGATCTTGCCGTCTCGACTATTTTAAAGGCTTTGTATATGGATAAAAAAGCAAAATCGGGGAAGATAAGGTTCGTTCTGCCCGTAAAGATTGGCAAGGTTGTTGTAAGGGATGATATTTCCGAAAAGACAATTAAGCTTAGTTTGAAAGAAATTGGTTGTGTTTAATAGGTTGAAAGTCTTGACAATGAAAAAAACTATTTATTTTATTCTTTTTTTTGCCATGATTTTTATCACGGCGGCAACAGCTCAAACATTTGATCCCACATTTGAGACTGTAAGTACTATCAATGAAACCAACTTTGCTCAAAAATTCAACGATTATTTAGGTTATGTTTACGATAGCCATGGCTGTCTTCATTTTACTCCGTCGGATATTTATCTTTTGACACAGACAATTCCCAAAGGGATTTCCTTAACAATCAAGCCCTATCAGATTAAAAAAGAAGAAGATATCTCCTTTATGGATAAAACACCTTACTTTGCTGAAAAAACAAAAACTTCTGATGACATAAAAAGAGACAAAGAACTTTTTACCTCTTCAACGACCGAAATAGTTGTTTATCCATCATTAAATAAGCTTTTAATAAAAGTTAAAGGGCTTCCATATGCAAAAGTTGAGGCTTTATCCGGACCTCCAAATAAATTATTAATCGCTTTTGATGTTCCAAAAGACGGCCAGATCGAATGGGATTCGTGGCTTACAACGCCGACGGATCCCGGCAATTATACGATTTTAAGATCTACCGATCATTATATAAGCAATGCTTATTATAAAAATACAATAGTTCCTTTTGGCGCATGGATCATTAAGAAAAATGGAATCTGGTCCTATCAGGAAAAAGAAAAGTGGTATAGGCTTCCACAACATATAATAGAAGACTTAAATCGTCCTTTAGAAAATAGAATATACAATTATTATGATGTTACAGTTGATAAAAACGGCAAAATTAAAGCGGCTCGTTATGCTGGCCATGATTTCGGCAAAAATGTCCTTTTGTGGACTGTTGACGGCAAAAACCATTATCCCGAAATGGGATATGCTGCGGGCGAGCTTTATTATGAACAGATTATTCTTGTTAAAGATATAGTTTATCTGCTTACAATTGACGGAGATGATGATTTTGAATCGCTGGTTTTAAAAAATAAAAACTTTTCTACTTACAAAGAACTTGCGGAATTTATAAGAACGAAAGGTAAAATAGCATCCAAAAATATCCCGTCGAGAGTTTTCAGCTACTATCGCTTATACAATGGGTTTGAAATGACAAATGATGACTATAAAAACATAGACGCAAGGGTATTAAAGGCTTTTAAAGAGTATAAAGAAAATACTCTGCCAAGAGATGCGATTTCGCGGGAAAAAGAATTAGGCTTGGTATATTTTTTAAAAATGAACAGCCTTGTTGTTGATAAAGAAGCGGGCTGGTATGAAAAAATAAAGAGAGACTGGGAGTTTTGGAAAAAATTACGAATAGGCTCCAGACAAGATTTTAAAGATATGGGGATTTTATCGGCTGCAAACAGGCAAAACCTGTTGGAAGGGTGGATTAATGATAGGCTTGAATTTAGATCCATAACTTCCCCAAAACAGGCAAAGAACCTTCAAACGCTTACTTTTGCGTCATTTTTCAAGCCTCAGGAAGAAGGCTCATTGTTTGATGCACGGGAAAGGGCTGAAATGTTTAAAGTTATAGAAGAAGTTTCAATAAGCGATTCAACAGGTCTTAATCTTTATTCGGTTGACGCGTTAAATGATTATAATTTTGGTATTTTACTAAATGACATATTAGGGGAACTTTACAAAAGCCATGGTTGTATGCATGTTTCTCCTAGAAACAGTTTATTCCTTTATACTTTTCTGCCGATTGGCGCTCAAATAACTATTTACGAATATTCAAAAAAATTAGAAGAGGCTCAGTTTAAGGATATTCCTTATTTGTCTGATCTTGTCAATTTTACAAATGATCTGGAAAATTTAAAAAACAAATTTTCTGTAACTTCCGAAGTAAATGTGGCAGTTTATCCTGCCTCCGGATTTTGGGTTGTTTATTTAGGCGATAAACCATTTACCAAGCTTCGTGTAAGAGGCGGGCCTCAGGCTAAAATGTACCTTGTTCAAGGGAGAGAAAAAAACGGCAAACCTGTTTTTGAGTCCCATTTGGCTTATCCCACAACGCCTGGGACATTTTATGTTTTCAAAAAAACCGGCCATTATATCTCTAATATTTATTATGATACGACTTTAATTGAGCAGGGAGGGTTGATTAAGAAAGAGGGAAAGGAATGGGTTTATGAAAAACAGGAAGAAAAGTGGGCTCAAATTCCTTCAGTTTTAAGAAGTGATTTGTCTAAGCCCGAGGATAAACGTGAATATACATATTATGATCCTGTAAAAAATGGCAGCGGCGAAGTCATGAGTGTAAGGTGGGGCAGCCATCCTTTTGGCAAATATGCCATTCAAACTACAAAAGACAGAAAAAATGCTTTTCCTGAATTAATCCACTCTTCGGGAGATCTGATAATGGAAGAGAGGCAGCTGATAAATGATTTAATAAAGGTTTTATCCGCGCCTTTTGATGAATTGGATAAGTGCGCAAAATACAGCGCGGATTTTGATCTGTACAGGATTTGTTATGATTTTGTAAATGATCCATCGCGTGAAGATTTGATCCAGCCAAGGGAAAGGGGCAGTTATAGGCTTTACCATAATTTGTCGCTTACTGCAAAAGAGCTTTCTATTTTACCTCAGGATGTTGTAATTGCAAATAAGGTTTTGCGGGGCAAAGAAAAGCTTACCGATTCGGAAATAAATATTTTAGTAAGTTACGGGATTGCGAATAAAAGAGGGGGGCAGTTGAAACTTGATATGCCCAAAATTTTGGGATTACAGTTTGATACTTATCAGTATGTGGTAATGATTCAAAAGTATGCTCATCATTATAAAGTTTTAAAAGATAGGTGGGAAGAACTTACAGAGCTGCGTAGATCAATTTTAAAGGATTTTAATGCTTTTGTAATAAAAGATCCTCTTTTGTTTCATAATTTTTTAAGGGAACTAATGGTGCGAAGAACTGAACTCAAGAAACTCACGCAAAAAGAAGCGTTGGAGATTTTGAAGGGGTTGATTTAAGGTAATAATAAACCAGGATTTTTTTGCAATTTTCATCTTCAATGTCCGATAAAAAATAAATGTTAAAAATATCTGGAATTCCAAAAGCAGACCATCCTTTTTTTGTTAAAGAGGTATGTATAGGAAAAGGATCGGAGGCTTCTTTTATTAGAGGAGAGGCTCGATCTGATTCAGGGAGACTTGTTGTCGGATTGTCCCATCTTGCGAGTGTTAACTTTGCTGAACAATATTCTTCTTTAAAATTCTTTTTGATCGATCGTTTTTTATTTGCGGAAACACTTTATGTCAATCATCCTATGGAATTTTTTGAATGTTCAATTGGTTGTGAAGTTACAATTGGAGCTGGTAGCGAAATAAAAAAGTGTCAGATCGGAGAAAAAAGTAATATTGGGGAAAAATGTAAGCTAAAATCTTCGACAATTGGCAAAGGCGTAAAAATAGGCAATGGGGTGAATCTTTTTTGTGCTAGCATTGGAGATGCTTCAAGTGTCTCTGCTGGAGTTTGTTTGTGGGGGTCTGAAATTGGAAAGGGTGTTTATATAGAAGACGGATTTCATCTTGTTCTTAATGACAAGGGCATTGTTATAGAAGACGGTGTAAAGATTGGGAAAAATGTTAGGGTTTTAAGTCCTTATAAGGTAACAATAGGCTTATCAGCCGTTATAGAGGATAATGCTCTTGTTTTGAGAAATATTCCAGCAGGAGCGACTTTGCATGCAGTAGATTCTCCTAATCCGGAAGCTTTGTATCAAGGAAGCTACGAGTGTTTTTATGTTGATTCTTTTTCTCCAAATAAAGTTTTTTCTAAGCCGTTCCAGACCTTTTTAAAAGAATTAGGATATGCAAATAAAGGGGAGATGCCTGTTAATTGCAGTAAAGGAGCGGTTTCTATTATTGAAAATAATCTATTATTTGCACTTTTACCTTTTATATATTTGGATATTAAAGAACAACTTGTCAAAATTTCTATCGGAGAGCATTCGATAGTTATTTATCATCAAACGAGTGGATGGGGCGAGTATTTCTTTTATAGCCCAGATGAAATACCTGAAGCCTATATTAAGGAAGAAAGAAATGTTCAAGAGGAAGATATTTGTCGTCTTTCGAGGTTAAGAGAAGAGATAAGTCGAATAGCTTATAAAACAAAGAAAGGACGAGAAGATCAACATTTTGGGACCAACAAGTATGTTCAATCTAATGCTCTTAGACTGTTTTCTTTTATGCATCTTCTGTTTTCGAATCGGGAGATTGACCAGTGGAGATGTTTAGATATTGGCTCCGGAAAAGGCGTAGCTGTTGATATAATTGGTTTGTTTATGGAAAGTCATGGAATTGAGAAAAGAGAGGCTTTGCACAAAATAGCGGAAGCACATTTGGACAAAAGAAAAAACATTCGGTTATTTAACGGTGATTTTTTTGAACATGATATTTCCGGATATAATATTGTTCATTTGTATTTGGGATTTCCTTTTGAAGAAACTGAAATGGGAATATCGTTTAAATCTGAATTTGCGGAAAGGCTAAATCGAAAACTTCAAGAGCTGCCCTCTGGATCTCTTATTATCATGGGGCCAGTCGATTTTGATTCAGACTGGGGGTCAGGCGCCTGGACGCGCCAGGCGGCTGCAGAAATTTTTGAAGGGGAAGAATTAAAAAGAGTTGAGTTGAATTTGCCCAAGCTTTTTTGGGATTACGAAATATATCGCCGAAAATAGCTCATTGGAACCTTTTTTTCTTATTACTTGTCTAACTATACGAGAAAGGACTATAATGTCTCTTGTGGCTAAAAAAATTATTTTCACCTTGTTTGTCGTTTTAATTTTATCTGTCCAGAGCTTAGCCTTAACCTGGAGCGAAGCTCTCTTCGCCGCTGCTCAAAACAATAATCAGTTAAAAAGCATGGAAAAAGCTGTTGAAGCTTCTGAGTGGACATACAAAAAAACTTATACTGTATTTTTCCCTCAAATCTCTGCTTTTGCCAGAATGACTGCCTATGAGTTTATGACTACAGCGGAATCAAAAAGTTATTCTTATGGTTTAAATGTAACTCAATATATTATTCCAAGCGTAGGAGATATATATAACATTCAATCTTCTTATGCAAACCTTGAATATCAAAAAGCAAACCTTGCAATAACCAAGGCTTCTGTCTATTATGACCTGCGCAAAGCTTTTCTTGATGTTTTGTTTTTACAGGAAAAAGTTAAACTTCTTTCCGAGATACTTGCAAAACGTAAGGAAAACACAAAACTAATAGGGCTTAGATATGATAGCGGGAGGGAAGATAAAGGAAATTATTTGACGACGCAAGCAGATGAATCCTCTGCAGGCTATGACCTCTCTTCGGCTAAAAGAGGCTTAACTCTTGCACGGCTTAAACTTTCCCAGCTTATTTCTGATAATATTTCAAAAGTTGAAGAACCGGAATTTCTTTCCGAGCCGGCAATTGTTGATTTTGAAATTCTTCTCAAAGAAACTCCATCTTATTTTATTTTGGAAAAACAGCTGAAACTTGCAGAAGTATCTTATCAGGCGTCTATTTCCGGTTTTTTACCTTCGCTTTCACTAAATGCCAGTTATGGCAATAGTGGAGAAGATTGGCCGCCGACGAGTGATACTAGATCTTGGAGCCTTATTGTTTCTATTCCAATGTTTCCTGGTGGCAGTAATGTTGCTAACAGAATAATTGAAGGCAAAAATCTTGAAAAAGCCAAGGAAGATTTTGCCAATTCTGTTTATACTTTGCGCTATTCCCTTGAAGAAGTGTATTTGGGGTACAAAGATGCTTTTGAAGCTTTTAATGTCGCAAAAATTTCGCTTAATGCGGCAACAGAAAGAGAAAAAATAACCAAGACCAAGTATCTTAACGGATTGACGACTTATGACGAGTGGTATCGAGTTGAAAACTCTTATGTGCAGGCAGAAAAAAATATCTTATCAAGCAAAGAATCATTACTTTTGGCCGAAGCCTTGTGGTATAAAACATATGGAGGATGGAAAAAATGAAAATTCGAAGTGTTTTTTTGGGAATTTTACTTTTGGCTATTGGTTTTACGAGTTCTTCCTGTAATGGCAAACCAGAAGAACCTCTCAAAAAAATAAAAGTTCAAAAAGGGACAATTAAAGCGCAAATACAATCTACAGGCATTGTTGAGCCGCGAAACAGGCTTGAAATAAAACCGCCTCTTGCAGGCAGGATTGATAATATTCTGGTTGTGGAAGGACAAAATATAAGAAAAGGCCAGATTATTGCCTACATGAGCTCGTCGGATAGAGCCGCCCTCCTTGATGCTGCAAGAGCAAAAGGGGAAGAAGAAGTCAAACACTGGGAAGATGTCTATAAACCTACTCCGATCATCGCCCCGCTAAACGGTTTTGTCATTCAAAAGGCTATTGAGCCGGGGCAGACCGTGACTGCTGCCGACCCGATAATTGTAATGGCAGATCATCTTATTGTAAAAGCACAGGTGGATGAAACAGATTTGGCCAGTATCTCTTTGAACCAAAAAGTGAGTATTCTTTTAGATGCCTATTCGGATAAACAGGTATTTGGAAGAGTTGAGCATATCGCGTATGAATCTACTGTTATAAACAATGTGACTATTTATGATGTTAATGTTATCCCAAATAGTGTTCCCTCGTTTTTTAGGGCGGGGATGAGTGCGACTGTCAATTTTATCTTAGGAGAAAAAAAAGATATTTTGATGCTGCCTCTTAATGCCATTAAAAAAATCGGGGATAGGGTATATGTTTTTGTGGAATCTAATAACAAAGGAAAAACAAAATATGTACAAATACAAACAGGATTGGAAGATAATTTAAATATTGAAATTATAAGCGGATTATCGGCAACAGACGAAGTAGTCATTCCTACGGCAAAAATGCTTGAAAGTTTGCAGAGCAGATCCGGCCGTCGCGGCCCGATAAATCCTTTCGCGAAAAAGAAATGACATCATTAATTGAATTAAAAGATATTCATAAGACTTATTATATTGGTGGCAAACTTCCCGTTTATGCTTTGCGAGGGCTCTCTTTAAAAGTTGAGCCTGGCGAATTTATCGCGATTATGGGGCCATCAGGTTCCGGAAAATCGACCCTTTTGGCGATTCTTGGACTTCTTGATAAATCAGACAGCGGAGAATATCTACTTTTAAATAAAAATATTTCTTCGATGGGTGAAAAACAATTTGCCTTTTTGCGAAACCGGTTTTTTGGTTTTGTCTTCCAAAGTTTTAACCTTCTTCCCAAATTAAATGTTGTAGACAATGTAATGCTTCCTTTTATATATTCCAGTGAACACAAATTATCAAAAAGGGAATATGTTTTAAACAACTTAAAAAAAATAGGCTTAGGCGACAGGTTAAAGCATAGGCCAAATGAACTTTCGGGCGGACAGCAGCAAAGAGCCGCGCTTGGAAGAGCCTTGTCAAATGAACCTTTGGTTATTTTGGCAGATGAACCTACGGGGAATCTTGACACAAAATCTTCGCAGGAGATTATGGGACTTTTGAAAGAGTTAAATGAGCAGGGACATACCATTATAATGGTTACTCATGAGCACGATATAGCCGGATGGGCATCACGTGTTTTAACTTTGCGTGATGGACAAATAGTAGGCGATGAAAGAAAAACCGTTAAAACCGCGTATTCTGAAAGTGGAAAGAAAGGAAATGTCAACCTAAGTGAAAAAATTTCAATTGATAAAATTCCTAAAAGCCGATTATTAAGTTTTGCCGGAATCAAGAATTACTGTTATGAAGCTTATCTTTCTATAGTAAACAACAAACTCAGGTCTTTTTTGTCTATTCTTGGTGTAATGATTGGGGTTGCGGCGGTTATTACCATGTTGGCTCTTGGAACCGGGGCAAGACGAAATGTGGAAGAGACTTTATCTTCTTTGGGAACAAATATTTTGATGGTAAGGGCTCCTCGCAGGGCGCAGGGGATTTCTCTTGGAACATCAGGCACTACCCGCTTTACATTTGAAGACCTATCTGCTCTCAAGCAAATTCTTGAAGTTTCGGATGTTGTTCCGTACGTTTCGAGTAGGGGACAGGTTGTTTATAAAAACAAAAACTGGAATACCAGTGTAGTT
>Ga0208373_1002221_pt1 | contig 22211 bp, 9 predicted proteins | sample RifOxyC2_FD_184036 | JGI IMG/M metagenome (GOLD analysis project Ga0208373, IMG submission 184036) | Soil microbial communities from Rifle, Colorado - Rifle Oxygen_injection C2 (SPAdes) | ecosystem: Environmental > Terrestrial > Deep subsurface > Rock core/Sediment | place: Rifle, Colorado... | reverse complement strand
GAATAATTTGCGGTTGGGCATGACCGAGAAGGCCGAGCCTTCGTTGCCGATCAAACTTAATTTGGTTCCCATCTTAATTGTAGCCGGCAGGCTATCAACCTGGCCGGAAGCTTTGGTAATCTTGCCGCCGAGAGAGGCGGGTAAAATGTTTTGGGCGTTGACCCCGACCATCATGGCGTCGTTGACGGGATAAAGCGCGCCGAGGTCGAGATCGAAGCCGGAGCCGGCACCGTCAGTTACGCCGCTCCCTTCTCCGCCGACACTGTAATATTTAACGCTGCCGCCAACCAGTACGTCGCGATTGTTTAACTGGGTGGGGAGATAAGAACCATAAGAGAGGAACATGACGGAATTGCCCCAGCTGCCAATCCCTTTTGTCGTACCGACAGAATCGGTCAAAGGAATGTCGGCCATCCGGGCGTTGACCAAACCGGCGCCAATGGCTGACCGGTCGCTGTTAGGATAAGCCCCGCCGACTACCATATATGAAACATCGCCCATCAGGGAGGTGTACATGCTGGAAAGTTTGGGATTGGTAATACGGGCCAAACCGGCCGGATTCATGAAAACCGCGTCGCCATCTTCCGCCACCCCGACATAAGCTTTTCCCATACCGAGCGGGCGAGCGCCGACACCGATGCTCATCGGATCATTGATATAACCATCGGCGAAAACACCGGTGACGCAGATCAGGCTGAGTACCAAGAGAATAATAAATTTCTTCATGATGTGGCTTTCCTCTGTATATATATCGTTAAGTTTTGGCATTAATTTCACCCTACTTCTTAACGACTAGGATTTTACCCTTGGCGATAAGTGCCTTGGTATCCTCGTTAATTACCCGCAGGAGATAGCCGCCGTCGCCGACTATTGATCCGAACTGGTCGACTCCGTTCCAGGTAATCTGGTTAGAGGTGCTGGTAACTTTTACCGCCAGTTTGGCCGTCATATCGTAGACGTAATAGCCGATATTGGTAGCTCCTTGCGTATTGGTAATGACAATGTTGACATTCTCTTTACCGGCGTTAAACGGATTTGGATAGATCTGAGCTGTTTCAGCCGCCCCGCTGGCTGTGACCTTGAAAGCGGCAGGGTTTGATTCAAAGGCCCCCAGGTTGCCGCCGGCAGTTTGGGCGATGCGGGTGACTTTGATTTCATAGTCACCAGAGGCGGCAGTTTTTGGCACAATGGCGTTGATCGTGGTATCAGACCAGCCCAGGACCTCGACTGCATACGGGGTGTTGGTTGACTTGTTCAAGAAAGCCACGGTGCTTTTATCTTGAGTCGCTCCGAACTTTAACCCCTTGATGATAATTTTGGCTCCGGCCGGTGCCGCTGACGGATCAACACTGGTAATTACCGGTGCTTCGCCGGTAGTTACTTCATTGGTTGGGGTAGTGGTCCCGCCTTCAGTTGTCGTCATCGCCACGATAGTGTCGATGTAATGCTGGTTGGTCGAGGCCTGTTTGGTGGTGTAGATCACCACATAACCGGTCACCTGGCTCCAGTTCATTGTGGCATCGGACCCTGGATCAGAACTGTCGGCTTTGTAAACAAAGCTGTCTTTATCCAACAGGACCTTGTCATAGCTGCTGGTCAGTTTGCTGTTGGCAAGATTGGCCACCACAGTGGTCCCGTCGCTGTCTTTTAAGCCCAGATTGAGGTCATTAGCCGAGCCGTCCCACTTTATAAACAGGGCGACCTTTTTCATGCCGCTCAAGTCGCGGACATTGGCCAGTTTGGCTCCCCAACCGCCGCCCCAACCAGTCGAGCCGGCCGGGAAAGAGTAGCGGATTGCCGCACCCAGTGAACCATCGTGTTTGGCCGCCCCGGTGCGCAGGTTAGCATTGATAGTGCTGTTGTCAGGAGTGATCCCTTCACCGAAGGTAAAGTAGCCGGAATTTTCATTCGGTTGCTGGAAGTTACCGACACAGCCCCCTTCGAAGTCGTCGATAATTATCCCGCCGAGCGAGACATTGCTTAAATTAAATGTCCCTTCAGCTGATTGGCTGTTAACTGTAACTTTAACCACTGTCGGGCCGGCCGATAGTTTTTCCGGCACAGCGGCAATTATCTTGGTGTCGCTCCAGCTGGTTGGGTTGACAGCCACTCCACCAATGGTGATAGTACTGCCAGCCTTGCTGGCGCCAAATCCGGTACCGGTGATAATCAAGGTTTCACCCACCCCAGCAGTCTTGGGCGAAATGTCGGTGATGCTTGGGCCGGTTGTCCCCGCGGGCAGTACGGTAAAATCGGCATCGGACATATCGGAGACTGAAGCATTATTGACATCGCTGATACGAATTCTGGCAGTGGTTATTTTTCCTGGAGTTACTAATTCCGAGGGGAAAGTCCAACTCCCGGTATTAGCCCCGGTTCCCAGCACTCCCCAGGTTGATCCACTATCCATGGAGATTTCCAACTTCACACTGGCAATGTTTCCTGTTAATGTCCAGGTGACAGTTGGTTTTGTTCCGGCTATCCAGGTTTCACCGCCGTTGGGTGAAACGATGGTGAGACTGTTAACCACGTTAGTGGCGACAGTTAGTGCTGCTGCATTGCTGGTGATCCCGCCGAAAGCGGCTGTGATGTTGGTTGTCCCTTCGGCCACAGCGGTGGCTGAACCATTACTGTTGACGGTAGCCACGGCCGGATTAGAACTCTGCCAGCTGGCTTGCGAAGTCAGGTCGGCGGTTGAGCCGTCAGAATATTGTCCGGTGGCTGTGAATTGTGTTACTTGGTTGAGATTGAGTGTGGCGCTAACCGGGTTGACGCTGATAGACGTCAGCGTTACTATCGGCGGGACAATCACATCGAAAGTAATTTGCGCCTGTGTCCCCCAGTCATAATTGGTGTTAGAGGTCTGGCCGTTGACGGTCAGGAGTACTTGTCCGCTTTGGGCATTTGACGGGACAGTGACCTCAAGAGTCAGGTTGTCCCCTCCTTTGACAAGCTTGGAAGCGGCGGCAGTTCCACCGTTAAAGCTTAGGCTATTGCTGGCTGCCGTGCCGGCAAAGGCGGTCCCTTCAATAGTGACCAAAGTCCCCACTTTACCGCTGGTCGGCTTGAGGGCATATATTTTTGGAGCTAGAGTAAAGGTGCTGCTGGCACTTTGGCCCTGGACAGTAACTTTGACTTCGACATTCCCGGCCACGGCATACTCATTGCCGAGCTTATTGGGGATGCCGATCTGGATCTTGCCGGCTGACTCATAATAGATCTTGTCAGCAGGGAGGGCGATAAAAGCGCCGCCGGGGAACTTAATGGCTACCTGATTTCCAAAGGTTGCAAAATTTGCCCCATTGATATTCAATGAGCCATAGACATAGCCGGCATTTTTCAAGTTGTCGGCGTTGCTGGTATCCCAGGTCAGGCTATTGATGACCGGGGCATTGGGTTTGACGGTGGTAAAGCTGTAAGTCCGCTGAACACCAGCCTGTAAAAGGTTGCCGACGTAATCTTTGGCCTGATCGCCAAGCGTGACAGTGTAAAGAGTGTCATAGCTCAAGGGGGCGGCTGGCGTAAAGATAGCCGATTTCTGGTCCCCGCTTAAAGCGACATTCCAGGTGGCAGCCGGATTGGAGGTCAAGCTCAAAGAGCTCAACTGCATGACTTCATTAAAGGTAACCTTGAAGACCTCTTTGGTAGAGACATTGGTGGCCCCATTGACCGGTATGGTGCTGACAATGGTCGGCCCGGTGGTATCTACCAGGACCTGGGTCGAATTTTTCACCAGCGAATAATTACCGGCATTGTCTTTGCAGACTACATGCAGATACCAGGTGCCGTCGGCAACTCCATTGATTGTGACATTGGGTGTCGCCACAAATGTGCCGGCTTTAACCTGGTCAGCAGTGGCGGTGGATGAATTATTGAGCAAGTAATGGTATCCGGCGACCCCGCTGTGGAAATCGTAACCGGCTGGCCAAGAGTAAACTAAATTGCTATTGGTAGTCGGGGTTGTCGGGACAGTGATTACGCCGGTAATTGTCGGCACGCTGTTGTCGAATTTGGCCGCGCCGGTGGCCTTGTTGTGGTAATCAACGTTGCCGGCACCATCTACCAGCCAGACATAAACTCCCTGATTGCCGCTGGAAGCAGCGGTGACATTGACTGGGCCGGTGGCGGCGACCAGCGTACCGTCTGTATTGGTGGCTGGCGGAGCTGTGCCGATCTTGATCCGGGCATTGACAATTCCCGAGTCATCAGCGCTATTAGTCCAGTTGACTGAAAAGGTTGGCACATTTGTCCAGTCGCTGGGCGAAACGGTCAAATTGGTTGGAGCAGCCGGCGCCGCGTTATCTAGAGTAAACGTGGCATCACTGGTATCGGTCGGGGTCCCGCCTGGGGTCCCGCTGATCCTGATCTGTCCGGCAGTGGTATTGATGTTGATCGGGAAATTGTATGTATAGCTGCCGCTGTTGGCTATGGCCGCGGCCACAGTGGTCCAGGCGGAGCCGTTGAAGAATTCTATCCGGACATTTCCGGTATAGTTAGTCGAGGTCCAGGTAATCGGGTGGCTGCCCCCTTTCCATTTTTCTCCGCCGTTAGGGGAGGTGACGGTAATGGTCCCGACTGGAGGGGCGGTGACAGTTAAGGTTGTTGACCCGGTTTTGCCGCTAAAGGCAGCGGAAATTTGGGTGGTGCCAGCGGCGACAGCCGTGGCCAGACCGGCGCTGTTAATGGTGGCAGTGGCCGGAGTGCCGCTATTCCAGGTAACTTGAGCGGTCAAGTTCTGGGTTGAGCCGTCAGAATAATTACCGGTGGCGGTAAATTGCTGAGTGGCGCCGACCAAAATAGAAGGATTGGCCGGTGTGACAGTGATCGAAGACAGGGTAACCGGTGGGTTAATCTCTGTGTTGGTTGAAAAACTGGCCGGGCGATAAGTTTTGGTAAATCCGGTGCCGACATTTTCCGGGGCAGAGGTCCCATACTTGCCTGATGGGGCGCCGCTCCCGTTCCAAGTATCCCAGGCACGGATATAGACATATTTACTGGTGGTGATATTTATTGAAGAAGAAAAAATACCATTGGCTGAAAGTACGCCGGTAAATATTACTGTATCGCCTGCCGGTAAACCGGTGCCGGAAGCGGGGAGGCCGGCAGAAGCGTCATCGGATTGAATGACCTGGACAAATTTTCCCGCCGGGAGCAGGGTAGCGCCGTCGGCTGAATAAATCGGGTTGGCTGGCGTATTAGACGTATTGCACGAAACGGTTGTCGCGACAGCCAGGGCAGCTCCCGCCAATAAAATTGCGGCCAGTATCACCCCTAATGTTTTTTTCATATATTTATTCATTTCCCTTTCCTCCTTAGTACGGTCTTACCTGCGACCAGGTCAGTGTGTTGATTATCGGTTCATTGAGCATATACCCCTTGCCGGGGACAAGCTGAAGAGTAGCGGGCGCGGTCAGGGAGCCATTTACCCAATTGGCCGTTCCGTTGACTGCCATTCCATCGACGCCGTTGATTAAATCGGCATTGGCATTAAATTGATAGATTGTCCCGCCATTGATCGGACTGTCACCTTTGGAAGTCGATTCCGTCAAGCCGGAATTGGCCAAAGTGATTGTCATCGGATAGGCGGTGGCGATCCATTCAGCCGTGGCCGCCCGGTCGTTGACCGTGTCCCAACCACCGGCTAAGGTAATAGCGTTGGCAGGCATTTCCGGCACCTTACCAACAATTGTAATATATCTGGAGGTGAATACAAGGAAGCCATACGCCCGGCCCAGCTCCAGGTTTTGGACGGCCGGCACGCCGGGGAAAGCTCCCCAGGCGCCGCTGTTATAGAGCGAACCGCCGATGACGTCTTTGTTCATGTTGAAAACCAGCAAGCCTTCCCCTTCACCGATCTGATCACCGATTACATCAACCAACGAATTGGTTTTTGGCGCGATCGGCTGCAGCGGGAAAGAGATAAAAAGTTTGTCCGGTTCGGTCTCGGCCACGCCGGCAGTGAGATCAAATTTTCCGACTACTTCTTTGGTCAGGTCGCTGTTGGCCAAAACTTTTCCGGCCGGCAGGAGCTTGTAATATTTGGCTGTCCCGCTGGCTACCTGGCCCGGGTCAGTGAAAGTTGTGGCTGTCAAATCAGCGGCTGATTTGGTCCAGTCGGCGGCAGTGGGAGAAAAATCCCCGTTTTTGGTCCAGAGGTCGGTTTTGGAACCGGCTGGACTGACCGTCCAGTTCAAAGTGACCGATGAACCGGCCCCGCCATCGCGATTGATATTGACATTGCTGATGATAGCCTCTGTCGGGGTAGCCGGCAGGGTGGTAAAGGAAAGTTTATTGTCTTTTCCCAGGGCCGGACTATTTCCCAAAGCGTTGTTGTATAAATCATGTCCGGCAAAAGCGATGGTATATGTCGTGTCATTATTAAATTTGTGGGCATGGGTCAGGGTGGCCACCCGGTTGCCGTGGCTCCAGGTAATGTTATAGTTCATTTCCGGGGTTGAGGCGACTGTCAGGTCGACCATCGGTTCGCTGAAATATATTTCCACTGTTTTGTCGAGCGGAACATTATTCGCGCCGTCCAATGGCTTGGTTGATTCGATCGTGGGAGCCAAATCGTTGTCCGCCAGGACTTCAAAGGTCCCAACAGCATTCTTGGCTTCGATGGTGGCTTTGCCGTCGGTGGCGAAAACGGTCCAGTAATGCGGTCCGGCATTCAGTGAAGCATGGAAAAAGCCATACTGGGAAGCTGTCAGGTTTTTAACGTCGATAACCGGTATAGCAATGGCCTTGGTAAACGGATCGGGAGTTCCCTGGAATATTTTCAAGCGATAAACGACCTGGTCGCCGTCCTTGTCGGTGCTGTCCTGCCAATCAAGTGCCGGCCGGTTGCTGACCGTTTCCCCGCTAATCGGGGTGTACAGGTCAAAGCGGGAAGGGGCATGATTAGCTGGCGGGGTAATCCCGGATGTGGTAGTAAAAGTATATTTACCATCAGCTCCCAGGATGCCATTGGAAGTGTCAACAAAATTATCTTTGTAATCTTTGGCGATAATAACCAATTGGTAGCTTTCACTGGTGGCAAAAGCTTCGTGAGTATAAGTAGCGATTGTCCGGTCGGCATTCCAGGCCGGGTAGACAGACATATTAACAAATGGGACAGGGATGACTGCAATCGCGGCCATCGGCTCACTGAAGGTGATAACTACATTTTTATTCAAACCGACATTGGTCGCTTCATCAGTCGGATCCAGGGCAAGGATCTGCGGCGCTGCATGGTTGTCTGGAATTGTGGTAAAAGTATATTTACCATCGGCCCCCAGGATCCCATTAGAAGTATCAACAAAATTATCTTTGAGGTCCTTGGCGATAATAACCATTTGATAGTTTGTATCGGTGGCAAAAGCCTCGTGGGTAAAGGTAGCGACCGTCCGATCAGCATTCCAGGCCGGGTAGACAGCTATGTTAACAAAAGGGATGGGGATAACAGCAACAGCCCCCATCGGTTCGCTAAAGGTGATAACAAGATTATTGTTCGGCATGACATTGGTCGCCTCATCGGATGGGGCAAGCGAGAGGATCTGCGGCGCCGCATGGTTATCGGCGGCGACAGTAAAATGTTGCGGGTTATTGCTGGCGCCGGTAAAGTTATTATAACTGTCATAAGCTGCGACACTGACAGAATATTCCCCTGGAGCCAAAGGCGACTTGATAGTAAAACTTTCTTTAGTTAGCCCCGCTTCATAGGTAACCGGGTTAAGCGGGTTTCCCCCCTTGGGATAAACGGTAAACCAATAAGTGACGACATCTCCGTCGGCATCGGTGCTTTTTGTCCATTTAAGCTGGGGTTGATCATCGGTCCAAACTCCGGTGAGCGGCTGGGTAATTTCAAAAGAGCCGGGATTGTGCAAGTTGGGAATAGTGACTTGTGAGGAGATGACAACAAAGTCAGCCACTCCGCTATTATCATTGTAATTAATTACCGAGGAGGAAAGAGACCCCTGGTCGGAAATGAAAGCTTTCCATTCGTATTCGCCTGTTGGCAGCCCGGTCAGGATGACTTCGGCTGTTGCGCCATTGGCCAGGTTGGTTTTGGTGGTTGCCAGCCAGCTGCCGCCAAGCTTGCGGTACATGACTGTGGCGGTCAGAAAAGGCTGAAAATCGGGATCGTGGGCGGTCAGGTATAACTTGACGATGCCATCTGTTTTGGTCTGGCCGCCGGCGCTGATAATTTCACCGCTGGAATTTTTCTGCAGAAAATCGCTGGTTGCCAGGGTTGGGCTGGAATTAATGGGGGCAAAAGCACTGCCGGTATTATTAAGTGCGCCGATTGTGCCGTCTTTACTGTAGGCCAGGGCAAAACAGCTGTTATCAGGCGACGTTATTACGCCGTCACCGTAACCATAACTGGCGCCGATCTTAACCGCGGTGACATCTTGTGTGACAAGATTGGTATTAACCTTAAAGATGTAACTGGTGCTGTCAACCGAGGGGGACTTTTTAAAGATCAACCAGCCTGAAGTCAGGATATCAAAACCTTTCCAGTCGATTGACGAGGCATAACCGGATTTAATATTGCCGATAAAGGCGTTATTGGTTTGGTTGTAGACTTTTAGGTCGTTACCATCGCCGCCGTTGACGGCCACATATATTTTGCCATTGTAAACCTGGACCTGTGTCGGCAGGGTTAGCCCGGTTTTAGTAGCCAATAAGGAGCCGGAAGTGGTATACACTAACAACTCACCGGAATTGGCTTTGGTCGTAACATAAAGTTTGTCTGAATTGATGGCTATACCATATATATTAGCTTTGGAATTGATTGTTGAACTTTGGCTCCAGTTGCCGCTGGCGTAAGTGAACACCCGGATCTTGTTGGATCCGCCGTCGGCCAGGTAGACCGTATTGCCATCAGCCGCGACTGCCAGGCCGGCTGGAGCGGAAGAGGGGTCGCTGGGCCAGACTATATTGGTTGGGGAACCGGTTGTTTTACCGTATTGGTCGAGATTATAGACCCTTAATTGTGAACTACCGCCATTACTGATGGAAAGGAATAATTTGGTCCCGTTAGGATTGACGGCCACACTGTAGCAGCTTTCAGCCGCACCTAAGGTAATGTTAGCTACCGAGCTCCAATTGCCGCCGCCGCTGCTTAATTGGTATTGTTTAACCTGTTTGATGGTCGTGTCATTGGCGGGGACATAGAGTGTTTGGGTAATAGGGTTAGTGGCGGAAATAGCCGGAATCGGCGCCCAAAAAGCCAAAGCACTCGCACTCAAGGCGAGCAGGACTCCAAAAGTAATTATTCCTTTCTTCAGCATTATTGATCCTCCTTGGCTCTAAGTATAACCCTAATTTTACCCTGAAAGTTGGGATTGCCGTTCCATTGGCTGATATCGAGTTTCATTTTCAAAGTTAATGAAATATCAAGCGAGTCGTCAAAATAGACAGCTTTGTCAAGGGCGACGGTGTCGCCTTGGGCCGTCATATCAAGAGCCAGGCCGCGATTGTCGATGACGGTGACGGTCTGCAGGGTGACCGGGAGAGGGGCGGCGGTGCGATTATTGGGGTCGGTCAGGCTGTCGGCGACGACAACCACTTCCAGCGCCTGGTTGTGAACATTTTTCCCTTCAAAGGTGACCGCTTTAAGTCCGGTCATCTCGACGGTGATGCTCATCATGTCGCCGGGGGTTTCGCTTAGGCTGACAGTGGTCATGCCGTCTTCAGCGACGTATTCGAGATTGCTGGGATCGAGTTTAATGGCTAAACCGCCATCGGGAGTCAGGTCAATTCCCTCTTGGCCGAGAGTTTCGATGACATTGGTGTCGCTGACCGCTCCGCCGGTGCAGGCAATTGCTCCGCCAGTCGGGCAGCCGACAAGCAAGGCTTGCCAAAAACCGCATTCTGCTTTGACAGCAGCCGGTTCAGGAGCCGGGACAACAACAGTTTCCCGTCTGGGTGTCAGGTCGCGGCAGGTTTGAGTTCGCTCGCTGCATTCGGCTGACAGTCTGCCTTGTTTATAACATTTCACGTCGCCATTGTTTAAGGTTACGCAGTCAAATCCGCTCATCATTTTCCTCCTGTTAGTGTACCAACAAGCACACTATTACCTTCCAGATAGTTATCGTTAATTCTTGGGGATAATTTCACCCTATTTGGGGGGAGGGGAAAAGGCCCATGAAGGCCCGGGAAGGCCTATGAGGGCTCATGAGGGCATTGAGGGCCGGGGAAGGCCCGGGAGGGCCCGGGAGGGCACATGAAGGCATTGAGGGCCCGTGAAGGCCCATGAAGGCTGGGGAAGGCGCGTGAAGGCAATGAAAGAGAGAGGGGGATGAGGGGAATGAAAGGTGATCGGGATGAATGTTTTAGTGGCAATGAAAAAATGTATGGTCATCGAAAGATGGTGGTTTGGAAAAATCTTGATGAAATTGAGAGAGTTGTCAGAATTAATATAATGACAAAAATCCCGAAGAATAAATTTAACCTTCGTGATCAAATTGATCGAGCGAGCAGTTCAATTATGGCAAATTTTATCGAAGGCTATTATAGTGGCTCGCTTAAGGAGTATTTGCGTTTTTTAGGATATTCAAAAAGGTCGCTGGCTGAACTGCAGGATTGGATCAGGAGGATCTTTTATGAGCAATACATTGATCAAGAATTGTATGATTTTACAGATGACTTGATGATTAGAACTTTATATTTGGAAAATCGCCTGATTAATGCTTTAAGAAGAAAACTTTAACTCGCCCTCGCAAGCCCTCTCCGCCTTCATAATCCTCGTATGCCGTTATGGGCCGTCGTGGGCCTTTAAGGGCCTTCTTTTATTATCGCTGATCGTTTTTGTCGTAACCAGGGATGAAGAGTTTGATCGGTTCAAGCTTGAGGCCGACAAACAATTCGCCATCTGTGCCGCCGCGCCCATTCGGGACGCGCGGGGCGCTGAAGTTAAGATAATTTAGTTCAACGTCGAAGGCGTTCCAGCGGGCCTGGGTTGGGGAATAGCTGAAGCCAAACCCGTGGGCGGTTGATTCATAAAAAGGATCAAATTCATTGTAAATATATTCAACCCCATATCGGCCGGCGGCGCCAAATTGCCCGCCCCACCTGACATAGCCGGAATCGGTCGGTCCATAAGTTTCCAGTTCCCGTCTCTCCCAACCGGCTTCAAGGAACATTTTGGTCGGGGCTGACCACTGCGCTCTTAACTTTAACCCTCCGCCTTCTTCCCCAAGGATCTGATCAACAAATTTGGTTTCAGAGATCCGTTCCGGAACGTCAAGGTTGCCCCAAAGCCCATAACCGTCGAGAGTAAAGGCTGGCAGAAAACCTGCCGCTTCATCCCTAAGGAAATGAAGTTCAGCTCCCATTCGGTAATCACTTTGGGCGTGGTCACGGCTTTCATGGTGCAGCTGGAAATAGACCTGGGTATCGAACACAGGCTGATCAAAATCAGAGCTCATAGATAATCTAAAGTCGTACTGGTTGTAATCTTCGCCGGTAAAGAAACGATTGGGGTGATTCTGATCATCCCAAACCCGGGTAAAATCAAATGAAACTTCCGGCCTGATTATACTTTGCAGGACTGGCGCAGTGACGGCCATGCCGGCGGTGAGATGTCCACGGTGCATATCGGGATCGGCATAGCTATAACCACCCCTCAAGTGGAGGTCGAGATCAATAATATCTGTTTCAACTATCCCGTGCCTGCCAACTATTTCTGGCTCCACCCCGGCTTCCAGGGTGACAACGGGGGTCCGCTCGCCAACAGCGGCGGCAATTGGATTCATCTCGCCCCCCACATCGATTGGGAGGCCAAGAGTAAGCGCCAGGTCGGGACGAATTGTATACATGAGCGGATCAACATCCCAGGTGGTGTCAACAGGTTTTGAGGCGGGATTGGCAACTTGGATTGGGAAAGATAACTCTCCGCCATCGTGTTTCACAGTGATTTGATAATAACCAGCCGTTAAATCAGCAACCACAAACGGGTTGGTAGTAATAAAATCGTCTGTACAACGGGTGTCATCGGTCATGCCTGGGGCTTCGCCGCAATCATCACTGGCGACAGCTGGCATAACGCCTGAGCCTGGGAAGATAGGGCTGGTGATGGAAATAATCCTAAGCCCTTTTAACCCCTTACCATAAATAGTCAAACCGCTTTCCAGTGTTTGGCCGGATTGCAGAGTCGGGGGATTGTAGCCCTGGATTTCGATAATCTCCACCGGGGCGGCGGCGACTTCGCAGAGAGGCGAGTCACTGTCAACTTGGGCCAAGGCGGCAAATAAATCACAGCGCCCTTCGGGATCTGTCAGATATTCATCGCGGATCCTTTCATATTCTGCTAATTCTGCCGCAGACAACCCCCCAAGCACTTGCTCCTGGATCGCAATAAGATTGGCTTTTGGTTGTGAAACTGCATCTTCAACATCTTGACTTAATGCAGCACGAGTTTGTATTTCAAATAAATGGGCATTCCAGCTGACGTTGGCATAGCCTGGAACGTATTGATCGGATTTATTCGTGTAACCAGCCACATCATCAATGATTAACAGGTCAATAATCGCTTGCCGTTCTCTTGCGTCCAATGTTCTGTTGGCGCCAATTTCCGGCATAATGCCTATTAGATCAGTTTTTTGTTCGGTGTCGGTTAATCTTTCCCTCAGCTCTTCATAAAATCTTTTAGCATTACTTGAAAGTGAATCAAAGAGCTGCTGCTGAATTCTGGTCACATCTGCTTTGGGCTGCGAAATTAATTCTTCAGTTGTTTGGCTCAAGCCAAGGGTAGATAACTCCATTAATTCTTTATTCCAGCTGGCGGTAGCATAACCTGCGATAAAATTAGCCCTTTTATCTGTATAACCGGCCACATCGTCAATCACAAGAGCGTCGACGACTCGCTGACGGCTGGCTGGTGTAGAAAATATTGGATTAATCGTCATTTAAATATGCTCCTTAATCACAGGTTTTCTTTGGATCGCAAGCTCCCTTAGCTGCCATACCCTTCTGGACAGGGGCGGCAAATTCACAACAGGCAGGCTTGCCAGGATCTTTTTTTACTTTAACTACTTCTCGTTCTTTAGCCGCGACCACACGTTTTTTAGGGGGTTCTTTTGCTGGCTCTTCTTTGGGCTGCTCACAAGTGGTGGCCAAATAAGCTTCCAGGTCAGTAGTACAAACCTGATAGCGGCAATCATAGAGGTCGCCGCCGACAAATGGAATTTCCTGGAGGGTCAATGGTAGTGTGGCTGTAGCCTGGGCATATTCGGCTTCGCCAGCCGCTACCCCGGCCGCCGCTCTTTGTCCCGCCAACTCTTGTCTTAAGCGGATGATTTCTGCGTCCTGGGCCTCTACCCTGGCACGCAAGGCGGCCTCGCCTTCACCGGCGCAGGTAGGAGCGGCAGATGAATAACGGGAAATAATCGACAATACTTTGGCTTCTGTTATTCCGGTGTTGATATCTTTCCTGGCCATGCAATAGGGGAGGGCGGTTGTCTGTTCATCAAACATGCCACCAACTCTCTCGCCAGTGCGGGCCGCGGTATTGCTATCAAACTCGGCTTGGGTGATGATTTCTGCGATTGGTAAATTTTGCTTTATTAGCGCAGCCAGCTCTGTTCTTGCCGCCGCGGTATTTTTCCCTAAACTGTAATATTCGGGATACCTTTGTAATATTTCTTCGGCTAAACCAAGATAAAAAGCATCGTTGGCTAATAGCTCGGGTGAAATCATATCGGGCCATTGGCCCATCCTGGTTATAACCTGATCAACATCGGCGGGGGCGATAAAAACAGGTTTATCTTCAGGTTTAGCCTGTTTTACTATTTCGACAACCCACCGTGGACCACCAATTCCAGTTACTGCATCAGCTCCAGCCATAATGATTACCTCCTACTATGTATATATCGTTAAGGTTCGGGCGAAATTTCAGGTGATTGCGGTTGTGGGACTTGCGGGATCTCATCAAGCGTATTGGTTATTAACCGTATTGTGTGGTTTTGCGCTGTAAGGGTAGTTTGGGCCGTTTTACGCTCTTCACCAAGCCGGCCTAAATCTGCCCACATCTGGTCTTTTTCGTCTTCCAGTTGCTTCAATCTAACATAATGGTCGATAGCTTTTTGAGAGGCTTGAGCCAGCTCTGCGTTGGCCTGTTCCAGATTTCTTTGAGTCTCACTCAAATATCTTTTTAAGGCTTCAACATCCCTCGCTGTCTCGACTTGTCGGCCGAGGACGACGACTACCTCATCAAAAATCCGTTTAAGCAGGTTGTTGATCTGCATTTTCAATATCTCAATTTGGAGAGAATTATCCCCTCCTTGAGAAGCCAAAGCGCTGATAATAGCCTTGATGTCGTTAATCGCTTTGATCTCCTCGCGGGTAAGAACCGTTGACTGGTCAAAACCGAGCGTAACATTGGGGTCTTGCGCCGCTCTTATCGCTGCACTAAGCTGTCTTCCCCGTTCAGCTGTGTCATCTCTAAGCTTTTCTTTTTCAGGAATTTCTACAGTTCTGACCCGTACCTCTTCCCTATTATAATTACCTGCCCTTCGTCCCAGCTCCTTGGCTTCTAACTTGGCGGCCTCCCAATCGGCGGTTGCCTGGGCCATTTCCGCTTTTATTTGTTCAGCCCTGGTCCGCATAGCTTGCAGTTGGTCAGTAAGCTTATCAATCGAATTATGGGTGGCAGCAGCTAATTCAGCACGGGCGGCAGCCAGAGCGTCTTCGGCTTCAGAGGCTCTCCCATCTGATATGACTTTAGCCGCCAGATCTGCTGTTCTGGCCGCTTCGGCCCGCCCTGCGGCCTGTTCGGCGACTTGCGCCCGCTGATTGGCCGAGGCTATATCACGTTCAGCGGCTATTGCCCGCTCGGTTAATTGTGCCCGCTCTGCATTAAAAGAGGTCCTGGCAGAAGCGGCTGCTTGACGGCGGGCGGCGGTAACCTGTTCATCGACGGCCCTGGCGATGGCGTTGAGCCCGTCTATTAGGGCAGGCAACTCGACTCCCGGAGCCCTAAGAGGGGCAACCAGGTCTGCTCCAGCCAGAGTTTCAAAAATTGTTAAAGCTGCGTTCCAATGTTGCTGTTGAGCGGCAATTGTAGCAGCTACTTCGCCCAAACGTTCCATTAAGGCGGCATTTTGCTCTTGAAGTTCCTGGACAGGATCGCCAGCTACTGGGGCCAGTGAGCCACCCAGACCCAAATCAGCTGCGGGGTCGACGGCGGGTGTGGCAACTACAGGCTCATCGAATTCACGAACCCAACCCAGCTCATCTATGCCAGCCGGATCGGCAGTTGGCAGGGAAGAGGCCCTTCTGATAGCATCAATATTTAACTGGCGAACCAGTCCCTGGATTTCAGGAGAAAAATCAGCAGAGGCCAGCACTGGTTGAACAAGTTGTGCTTGAATTGCTCTAAGATGTCCTCGTGCAACTCCATCGCCGGCGACAAAGGCCCTTAGCCGTCCCAGTGCGGTTGGATTTAATTTAGGTCCCAATGCTCGTACATCAATTGCCATATTATTCCTCCGTTAAATTGATAACCGGCCGTTAATCTTTAGGGTCAGGCCGTTAGCGTCAATAGTTATTCCTTTGGCTCGTTGTGTTGCGCGAGTTTTTTCCTTGCCGTCAGTTAAAGCATCGATATTGGTGTTTAAAGAAGTAATTCGCTGGGCGATGGCGTCAACTTCTTCGAGTAAGGTAACTAGTATCCCAGGATTTATTTCATCATCTTCTTCAAATCTTTCATTGATTGTACGCAGCTGCTCTTTAGCTTGCTGCAAGCTATCAAAAATTGCCTGGACTGGATCAATGGCCCCGACAGTGGCTGCACCAGCAGTTGCTCCAGGAGCGGCGGCAGGTGGTTCGGCAACAGGTCTGGCTCCAGCGGCTGTAGCGGCGGCGGGTGCGGCACCGAGAGGTGGGGCAACATCTATGCCTGTTGCAGGTAATGCACCAGAAGGTAATTCATCACTGGGAGGAGCCATATCGACAGCGGCCGGCCGATCAGGAATTTCAACATCTGTGCCTAAATCATCGTCAGCTTCTATAAGATCATCACCATCAATAGTTTCTTCTTCGACAGGTTCAGTGGCCTCTTCGCCTTCCTCTGCAGGCGGTGCAGGCGGAACAACGAGTTCGATTGCCTCGAGTCCAAAGACGGGCGCAAATCTATTGTATGCTTCAGCCAGGACTGAATCACTCATAACATTGATAACGAACACTTCCGGGCTCAATTGCTGTTTGATCAGGGCGACTGATTCCGAGGCCCATCTGACCGCCGCCAGGACAGATAATGCTCCTTCGCGGATTGCCGGGTCATTGGAACGGAGGGCAAAATTAATCAGGAGTTTGGGCGATAACCCCCGCTTTAATAGTTTTTCCACTGTCTCATTTCTCGGCTGGCTCGTGCCTATTTGCTTGAGGGCCCGGCCGAAGAGCCGGAGCCGTTCCAGTTTATTTGCCTGATCAAGGTTGGCCTTTTGGCCCATAGATTTTAACTGTTTAATTAGATCAAGTAATGATCCTTCGGAAAGATGAAAGGCTAATATATTGAGGGCCATTCTACCCTGTCTCCGGACAGCCTCAATTGGCGAGGCCAGAAGAGCTTTTGCGGCTGGGAGTAAACGCTCCAATGTCCCGGATTCGGAATAGCGGTAATTGTGCTCATCAACAAGCTTGAGGGTAAAAACAAATTCTTCTCCCTCGGATATTTCGTTAGCTTCACGAAGCATGGCGACTGCTGCCAAAACTTGAGCCCGCACTTCTCGATTGTCAGAGGACTCCAGTAAATCAATCAGCATATCCAGGGTCAGGGCCTGCCCTTGATAGGCCGCTATAATTACCGCTTTGTCCCCTCCCTTTAACAGGGGAAGGGCGGCTTGCAGGAAGGCAAGATAGCTTTGTTGGTTCTTTGTCAGCCTGGCGACATCTTTTCGATCACCAGCAAATTCATTGTTGAAATTAACCGGCGAGCGGTCAAATGCCCCTCTCAATGTGTTGCGATAATTGTTGACTTCGCGAATGATCAAAGCAATCGCGACTCCGCCGACCAATAAAACGGCTCCCCATAATAAAAGAGTTGTCACAGCTACGCCGGCGTTAGATACCGCTAAAGGAAAGAATTTCGCGGCAGTAGTCCAGGTGAGGGATGTAAGACCGAGTGCACCGGCCCCCCAGGCGGCTATTGTTCCCAGAGCAAGAGCCGTTTTACCCAGCCGAGAAATTTTCTTGCGGGCCAGGAGCAATTCAGGTTTTTGGCTTGGGACAACAAAGTCGGCAACCGAGGTGGCCTCAGCTGGCGCCGCCGGATCAGCGACTCTGGCTGGGACGTATTGAGCTAGTATATATGTAGCATTGTCGGCATTGGCTGCTGTGGCCAAAAATTGATCAACAAAAACATTGATCTTCTCTGCGGCTGCTTCCAATGTGGTTGCACCGGGGACAACAGTGCTCATGCCCGCTCCGATATCATTGCCAAACACATCAACCAGGCCATCGGAAGTAGCTAGTAAATAGTCACCGGGTTCCATTGTCAATGTCCCGGAAGCAAAAGCAATTGGATAATCTTGAGGTATTTGGACTCCAATTCCCCCCATAACATCAGTACGGTCATTGAGTAGTTTAGTTTCATATTCGGCTAATTGAGCGCCAGTTAAGCCAACCCAATCTGTAAAGTCCGGTAACCCCATATCGTGAGCAATACCTGCTGCCTTAAGAGTCATATCGGGATTAAGGAGGACTCTTTCTCCACTGGCCTTTAACAGGTACATCCGGCTGTCGCCGGTGGCAATATAATGGAGCTGGTCACCATCCATAACGGCAACCGTCACAGTGCTTAAACCTGTTGTCAGCCTGGCATGGGCGTATTGAATAGCCTTTTTCAAGATTTCAGGGGTAAGCGGTTGTTTGGCGATAGCTTCAGAACTTAAATATTCATGGATCAACCGAATTGTTTCCTGGGAGGCGACTTCACCATTACCATGCCCCCCCATGCCATCGGCTAAGACATAATATTTTCTCCCCTGGGCATCTTGCCAAAAGAGGGCGGCATCTTCATTATTATCTCTTTTTCCTAAATAGGAGAAACCAATGGCCGGCATGCCTGGTGCGGTCAAACGGAGAGCCGGGTGCTGGGCAAGGCCGGCGACAGTGTGGGGACCGATGGGGGATACTTCGAAAGGTGAATTAAAGCTTGTTCCTCCGAGAGGGTTATTATTGGTTAAGATTTGACTGTAAAGGGCCATGGCTTCCGCTCTGCCGCCTAACTGGTGAAAGGCTGCAAAAGAGGCTTGCCAGTCAACGGTTAAAATCGGTTGTTTGGCCAGCAAACCAAGCAGGGCGGTTTGCTGCTGTGGCTGTAAATAGGGCAAAAGGCTAAGCGCTTGTATATTGGCGGGAACATCGTGTTGCAGGCGCAGGGGGTTGGCGATAATGGCTCTGGCTTGTAAATAGGCTAAGGCTTTTGGTCCGACGAAAGAAGGTGTTAATTTGTAGGCACCTCTCCACATGGCGCTTCTTACTTTGTGTGGTGTGGTCGGAATGACGATCGGCTTGGCTCCCATTTTTTCCCTCCTCGAGCACTTATCCTCTCTCGAGGAGGTGCTCCTGCTGGTACTCTGTTCCCTCACAATATATATCGGCTGATTGTTGGGGGAATTTCACTTTATTTGCTTATTAGGGAAAAGGCGATTAACGGCCCGTGAAGGCCCGTGAAGGCCCGCGAAGGCCTGAGAGGGTATTGAAGGCTGAGGATTATGAAGGAAGTTGAGAGTTTGTTTCCTTTTAACTTATATTTTTGCTGGAAAAATTATTTAACTAGTCATTTATTTTGTTCCGAATAATTTTTTGATTTCTGGATCAATGGTAAGCTCATTTGGGGTTTTCCCTTCATTGTTTTTGATGTTCGGGTCAGCACCAAAATCAAGCAGTAGCTTAATGGCTTCAATTTCGCCACGCTCTACTACATTGTGTAAAGGGGTATTTCCCTTAAAATCAATTGAATTGGGATTGGCGCCAGCTTCCAGTAATAGTTTCATAATCTCAAAATTATAAAAACCAAGAGATGTAGAAAATAAAAGTGGAGAGCCTAAGGGGTTCATGTCTTGATTTGGATTTGCCCCCTTTTCCAATAAATATTTTACAACATAGATATGACCAGCAGCAATTGCCAAATCAAGTGGGGTCGCACCTATTAAATCTCTCTCGTTTATTTTGGCACCATATTTAAGCAATAATTCCATGGTTTCAGTATGACCTGATTGTGCTGCTGCATGCAAGGGAGATCTTCCCAGAAGGTCTTTTTGATTTGGATCAATTCCTTGCTCTAACAGGAATGCAATTGTTTTTGGATGATCTTGTCTACTCCAAGATGAAGCAAAGATTAGAAAAGCGGTCCCACCGCTGCCTGTTAGCAGCGAGGCGCCTCCTCGAAAATACAGAAGCTTTAGTATGTCAACCGAATCATTTTGTACCGCAATATGAAGGGCGGTAAACCCAAGCGGTCCTTTTACATTTGGGTTTGCACCCTTGTCTAATAAGAGTTTGATTATTTCAATATAGCCCCCTGCTGTTGCAACATATATTAATGGGTCCTCACTCTCAGATGTTCTAATGTTTGCTCCTTTATCTAAAAGAAGTTTAACAAATTCAATGTTTCCATTTACACATGCAATGAGCAAAGGTGTCCATCCAAGTGGGCCTCCTTGTATGTTTGGATTAGCGCCGTGATCAAGTAATAGTGTGGCAATATCAATAAATCCATGTTCAACCGCTTGATGGAGAGGGGTGGCTCCGTAATTGTTTCTGTTGTTGGGATCTGCTCCTCTATCGAGGAGGAGTTTTACGACCTTTAAATGATTAGAAACAACTGCAAGGTGAAGCGGTGTTTCCCCTTTCTTATCCACTATGTTTAGATCAGATCCGTGATCGAGCAATAATTCTGCAATCTTTATATATCCTTCTTTAACAGCTTTATGCAGAGGAGTCATCCCTTTATTATCTTGTATGTTTGGATTAGCGCCGTGATCAAGTAATAGTGTGGCAATATCAATAAATCCATGTTCAACCGCTTGATGGAGAGGGGTGGCTCCGTAATTGTTTCTGTTGTTGGGATCTGCTCCTCTATCGAGGAGGAGTTTTACGACCTTTAAATGATTAGAAACAACTGCAAGGTGAAGCGGTGTTTCCCCTTTCTTATCCATTATGTTTAGATCAGATCCGTGATCGAGCAATAATTCTGCAATCTTTATATATCCTTCTTTAACAGCTTTATGCAGAGGAGACTCCCCCTCATTATCTAGTATGTTTGGGTCAGCGCTGTGATCAAGAAGTAGTTTTAATATGCTTTCTTTCTTGTAATACGCCGCTAAATGCATAGTGGTATATCCTTCATCAGTCTTAACGTCTGGATTTGCGCCTTTTTCCAAAAGAATTCTAACGATGTTTGTTAGGCCAAGAGAAACAGCAGCTTGTAGCATTGTTATTCCTTCGCTGTTTCTTGAGTCAATGTTTGAGAGCGTGTCAAGAACTGATCTTAGTTCATGTGTGTTAAGAAGTTCCCCGCTTTTTTGATTAATAATTCCTATTTCTTTTCTATTGATGAATACAAAAATAAGAATTGTTCCATTATCGAAAGTAAATGGCTTCCCAATATGCGTTGGTTGATCACTAGTTAGTTGCGCTGGGGCTAGCCTGGTTGTTTTTAGCCCGAGCGATGTTTTTGAGTAGCCTGACTTTTCAAGATATTCCAAAAAGTGTTGACAATTATCTTGATTCTCGAGGCAATATCTCTGCGCCGCTGTATCAGCTTCTGTCTGGCTATTTATTATTCCATCATACCCATTTGCCCCTTCATGTGCGTCGCCAATTCTCAAATACCTTTGAAATTGAAATGGGGCGCCTGTAATACTTATCTCTGTCATAAAAACCCTCCTATTATATTGTTATTTAATCTATTTGTATCATCTTTTATAATATTTCTATGAGATTGAGTTTCATTGCTATTTGTTCAGCCAATCAATAAGTGTTTGAAATGGTTCGGAGAGGTCGAGACCAAGGGAGACTCGCCAATCATGGATAGTGGTGTTGTGCTCGCGACCCTGGCTTTGGTAAGCAAAAGTATTGTAATAATTGTAACTGGCATCAAGTGTCAGCGGGAGGCCGAGCACGCCAAAGTCAAAGATAGCGCCGACCCCCACCATACCCCGCCGCCAGTCAGCATGCGGGGAGGCTGTCCCATGATGCCGGACAGTGCTTAACGGATTATCGTTCATCAACTCTGCTGCCGGGAGATACTCGTTGAAAATCCATCCCGGTGTCCAGCGGGCCTTGGCGGTGAGATAAAATAATTTAGAAAATTCTCTGGAACCGTCAAAACTTCCCAAAACATCCCATTTGAGCCGGGCGGCCAGGGCTAACGATTGTCTTTCCCTCTCTTGGTTGGCATACATGAAGCGGCTGTAGCTGTAGTCCATCCCCAGGCTTAAATCGCGCAGGAAGGGGAGGTCGGTCCAGGCAAAATTATGCATCAGTCCGACATAACCCGATTGGATGGCCGCGTCACGTCCGGCATAAAATTGGGCGTCGAGTGAACCATCGGCCGAGAAGTATTGGTTCCACAAACCACCTTTCAAAGTCAGATCAGGTTGTTGTAAAAAGTGAGTAGTACGGCCCGGCTCATGTTTGGCCACCAGAGTCCCTGTCCCCATTGCCAATTCTCCCGACAGGACCAGAGGCCCCAAATCTCCACCATCCAAAGTCAGGTCGCGGACCCCGACACCAACCAGCGGCGTGGTCAGGTCAACGCCCGCCGCCCGGTCATGTAAAATCCGACCGGTAGCGTAGAGCTGGCCGTAGCTCCCCATATTGAGGATCGGGACATTGACGTTGATCTCTTCCCGGTACTCTGTCGCGTCGGCCAAAACAATCCCCTGTTCACTGGCGGTGACGATCGGATCGGTCAGGCTGGCGCCGGTGGAGCGGAGCTCCTGCTGTTGGACAAGAGGCAGGTCATCTTTGATGGCGGCAAGTGCCGGATAGGCATCCCTGACCAGCTGGCGTTGGCCGCTGGCTTCCAGTAATTTAAGCTGGCCAAACTTGATTTGAGCGACCAGGGTTTTGTGCTCACCGGCCGCGACCAGCGCTTCATCATATTCCTGTTTTGCCCGCCTTAAGGCATCGAGCCCATAACGGTCTATTTCAGCCATTTTGTAGAGTGCCTGGGCAGTGATAAACCTTGAGGCCTTACGATCTTCTGCCACCCCTCTGGC
>Ga0208373_1002219_pt1 | contig 22225 bp, 17 predicted proteins | sample RifOxyC2_FD_184036 | JGI IMG/M metagenome (GOLD analysis project Ga0208373, IMG submission 184036) | Soil microbial communities from Rifle, Colorado - Rifle Oxygen_injection C2 (SPAdes) | ecosystem: Environmental > Terrestrial > Deep subsurface > Rock core/Sediment | place: Rifle, Colorado... | reverse complement strand
GCCCGGGCGCTTGCGATGAAGCCCGAAGTGCTGCTGATGGACGAGCCGACGTCGGCCCTGGACCCGATCTCGACCGCCAAAATCGAGGAGCTCATCGATGAACTGAAGGAACGCTACACGATTATCATAGTTACCCACAATATGCAGCAGGCGGCCCGAATTTCAGCATTTACCGGTTTCTTTTACATCGGCAAGCTGATAGAATTCGATCAGACCGAAAAGATATTCACCAACCCGAATGTAAAACAGACGGAAGACTACATCACCGGGCGTTTTGGTTAGAGAAGGGAAAAGGGCGGAGAAAAAATGGAAGAGACGCGGCATACCAGCCGGGAATATGAACGGGAGCTTCAGGAAATACGGGACGGACTGCTGTACCTCGGCGCCAAAACGGAAAAATCGCTTGAGATGGCGATCAAGGCGCTCCTGGAGCGTGATACAAGCACTGCGGGGGAGATCATAAAAGGTGATGAACAGATCGACCGTCTCGATATCGAACTTGAGGAACGGTGCATTCGCCTGCTTGCCCTGCGCCAGCCGGCGGCGCGCGACCTGCGCTTTATTACGACGGCGATCAAGATCACCGGCCATCTGGAGAGAATCGGCGACATGGTGGTCAATATTGCCGAGAAGGTTATAATCCTTAATGATTTCCCTCAGCTCAAACCTTATGTTGATTTGCCCCGGATGGGGGAGATAAGCCGGGCCATGATAAGAAACAGTCTCGACGCGATGGTTCGGCAGGACGTTGAACTGGCGAGGGGGGTTCGGGCGGAGGATGCGGTGATTGATAACCTCAACGAACAGATCTTTCGGGAACTGGTGACGTTCATGCTTGCGGATCCCGTCAATATCAAGGTCAGCCTCTATATTATGCAAATCTCGAAAACCCTCGAACGCATCGCCGATCATGCCGAGGGGATCGCGGACATGGTTGTTTACATGGTAACGGGAAAAATCATCCGTCACAAACCGGTTCCGGGGAAAAAGCATGAAAACCCGTCTCTCCCGTAGATTTCTGGTGTGGTTTCTTCTGGCTGGAGTAATGGCGATCGCCTTTACCAGCCTCTTTCTGCGGAGTGAACTCAAAAAAGTCCTGCTTGTCCGGTTCGAGGAAGAGATGACGGCCGCGGGAGGCATTATCGCCACCATGCCGGTTGCGGCAATCAGGGAAAAAGCTGAACAACTCTCCCGCCTGTCGCATGCCCGCCTGACCCTGATCGATGCTGCGGGAAACATTCTTGCCGACACGATGTCGGTTCACCAGGAGATGGAGAGTCATCTAAACCGTTCCGAGATTCAGGAGGCCCGTCTGCGGGGAAAAGGAAAGGCCCTCCGTTACAGCAGTACCCTCAAAGAAGAGATGTTCTACGTCGCCGTTCCGCTCGGGACAGCGGCGGGAAAAACGGGCTATGTCCGTCTTGCCCGTCCGGTAACCGAGATAGCCCTGTTTGCTGATGAAAAGGGAAGAATGTTCATAGGAATCATGCTCGCGATTGTCGCCATCTACCTGCTGACCGCGGTGTACCTTTCCTCAGGACTGTTTTCTTCACTCCGGAGATTGACCCTCTTTACCGACCGCGTTCGCGCCGGTGATTTTTCCGGTTCGCTGCTCGTCAAAAGGCGGGATGAAATCGGGGAACTTGCCGTAAACATTAATGAGATGGTCAATGCGCTGCAGGAGAAGATCAAGCGGGGCGACGATGCAAGGCACAAGCTCGAATTGGTATTTGCCGGGATGGATGAAGGGATCATGCTACTCGATGCCGAAAACAGGATCGAGTCGCTGAACTGCAGTATGGAGGCAATGATCAGCCGGCCACAGGGAGAGGCGATCGGAAAAACGATTATGGAGGTCTGCCGCAATGCCGGGCTTCATGATTTACTGAAGCATTCCCGGGAAAGCGGGGAGAGCGTCTGCGAGGAGATCATAATCGGGGACGAACATCCGGTCGTGATGGAGGTAACGATTTCGGCAATGAGCGGCGAAACGGGCGAGGAGCGGAAAACGCTGCTCGTGTTTCACGATATCACCCGTCTTAAGAGGCTCGAGGGAATCAGAACCGACTTTGTCGCTAATGTAACCCACGAAATACGAACCCCGCTTACGGCAATAATCGGGTTTACGGAGACTCTCCAGCAGGGGGCGCTGGAAAACCGGGAGAGGGCGGGAAGATTCTTAGACACGATAAGGGAAAACGCCGAGCGGCTGAGCCGCCTCGTGGAAGACCTTATGACTCTTTCTGCAATTGAGCTGGGTGATTCCCCTCTGCTGCTCGAAGGGTTGTCGATGGAAGAGGCAATTGAAAAGGCGCTACTCGTTACCGGGGGGTGTGCCTCTAAAAAGAACCTACTGATTTGCAAGGATATTTCGGCAGGACTTCCTTTAATATCCGCTGATCGGGACCGGCTGGCACAGATACTGATAAACATACTCGACAACGCCATAAAATTTACACCTGCCGGCGGGATGATCACCATCGCGGCGGCCCCGGAAGGGGACGATTTCCTGAGACTGAGCATTGCCGATACCGGCCCGGGAATCCCGGAAGCGGAGATACCCCGGCTGGGTGAGCGCTTTTACCGGGTGGACAGGACGCGCTCCCGGGATTTGGGCGGAACCGGGCTCGGCTTGTCGATTGTCAAGCACCTGATGAAGGCCCACGGCGGCCGGATGAACATACAGAGCGCTATAGGCAAAGGGACGACGGTTTCGCTTTCTTTTCCGGTTTTCAGAAAAACGGAGAAATGCGCATGAACAAGAAACAAATCATTGTCGCCGACGATGAGAAGGACATTGTGGAACTCGTTTCGTTCAATCTGGAACAGGAAGGATATTCCGTCCTGAAGGCCCGAAACGGCCGCAAAGCGTTGGAGCTGATAAAGGTGAAAAAGCCGGATCTGGTTATCCTCGATTTGATGATGCCGGAAATGAACGGGATGGAGGTTTGCCGGGTAATCCGCGGAAACGCCGACACGGCGGAGATCCCCATAATCATGCTGACGGCTAAATCGGACCCGCTCGACAAGATACTGGGGTTCGAGATCGGCGCCGACGACTACATCACCAAGCCGTTTCATGTCCGGGAAATGATCGCGCGGGCGCGCTCGGTTTTGCGGCGGTCCGAACGCAAGCCGGATACCGACCAACGGGAATTGCTCTTTTTCGCGGGACTCCAGGTCGATTTACGGTCGTACCGCGTGACTCTTGATGGCAAGCCTGTCGAACTCAGTTCCCGGGAGTTCAAGCTTCTCCATTTTTTTATCGCCCACCCCGGCCGGGTTTACAGCCGCGAGCAACTGCTTGATCGCATCTGGGGCGATGAATCGTTTGTCGAACCCCGCACCGTCGATGTCCATATCAGCCGTCTGCGGAACGAAATAGAGCCGGACAAGGAAAATCCCCGCTATATCCTGACCGTGCGCGGCATCGGGTACAAATTTACTGATGGATAAAGGCTTAACAATAAGAAATCACCGACATACCCCTTGAAAAAGCCCGGGGAAATCCACTCGGCTTCCGTAATTTAAGGGTAAACCGGGGCAGGCTGTTTTTGGCCATATGAGGGGACGGAAAGGCAGAAATAAATTGTTGTGAAAAAATCGTCAAGAGTTTATGAGTCTAAATCAAAACACTCACAAAGGAATAGAATGAAGCCGGTGGTCCGCGAGTGCAAAGACAACAGAGAATTCGATTCTGTATTTGGCGATTTGAGTCTTGATGAAGACAAGCCAATTAAGTGTCAATTGTTGAATAAGCTCAATTTTGATGAACGGATTCGGGGCGACCACCATATTTTCACAAAATGTGGTATCGAAGAAATACTAGACTTACAGCTCAAAAGATCGAAAGCTAAACAATATCAAGAATTCCTTTCGAATGCTGAAGTTGTTATTCAGGAGTGGATTGAGACAGCAGAAGAATTGGGACGTCCAATTCCACAACCTAAGGGTCGATTGGTATATGCCTAACGAACGGCTGCACAGAATCTCCAAAAAATCCGGCGCCCAGTGTTCCTTGGCGTTATACAAATAAAATGAAAAAATATTACGCGCCCTTAAAAACACTCGCTCGTCCTAAGCGGTTGTAAGAACAGAAATTCTAAACGGAGACATAATGCCTAAAGTCAGGAAAGTAGACAGCAAGAATAACAAACAGGAATTCATCGAGGCGACGCTCTGGCAATCCGCGGACAAACTGCGAAAGAACATGGATGCCGCGGAATATAAGCATGTGGTGCTTGGATTGATTTTCCTTAAATACATCTCCGATGCCTTTGAAGTTCTGCATTCCAAACTTGTCAGCGGTAAAGGCGAATACGAGGGGGCCGACCCAGAAGATCCGAACGAATACACCGCTGAAAAGGTTTTCTTTGTCCCGCCTGTCGCTCGCTGGAAACCCATTTCCGATAACGCCAAGAAGACCGAAATCCTTCTCGACAACGGTAAGAAAGTGGATATCGGCGGCTATGTGGACGAGGCCATGGAAGCGATCGAACGCCGGAACCCTTCTCTCAAAGGCGTTCTTCCCAAGGTTTACGCCCGCCAGAACCTTGACCGGGCGAGTTTGGGCGGTCTGATCGACCTTGTCGGCACGATTGCCCTCGGCACCGAAGAGGCAAAAAGCAAGGATGTGCTCGGCCATGTGTATGAATATTTCCTCGGGCAATTCGCCCTTGCCGAGGGGAAAAAGGGCGGACAGTTCTACACCCCCAGAAGCGTTGTCAAATTGCTGGTTGAAATGCTGGAACCCTACGAAGGCCGCGTTTTCGACCCTTGCTGCGGCTCGGGCGGCATGTTTGTGCAGAGCGAGAAGTTTATTACCGCCCACCAGGATCATTATAAAAAGAAAGGCCACGGCGTCAGCCTCAATCCTGCCGACCTGATCTCCATTTACGGGCAAGAATCCAACCAGACCACCTGGCGTCTTGCCAAAATGAACCTTGCCATTCGCGGGATCGACAGCTCCAATATCAAATGGAATAATGAAGGCTCGTTTCTCAATGACGCGCACAAGGACCTGAAGGCCGACTTCATCATTGCCAATCCACCTTTCAACGATTCCGACTGGTCAGGCGATCTCTTAAAAGATGATGCCCGCTGGAAGTATGGCATTCCTCCCTCCGGCAATGCCAATTACGCTTGGATTCAACACTTTATCTATCACATGTCGTCTACCAGCGGCATGGCAGGCTTTGTGCTGGCCAAGGGTTCTCTGACGTCCAAAACCAACGGTGAAGGCGAAACACGCAAAGCCATTATTGAAGCCGGACTTCTGGACTGCATCGTCAATCTGCCGGCGAAACTCTTTCTAAATACGCAGATACCCGCCTGTCTCTGGTTCCTGTCACACAGGAAAGAAGGCCGCCTGGACAAGGTTTTATTCATCGACGCCCGCAATCTCGGTTATCTGGTTAATCGCCGGACAAAAGATTTCACCGATGAAGACCTCGCCAGAATAACTGAAACGTACCACCACTGGCACAACAAAACAAACCATTACGAGGATGTGCCGGGCTTTTGTAAATCCATATCGCTCGATGAAATCAGAGAAAAAGATTACGTGCTCACGCCGGGGCGCTATATCGGCCTGCCGGAAGATGAGGATGATTTCGATTTTGCCGAGCGGTTTGGAAAGCTCAAGGTTGAGCTGGAAGCCCAGATGCAGGAAGAAGTGCTGCTTAATCAGGATATTATGGAGAATCTTGGCAAACTGAGCATGCATACAGTAAAGTAAATTAAAAATATTCATACTTTACTTTGCGGCATAAAAGTAAAATATAATAAGCCATAATTTACCTTGAGGAAAACATCATGAATCTCAATGAATTTAAGGCCGGATACAAAAGAAAGGGGAATCACTACCAATATTTTCTCCCGGAGAAGATCGATCATGATTTTACCTGGGTGGATTCAACCATTTCCGCTCTCCTGGAAAAGGCATCGCTAAAACTTGGTGAACTCAATTCATTCGCACGTTTTGTTCCTGATGCGGATCTTTTTATTAAAATGCATGTGTATAATGAAGCCGTATTGTCCAGCCGCATCGAAGGAACCAGAACGCAAATCGGAGAAGCCCTGCTGGAAGAAAAGGACATCAATCCGGAAAAACGAGATGATTGGAGGGAAGTTGACAACTATGTTGCAGCCATGAACTATGCGTTGGACGAACTGAAAAATCTTCCCCTTTCCGCACGGCTTATTCGGGATTCACACGAAATACTTCTTGAGGGCGTCCGGGGACAGCATAAGGCCCCCGGAGAGTTCCGTCAGTCGCAAAATTGGATTGGCGGAGCATCTTTGAATGATGCTGTTTTTGTTCCACCCATCCATGAAGAAGTGCCGGAACTGATATCGGATTTGTTTAATTTTTTGCATAATACCGATCTTCGGGTGCCACATCTTATACGTGTTGCTATTGCCCATTATCAATTTGAAACCATTCACCCTTTTCTGGATGGCAACGGTCGTATGGGCAGGCTGCTGATAACCTTGTATTTGGTAAGTAGCGGTATCCTGGAACGCCCACTTTTATATCTCTCCGACTTCTTCCATCGTCACAGAAATTTGTACTTTGATAACCTCATGCTTGTCCGTGAGAAAAATGACCTCACGCAGTGGCTTAAATTTTTTCTTTCCGCCATAGCAGATACAGCAGATAAATCGACGGCCACGCTGAATGATATACTCAAGCTGAAGGCCGCTATTGAAGAGACTTTGTTTCCTGCCCTCGGCAAACGGTTGAAGTCCGGACAAACTTTTTTCTCTGCCCTTTTCTCCAAGCCACTTGTGAATACTCGCAATGTTCAGGAGATAGCGGACTTGAGCCCCAAGGCTGCCAACGATCTCATTGGTAAATTTGTTGAGCTTGGTATCCTTAAGGAAATGACAGGGTTTCAGCGCAATCGCGTTTTTATTTTTGAATCCTATCTGAACTTGTTCAATAGAGGTGAACAGGAATGAGGAGTGAAAGGAATGCAGGCTGGGGGTAAAGCAAGCCGTGTCATAAGTCGCGACAAATGAGGGAGACCAAGACCGATGAAAGTATTGTTGTCGATTAAACCGCAATTTGCCGAAATGATATTTTCCGGAACAAAAAAATATGAGTTCCGTCGTTCTGTTTTTAAGAATCCCAATGTGAAAACCATTGTTGTTTATGCGTCTTCTCCTGTGCGGAAAGTTATCGGCGAGTTCGAGATAGAAGCGATCATTAACGACGAATTGGTAGCATTATGGGAACAAACAAAGGAATATGCCGGTATAAACGAGGATTATTTTTTTAAGTATTTCTCGAATAAAGAATACGGCTATGCCATCCATATAAAGAATGTAACAAAATACAGAAAAGCATTGTGCTTGCGTGAAGACTTTAATGCCACACCGCCGCAGTCTTTTATGTATTTGAACGCGGAGACCGTATGAGTGAGTGGAAGGAATGCAAGCTGGGGGATGCGGCAGTATTTCAAAGAGGCCATGATCTGCCTAAAACGGAAATGAAAAAGGGCACAATTCCTGTTGCGGGATCTAATGGAATAATTGGGTACCATAATGAATCAACTACTAAAGGGCCGGGATTAACAATTGGCCGAAGCGGCAACATCGGTACACCTAAATTTTATCAAGACGATTTTTGGGCACATAATACGGTACTTTACGTTAAAGATTTTAAGGGAAACGATGAGAAATACATCTTCTATTTTTTGCAGACATTTGATTTTGAGGGATTTAATGCCGGGAGCGCAGTTCCAACTTTAAACAGGAATCACATACATGAAATTCCAGTTGTTATTCCCCCTCTCCCCGAACAGCGGGCCATTGCCGGTGTGCTTTCGAGCCTTGACGACAAGATCGACCTGCTGCACCGGCAGAACAAAACGCTGGAAGAAATGGCCGAAGCCCTCTGGCGGCAGATGTTTGTGGAAGAGGCTGATCCGGGGTGGAAGAAGGGAAAGCTGGGGGATATTGTTTCCGTTAGCACTGGAAAGGGCTTAAAAAGAATCGAATATAACGAAAACGGGCTTTATCCTGTCATTGGAGCGAATGGCGAAATTGGCAGAACAGATAAATATCTCACGAATGAAAAGCTAATCCTAACTGGAAGAGTCGGGACACTTGGGGAAATATTTATAAGCAATCGTGAAGTATGGATTTCTGATAATGTCCTTATAATAAAACCAAATGAAGACAGGTTTTTTTACGCTGTGTATTTTTTATTAAAGAATATGGATTTTGAAAATCTAAATGTCGGGAGCACTCAACCGCTCGTAACACAAACTGATTTTAAAAATATTGAAATTGAATTACCAGGTAATGACATTTTAGACTATTTCGCAACATGGTGCGAATCAGGATTCAACAAAATTGAAAAAAATGTCAGTCAAATCCGCACCATTTCCCGCCTCCGCGACACGCTCCTCCCCAAACTGATGTCCGGCGAAGTGAGGGTGAGAACATGAAGTTTAATCCCGGTAGCCATCATCGCCGTTCGATTCGTCTGCAAGGATATGATTATTCATTGGCTGGGGCGTATTTTATAACCATATGCACCAAGAATCGGGAATGTTTGTTCGGGGAAATCATCACCAATGAAATGTCATTGAATAATTTTGGAATGATTGCGCGTGATGAATGGATAAAATCCACCGCCATCCGTTTCGAAATTGAATTGGACGAATTTGTGGTGATGCCGAATCATTTTCATGGAATTGTTGTGATTCAGGGTAGGGGCGACCGGCCGGTCGCCCCTACGGAACATCGCCCTGGGCCACAACCAAGATCTATTGGCGCATTGGTTGCCGGTTTTAAATCCGCTGTTACGAAAAACATTAACGAAATCCGTACAACGCCCGGCCTTCCTGTCTGGCAACGCAACTATTACGAACATATCATTCGCGATGAAAAATCATATCTGCGGATTGCCGAATACATTGTAAATAATCCGTTGAATTGGCAGCAGGACCAATACAATGAACAAAATCCGGCGAAGTAAAGGTGAAGTTATGAATGATTTCAGTCTATCCGATATCATATCCCTTGCCGAATCCGTTACTCTGGAATGCAAAGCCGCTCAAGGACGCGATGGGAAAGGAGAAGTTCCTGCCAGTTTTTGGGAAACATACTCCGCAATGGCCAACACAAATGGCGGTGAGGTTTATCTTGGCATCGAAGAAAAACCGCCGGGGGTATTTCGTGCTCTTGGCATAAAAGAACCGGAAAAATTGCAAAAATCCCTATGGGATACCCTGCATGCAAAAACGAAAGTTAACCGAAATATCCTCAGTGATTCCAATATACAGGTTATTGCCGTTGACGGTAAAAAGGTTATACAAATCACCATTCCGCGTTCACGCCGTCAGGACAGGCCTCTCCACCTTGGAACAAATCCTTTCGGCAATACGTACCTGCGTCGCCATGAAGGTGATTATAAAGCCGAAGATGAAACAGTCAGGCGCATGATTGCCGAAAGTATTGAAGATTCCCGGGATGACCGCGTTTTGGAAAACTTTGGCGGCGATGACCTTGAGAAAGAAACGATCGCCGCCTATCGTAACCGCTTTTCAGCAGTAAAACCCGATAGCCCGTGGCTTAACCTTTCCGCCGAAGAATTTCTCAATAAAATTGGCGCCAGTGGGATAGATCGCACAACGGGGAAAAGTGGACTCCGCGCTGCCGGTCTGCTGATGTTTGGCAGATTTGATGCCATTCGGGACGCATTCCCAAATTATATGGTAGATTATCAGGAACGCCCAGAATCCAAAGCCGAAGTCCGCTGGGTTGACAGGCTGGTTCCGGATGGCACATGGTCCGGCAATCTCTATGATTATTTCCAAAAGACCTATCGGAAGTTGACGGCGGATCTTAAAATCCCCTTCCAGTTGCGAGAAGGCATGCGCACCGATGATACTCCTGTGCATGAATCCATTCGTGAAGCGCTGACGAACACATTGATCCATGCCGATTATACTGGCAGGGTCTCCATCTTGGCCGTCAAGGGGCCGGATATGTTCGGCTTCAGAAATCCCGGCCTGATGCGTGTTCCCGTTGAGCAGGCCGTCCAAGGCGGCATCAGCGATTGCCGCAACCGCCGCATTCAGGACATGTTCAGGTATGTTGGCTTTGGAGACCATGCCGGTTCGGGAATTCCCAAGATATATCGGAACTGGAAGGCGCAGCATTGGCGCTTGCCCCTGCTCTACGAGGACGCCACGCATGAACAGACGCTGCTCGAACTCCGCATGATCAGCCTGCTTCCCGAGCAGAGCGTGAAGATGCTCGATGAGCTTTTCGGTGAGCGATTCCGGAAACTGCCGGAACTCGAAAGGGTTATCCTGATCACGGCTGCTACTGAAGAACGGGTGCATCATGGGAGAATCAAGGAAATTTCATCTGATCATCCCAAAGATATCACAGCCGCCCTTGCACACCTGGTTCAGGAGGGCATGCTTATAAAGAAAGGGGAAACACGCGCCAGTGTATACTATCTTCCCGGTCAGAAACCGGTAGGGCTGCCGCTGTCTTTTCTGGATAAACTTGAAACGAGCTCCCCAGATTTGGGAACCAGCTCCCATGATTTGAATGGGAACTCCCAAGGTTTGAGTGAGAACTCCCCAGGTTTGGACGGGAACCCCATAGGTTTGAGTGGGAACTCCCCAGGTTTGGGCGGGAGCTCCTCAGGTTTGGACGGGAACCCCATAGGTTTGACGAGAAAACGTGATGCAATTCTTGCCTCTTTCGGGTTGGAAAAAATCCCCGGCAAGATGAAGCATGACGCCATGCGAAAGCTTATTGTGCAATTATGCGATGATTCTTTTGTTACATTACGCGAGTTATCAAAATTGCTAAATCGTAATCAGGCCTTTATTCAACATGACTATATTTCGGGGATGTTGTCCGAGGGCCTTCTCGAATTAAAATATCCTGAGAGCAAATACCACCCGAATCAAGCCTATCGGAGAAAAAGATGACCGCTTTCACCGAATCCGAAATTGAAGTCTTCTCTCTCGACGAACTCAAAGACCTCGGATTTTCCTACATCCCCGGGCCGTCCATTGCGCCCGATGGTGAAACAGTTCAAGGTTTTCTGCTGGCCGAACCTGCGTCACCTTACGGCGGTCCGGAAAAACGGGCAACTTATGGCGATGTCGTTTTGAAGCATACCCTGGAACAGGCCATACACCGCCTGAATCACGCAGTGCCGGAAACGGCGCGGCAGGAAGCTCTGAAAGCGACTCTGTCCGTCTTTTCTCCCCAGCTTATCGACGCAAATGAAGCCTTTCAAAAAATGCTTGCCGAAGGTGTTCCGGTCACAGTGCGCAAAGACGGCCAGGAACGGGGTGAGCGGGTCTGGCTTGTTGATTTTCAAAACCCGGAGAATAATGTCTTCTACGCCATAAATCAGTTTACCGTTATCGAGCGCAATCAGAACAAACGGCCCGATGTGCTCCTCTTTGTCAACGGCCTGCCGCTGGTGGTGATCGAACTCAAGAACCCGGCGGATAAGCACGCTACCGTCCGCAAGGCCTATGATCAGATCCAGACCTACAAAACGGTCATCCCATCACTCTTTTTCTACAATGCATTTTGCGTGATCTCCGACGGGTTGGAAGCGAAGGCGGGGACGATCTCATCCGCCTTCAGCAGGTTCCAGACATGGAAAACCATCGATGGTAATGAGGTAGGAGCGACCAGCCGGTCGCCCCTACAAGTGATGATCAGGGGCATGCTGAACAAGGCAACGCTGCTTGATTTGATACGGAACTTCATCGTTTTTGAGAAAGACAAAAAGATCGATGCCAAAACCGGACTGGTGCAGGTTGAGACGGTGAAAAAGATAGCGGCATACCACCAGTACCACGCGGTGAATAAAGCCGTGGAAAGCACCCGTCTTGCCGCAGCCAAAGAAGGAAACCGCAAAGCCGGCGTCATCTGGCACACGCAAGGCTCAGGCAAAAGCCTTTCCATGGTTTTTTACACGGGAAAACTGATCCATAATCTGGATAACCCGACCGTTGTGGTCATCACCGACCGAAACGATCTTGACCAACAGCTTTTTGATACCTTTGCCGCATCGACCAGCCTGCTCGGTCAGGCGCCGGTGCAGGCGGAATCACGGGAGCATTTGAAGTCGCTGCTTAAAGTGGCATCCGGCGGGATTGTATTTACGACCATCCAGAAGTTTTTCCCGGAGACGGACCGCACCGCATACGACCGATTATCGGAACGCCGCAATATTATCGTTATTGCCGACGAAGCGCACCGCACGCAATACGGGTTTCAGGCAAAGCTGATTGACACGAAGGATGACGCCGGCAAGATAAACGGAAAGCGCCTCGCCTATGGTTTTGCCAAATATCTGCGGGATGCCGTTCCCAACGCGACCTTTATCGGTTTTACCGGCACACCGGTAGAAAGCACCGACATCAACACGCCGGCGGTGTTCGGTAATTACATTGACGTATACGATATCGCCCAGGCCGTGGAAGACGGCGCGACGGTAAAGATATACTACGAAAGCCGGCTGGCAAAAATCAGCCTGACGGAAGACGGCCGGAAACTGATAGAAGAGTTTGACCGGGAAATGACCGATGACGGCGTTTCCGAAACCATGCAGGCGAAAACCAAATGGACGAAACTGGAAGCCATTGTCGGTCATCCTGATCGATTGAAGAACCTGGCGCGGGATATCGTTGCGCATTACGAAAAGCGCGCGGAAGTATTTGACGGCAAGGCCATGATTGTCGCCATGAGCCGCCGCATAGCCGTCGCTCTTTACGAGGGAATCATTGCGCTGAGGCCCCAGTGGCACAGTGAAGACCTGAAGGACGGGGCTCTGAAAGTCGTCATGACTTCTTCCTCTTCCGATAAAATGGCGTTTGACCCGGAAGATCCGGATAGTTTGGTGATTCCCGCCTATCACCGGACGAATAAAGAAAACCGCCGCCTGCTTTCCGACCGCATGAAGGACCCGCAGGACTCCTTGAAGCTGGTGATTGTACGGGATATGTGGTTGACGGGCTTTGATGTCCCCTGTCTCCATACGCTCTACATCGACAAGCTGATGAAACGGCACACCCTCATGCAGGCCATTGCACGGGTAAACCGTGTCTTTATGGACAAACCCGGCGGGCTTGTCGTGGATTATATCGGAATAGGCAACGCCCTCAAGGAGGCCCTTGCCTTCTATTCCAATTCGGGCGGAAAAGGCGATCCGGCGGAGACACAGGCCAAAGCCCTTGAGTTGCTCCTTGAAAAGATTGAAGTCGTGCGCCAGATGTTTTATGGATACGATTACATGCATTTTTTCAGTGTAGGCACTTCCGAACGGCTCTCTATCATCCTTCAAGCCGAAGAATTCATCCTTTCAAAAGAACAAGGCAAGGACCGCTTTATCAAGGAGTCTACAGCACTTTCACAGCTTTTTGCACTGGCCGTACCCCATGAAGACGCCCTTGCTTTGACCGATGAAATTGCCTTCTTCCAGTCTGTCCGGGCACGGCTCCTCAAGTTTGAGGGCGACGGCGACGATGGCGATAAAAAGAATTATGAATCCGCTATCCGACAGATCGTGAATCAGGCGGTCGAGTCAACGGGCGTTGTGGATATTTTCGACGCGGCCGGAATCAAAAAGCCGGACATTTCATTGCTTTCTGAAGAATTCCTGCAAGATGTAAAAGAGATGAAGCACAAGAGCCTTGGCATTGAGCTCTTGAAGAAGATTCTCAATGACGAAATCAAGGTACGGCTTAAATTCAATATTACGGAAGGGAAGAATCTTCTGGACATGCTTGAGGCATCGATCAAAAAGTACCAGAACAACCTTTTGACCACGGCCGAAATTATTGAAGAATTACTGGCAATCGCCAGAAATATCCGTGCCCTGGACGGTTTGGCCGAGAAACTGAAATTAACGAAAGACGAATTCGCATTCTATACGGCATTGGAAATCAACGACAGCGCCGTAAAGGTCTTAGGCGATGAAGCACTCAAAAGCATTGCCCGTGAAATCGCAGAAAAGGTTCGCAACAACGCAACCATAGACTGGGCCATGAAAGAAAGCGCCAGGGCAAAACTCATGGTCATCGTGAAGCGTACTTTGAATAAATACGGTTACCCGCCGGACAAACAACAAAAAGCCGTGGATACAGTGCTTAAACAGGCTGAAGTGCTGGCAGATTATTGGGTTGCGCAGTGACCGAAGCCCCCTTCACCGTCCTGGCATCAGCGGTAAGGGCGCGCCATTGGAAGGTATTATTAATCGCATAATGAATCACTGCACACGGCTTGGCGTTGACGTACGGGTGAGCTTTATGTTCTGGACTTAGATATTCACTGGGGCTATAAAAGACGGCAGTTTTCAAAAAATCCTCGCTTGCTAACGGGGCATCCTCCAGGATGTGAGGGAATGTTATAGGCTAAGAAATTGAAGGATAAGAGATATTTCTAAATCAAGGAGGGGAAGGGATGACAGACCCGGAAATACTTTTGAGGCAGGTTCCGCTGTTTCGATCGTTGCGCACGGAGGATACCGGGCGTCTCGCGGCGCTTCTCCGGAGGCAGACGCTCCATAAAGGGGAAGTCCTCTGCCGCAAAGGAGAGGAGGGAAATACCCTCTATATGATTATCGCGGGAAAAATAAAGATTGTGCGCCAGTCGAGAAATGGCGATGAGGCCATCCTGGCGGTTCTTTCTGCCGGTGATTTCTGCGGCGAGATGGCCTTGCTCGACGGCCTGCCGCGCTCCGCCGATGCCTTCGCCGTGGAGGACACGTCCATATATGTTCTGACCAGGGCCGATTTTTTCTCCTGTGTTGTTAATAATGAAAGGGCTGTTAAAACAATACTTTCCACACTATCAAAACGCCTGCGCAACGCGGACGACTTCCTCGCAGACATTTTTTTCCTGAATGTCTCCTCCCGCCTTGTGAAGAAGTTGTTGGAGCTGGCGGAAAATAACGGTTTGCCGGAGGAAGATGGCGGTGACATCCGTCTTGACATCACGCAGACGACAATTGCGGGAATGATCGGGGCGACAAGGGAGAGTGTCAACAAGGAGCTGCGCGTCCTCCGCGAGCAGGGCCTGATCGAAGTCGCCGAAAAAAAGATCATGCTTATCGATGTCAACAAATTACGCAAGAAGTTATTATGAATCGTGTAAGGGCGGGTTTCAAACCCGCCCCTGCACAGACGAAGACTCCTTCGAAATGACCTTTCCTGATTGACGAGGTGACAAGAATTGCCGGCAGGTCTTTAAATTTTTTCACGAAATCTTCATTCTGATGTCATCGTCCTGTAACGACAATGGTCTATATCTATCCCAACATAATAACTGGGGAGGAAAAATATGAAAATTTTCATAAAGCAGTTGGCGGTTGCGGGGGCGCTTCTTACGGCGAGCGCGGGGACGGCGTTTGCCGGTAATGTCGTGATAAAAGGTTCCACCACGGTGCTTCCGATCGCCCAGGTGACCCTCGAAGCATTCATGAAAAAAAATCCGGGGATCAACATATCCCTTTCCGGCGGTGGTTCCGGGGAGGGGATCAAGGCGCTGATCGACAAAGCGGCGGATATCGCGAACATGTCCCGCGAGGCAAAAAAGAAGGAGATCGAGCTTGCGAAGTCGAAGGGCGTCGAGTTGTATCAGAACATCGTCGCCATCGACGCGATCGTGCCGATCGTGAACCCGAAGAACAAGGTCAGCAACCTGACCATTGATCAGCTCAGCCAGATATATCAGGGCAAGATCACGAACTGGAAAGAGGTCGGAGGCGAGGATCTGGATATTGTTGTTGTTTCCCGCGACAGCAGCTCCGGGACGTTCGAGGCATGGGGTGAACTCGTGCTGAAAAAAGGGAGGGTTTCCCCCCGCGCCCAGCTTCAGGCTTCGAGCGGCGCCATTGTTCAGGCTGTCTCCAAAAATAAATACGCTCTCGGTTACGTGGGCCTGGGCTATCTGGACAAGTCCGTAAAGGCGCTTAGCGTAAACGGTGTGGCTGCTTCCGCGAAAACCGCCCTCTCCAAGGAGTATCCGGTCGCCCGCGACCTTTACATGTACACCAAAGGAAAGCCACAGGGTGAAACGGTTGCGTACATCAAATTCGTCCTTGGCGCCGAAGGCCAGAAACTGGTACAAAAAGAAGGATTCGTGCCTCTGTCTGCAAAGAAATAAAAGGAAAATCGATTGTTTGACGTTGAAAGGAAAAGGGCAGGTTCAAACGAACCGGCCCTTTTTTTGTTCGAAGTACGGGCCGTGACGATTACGGGATTTTACCCAAAACATTGATGTGGATATTTTTTACAAGCTCCCTTTTGTAAAAAGATGTTTTTGTGCTATGAGGCCGATCAATGATCTTCGTAGAAGGGGCCAACAGATATGGCGGACAATGTAAATAGTGATGCTTCTCAAAACGTTATTAACATTAAACTTCGCGTTCCTGAACAACATTTTTCCAAAGTCGCCGCGGAGCTGAAAATTCAACAAAGCCAGGTTGCCGCCACCGCACAACTGCTGGGCGAGGGGGCGACCATTCCGTTTATTGCCCGTTATCGCAAGGAGGCGACCGGCACCCTCGACGAGGTGCAGATTGCCGACATCCGCGATCGGCTTGACCAGCTTGCCGAGCTGGAGAAAAGGCGCGAGGCGATCCTCAAGTCACTTGCCGAACGGGAACTCCTGACCGACGAGCTGGCCGGTCGAATCGCCGCTGCCGCAACACTCTCCGTTCTTGAGGACATTTACCTCCCGTTTCGCCCCAAGCGGCGGACGCGGGCGATGGTCGCCCGGGAAAGAGGGCTGGCGCCCCTCGCCGAGCTTATCTTTGCCCAGGGGGATTGCGATCCGCTTGCGGAAGCGGTCGCCTATCTCGATCCGGAAAAAGGGGTCGCGACTATCGAGGAGGCTCTGGCGGGAAGTCGGGACATCATCGCCGAGATGGTGAACGAAAACGAAAAGGCACGGGCGCGGATGAGGGCGTTTTTTGCGGAGAAAGCCATTTTTCAGTCGCGGGTTATCGAGGGAAAAGATACAGAAGGCAGCCGTTACCGGGACTATTTCGACTGGGAAGAGCCGGCGGCGAAGGCGCCTTCGCACCGGATTCTCGCGATGCGACGCGGGGAAAAGGAGGGGTTTCTGACGATGCGCGTTGTCCCGCCGGAGGCGGAGGCGATTGCGTTGCTTGATGCGATGTTTGTGACCGGGACGGGGGCCGCGTCCGAGCAGGTCAGCCTTGCCGTCGAGGACAGCTACCGCCGGCTTCTGGGAAGCGCGATGGAAACGGAAATCCGGTCGGTTACCAAAAAACGGGCCGACGCGGAGGCGATCCGCGTTTTTGCCGAAAATCTCCGTCAGCTTCTGCTTGCCCCGCCGCTCGGCCAAAAGAGGATGCTGGCGATCGATCCCGGTTTTCGCACCGGCTGCAAGATCGCCTGTCTCGACGCGCAGGGGAAGCTTCTTCATCACGACGTTATTTTGCCTCATCTGTCTGAAAACATGAGGAAAGTTTCCAGCGAGACGGTGCAGTCCCTTTGCCGGCGCTTCCGAATTGAGGCGATTGCCGTCGGTAACGGCACGGCGGGCCGGGAAACGGAGACATTCCTGCGGGGGCTTAATCTTCCCGATACTATTCAGGTTTTTATGGTGAACGAAAGCGGCGCCTCCGTATATTCGGCCTCGAAAATCGCCCGGGAGGAATTCCCCAACGAAGATGTTACGGTGCGGGGCGCCGTTTCGATCGGCAGAAGACTTGCCGATCCGCTCGCGGAACTGGTGAAGATCGACGCGAAGGCGATTGGGGTAGGTCAGTATCAGCATGACGTCGATCAGGCGGAGCTGAAAAGGAGTCTCGACGATACCGTGATGAGTTGCGTCAATGCCGTCGGGGTCGAGTTGAACACAGCAAGCACCGCCCTTTTGGGCTATGTATCGGGTCTTGGGCCAGTCCTGGCCGCAAATATCGTCTCCTGGCGCGACGAACACGGCCCCTTTGCCGACCGGCAGTCCCTGATCGCTGTGCCGCGCCTCGGCGCAAAGGCCTTTGTCCAGGCGGCCGGATTTTTGAGGATCCGCGACGGTGAAAACCCACTTGATGCCAGCGCCGTCCATCCGGAAAGCTATCCCGTCGTTGAAAAAATGGTGGCCGATCTGGACTGCGCGGTCGTTGATTTAATGCGCGACGAGACGCTGCGGCAGAAAATCGATGTATCCCGGTATGTTTCGGACGATATCGGTTTGCCGACGCTCAATGACATCCTGTTGGAACTGGCGAAACCGGGCCGCGATCCCCGCACCCAGCGCGAGGAGTTTCATTTTGCCGAGGGGATCGAGAAGATTGAAAACCTTGTACCGGGGATGAAGCTGCCGGGGATCGTGACGAATCTTACCGCCTTCGGCGCGTTTGTCGATATCGGCGTCCATCAGGACGGCCTGATCCACACCAGCCAGCTTGCCGACCGGTTCGTGAAAGATCCCTCTACCGTATTGAAAGTAGGCCAGATTATTGAGGCTACGGTGCTTGCGATCGATCTGGAGCGCAAGAGGATTTCACTGACCTTGAAGAAAAATCCCGAAGCCGCCGCGAAAAAGCCGTCTGAACGAAAAACCAGGGATGCCGCCGTTTCCGGAATGCCGTTCGGGCGAAATACGAAGGGGGGCGCCTACGGCGGGGATTCGCTGCGGAAAAACCCCGGGGACGTAAATGCCGCAGGAAAACCGTTCGAGTCTGGAACAAAGGGTGGCGCTGCCTCCGGGGCGCCAATCCGTCAAAAAACGGAAAACACCGGAAGAAGAGACAAGAAGCAGTTCCGTCCGCACTTTGCGCCCGATAAAAAGGGCGATAAAAAACCGCTGCGGGAAAAACGGGATGAAAAAATCCCGTTCAATAACCCGTTTGCGGCGATTTTCGGCAAAAAAGAATGAGAGCTTTACAGAACTCCAATATAGTTCCCGCCTGATCGCTTGTACGGAGCAATATTACAAGGGAATTGGTGCGTCGCAGAGTCTCATACTGTCAATATGCTGCAAGATGCGGCAAAAATTCTCGCATCCCAGGCAGAGTCATATTCGGCCTATGTCAGAATATGAAGACCCGGGAGAGACGCTCCGTGATATTCATTTTCCCCCCTTCTGGTATTTCAGTCAATAAGGATTATCGTCCGAAGGGGGGATTCCCTTCGAAATTACCCGAGGCTCTTTCAGGGAGTTGTTCGTAAGCACAGAAGAGGGGCAAAAGACCCCTCTTCTGTGTATTGCGGGCATCCTTAAATCGATTAAACATCTTTACTCACGATACTTGAATGAAAGATTCAACCTTATCCTGAAGGCGGTTATCTTTCCTTTTTCGACGGTAACATCCTGCCTCACGACCTCCGCAACCCTCAGCTCATCGAGGGATTTTGCGGCAGTCGCCAAGGCTTCCTGGGTGGCGTCTTCCCACGACTTTGGACTTGTCCCCACAATTTCAACGATTTTGTATACGGACATACCAGTTTCCTCCTTTCATTGGCTGAATCAGTTAAAACACTATTTTAAAGGTCGCCACGGACCTTTACGCTTTTAGTGAAAAATTTGTTGTCAATGTAGATGGTTAACATGGAGTAAGATACTCAAAGAGCCCCCTGTTTCATCCCTCTCTACATGAATTCAAAATATATAAGAAGGAACCCACAGGAGTAAAAACAGGATCAGAGTAAGCAAGCAGCGTAAGGGAATTGGCATACAGCATATCATTACTCCCTATTTTGTCAAGCGGATTGATTGCATCTTTTAGGCTGTTTCTCCCCTTGATGATCTTACTATTCCTGACGGGGGGGCAATCAGGCCGGTCACTTCTCATCCATGCAATAAACGCCCTGTCCGGTTATGCCGGGGGCGAAGCAGCGGTTGCACGAGATGCACGCGGCTTTTGCGAAGTTCCCGGATTTCCAGCGGTTTATCAGGTCTGACTCGCGGATAAGCGGGCGGCTTAATGACACGCAATCGGCGATGCCCGCGGCGACCAGCCTTTCGGCGACCCCGAACGAGCGGGTTCCGCCGACGAGGATAAGGGGGACGGAGACCTTTTCCTTGAAGGCCTTTGCCTCCTCACTGAAATATGCCTCTTTTTCCTCCGAATCGATCCCCATCCTGCTGGGGTTCAACTTCCCGCCGTTCAGGAAACCGCCGCTGAGTTCAATCGCGTCGATTCCTTCCTTGACAAGCAGGGAAGCGACCGTCAGCGAATCGTCGAGGGTAAGGCCGCCCTCAATGAAATCACGGGAGTTCATCTTGACCAGCACCGGGAAATCGGCGCCGACGGACAAACGTATCGCGCGGAGCGCTTCGATAAGAAAACGGGCGCGGTTTTCAATACTTCCTCCGTATTCATCGGTACGCCGGTTAAAGGCCGGCGATAGAAACTGACTCAGCAGATAGCCGTGAGCGGCATGGATCTGCACGCCGTCGAAACCGGCGGCTTTTGCCCTTCTTGCCCCTTCGGCAAAGGCTCCGACCAATTCCCGGATATCCTGAAGAGTCATTTCCCGGCGGGGAGACTTCTCCTTTTCGGGAATGCTGGAAGGGGTGAGAGGAAGTTCTCCTGTCAGCTTTCCCAGCGCAAAGCAGCCTCCGTGGGCCAGTTGCAGAATTATCCGGCCGTTGTTTTCATGGACCGCTTTTGCCAGGCTGGTCAATCCCGGCAGCAGTTCGTCCCGGTCAACGCCGATCTGCCACGGTCCGCTCTGACCGTTTTTATGGATAAACGCGAATCCGGAGATGATCATACCCACACCGCCCCGAACCAGGGAGACCATGCGGTCAATCAGGGCCGGCGTTACACTGCCGTCCTTTTCCGCCAGCCCTTCCCAGGTTGCGGAACGGACAAAACGATTTTTCAGGATCATGTTATTTATTCTTGTTTCTTCAAACAGTTTTGACATTTTTTCTCTCCCTTGGGTTGAATTTATCGGCCTGTTTCTTCTTTGCAGCTTCCCGTTCTTTTTCCTCAAGGATGATTCTGACCGCCATGCGTGCCGTCTCCCCGGCGAGGTTCGCGCATTTTTCCGGCATTCCGGCGGCGGTCGCAGCCTTCATCTCCTCCGGGTCATAGAGGTTGAAAAAGCGTCCGGTCAGCTTGTTCTGTAAATCGGCGCAGCGGCAGGTACCGTATTTTTCAACGAATTCGTCATGCAGCTTCTTTGCCAGCCGGCAGGCGCGCACCTGCTTCATGACCTTCCCCGCGTCCTCGGTGCTTCTGCCGAAGAAATAGCCGATGGCCATAGTCCCTCCGGAAATCGCCCCGCAATGACCATCTCCGGTCAGTCCGACCCCGTCGGACATCCCCGTTGCCGCCCTGAAGACCCCTTCGTCCTCCACCCCGAGAACCTCAAAAATGCCGGCGACGGTGCTCTGGGCGCAGCCGCCGCTTCTGAGTTCAAACGCCCTGGCGGCGGCGAATGCCTTATCCATCAACGCTTCTTTTTCCATATGTTAATTTTTCCTTTCGTGGACGAGTATTGCAAATGTTTTTCATGTCTTTCTCCTCCCTAACCCCCGTCAAGGGGGAGGGAATATTATCTTAGCCTCCATCGCATAAGAGCGAGGCGTGTTCGATTATTTCGGCGATGCCCTGCACCTGCAGGCGATCCTCCAGTCCCTCCGCTTTGACGGCATCGGAAAGCATCTTCGCGCAGTTGGGGCAGGCGACCGCGATGATGGAGGCACCGGTTTGCAGGGCCTGCCGGACACGGACGCGACCGGGGCTGTCCTCCCCGGAACCGAGGATGTCGGTAAAGAAGTTTCCTCCTCCCCCGCCACAGCAGAACGAGTTGATGCCGTACTGTTGCATTTCACGCAGGTTGAGGCCGGGGATCGCCTTAAGGGCATCGCGCGGCGGCCCATAAATGCTGTTATGCCGTCCGAGATAACAGGGATCGTGGCAGGTAACATTCACTGGGTAGTCAGACGGGACAATCAGGCGTTTTTGCATAACCTTAGCGATGATCTCCGTGTGGTGAAAAACCTGGAAATCAGCACCCAGCAGGGGATAATCATTTTTGAAGGCATTAAATGCATGCGGATCAAGGGCAATTACCTTTTTTACGCCTTTATCCTTAAACTTAAATATGTTGTCAAGGGCGAGTTGTCTGAATAGTTCTGTTTCACCCATCGCCTTGACGTCGTTGCCGTCACAGGTCTCCTCATCTCCCAGTATGCCGACCGAAACGCCGGCCTTCAGCAGCACACGGGCGACGCTGCT
>Ga0208373_1002218_pt1 | contig 22230 bp, 12 predicted proteins | sample RifOxyC2_FD_184036 | JGI IMG/M metagenome (GOLD analysis project Ga0208373, IMG submission 184036) | Soil microbial communities from Rifle, Colorado - Rifle Oxygen_injection C2 (SPAdes) | ecosystem: Environmental > Terrestrial > Deep subsurface > Rock core/Sediment | place: Rifle, Colorado... | reverse complement strand
CCCCCGCCATAATCCTGCTAAATCTTTATAAAATTTATATTCATAATTAGATAATTTTTCTTTAATTAAATCTTCAAATTCATTCTTTTGTCCATCCCCGAACTCAAATGCGCAAATATCAGGTTTCAAAGTTGCGACTTGATCTAAAAATTTTCTATATAAATCCAAGCCATCATTTCCACTAAACAAAGCCTCTGAAGGCTCATACTTCCTAACGTTTTCTTGAATAAAATTATTATTCAATTTACCAATATAAGGAAGATTAGCAACTATAATATTAAAATTTTTACCGCATTTATTTTTATTAAAACTTTGATGAATTAACTGACCGTTAAAATCCAAAAGATCTGCTTTCACAATCTCGCATATTTCTTCTATCTCAAATCTTACGGCATTAATTCTTGCCACCTCCAAAGCATCTTTATTAATATCGCTCAAAATCACTTGCAAATCCTTCTTTAAAATTCTTTGGCGCAAAAATTCCAACGCAAGCGTAATCCCAATACAGCCTGACCCTGTACCAACATCAAAAATATGAATAGGAATATGTGGCATATCCCTATTCATAATCTCCTCTATCAAACATTCCGTTTCTGGCCTTGGAATCAAAACACGTTCATCAACATAAAACTCACGTCCAAAAAATTCTTTCTTTTTTAAAATATAAGCAATTGGATAGCCATTTAAAATTTTTTTAAAAACTTTTTTAAATTTTCTTAAAATGTCTGATGGAATTTCAAATTCTGAATGGGAAATTAAAAAACTTTTATCTTTTTTCAAAAAATCAGATAACAAAATTTCTGCTTCAATAAGCTTATTATCTTTCTTAGCCTGATTTAAAATATCTAAAATCTTCATAGCTTTAACTTTAATCAAACAAGATAAAAAAGCAAGCCTTAAAGACGTACCATACTTGTCTCTATGGCTTCACCTTCGGCGTACTTTTCTCCTCCGTTTTCACCTTTGGTGCTTGATTTTCTTTATTTTTCAAATATGCCAAAATTGCCTCGTAATCATCAATTATCTGTTTCTCAATTTCTTCATTTGTAAAACTTACGGATAAATCATTTTCGACACCGTCATCTGTCTTATACATTAAATTACTAACAATTTTTTTCGAAATATCATAGTCAAAACTTAATTCAAAAACTACACCTTGATATTCAAACTCCACCTTTTTAATATAAGCTGTATTATTATCAATATTTGCAAAAATATTTTCTTCAGCCAATTCGAAATTATCTAAATCAAAATCTTCCATAACAATACTGATCGCCGCTAATTCTGCCGTTGAAAATGTCCTTTTTTCAATTTGATATTCTTCTTCCTCTGAAGAACTATGCGTAGTATCAACATCCTGAAATCTAACATTCAAAATCACATCAGCTAAATGATCAAGCTTTACGCCAGCAGGAATTTTTTTCCCATCAACTGTCAAATCATGAACAATCTGACTTTCATAATCATATTGACCATAAAAAGGTATTCCCCTATAAACGCTTTCATCAAAACTAAACAGTCTATATTCATTGTCCCCAACCGCTTTAAGTCCTTTAATTTCAATACCGTAATCAAAAAAATTAGAATAAATTGATTGCATGATCGTAACTGGATTTACCCTTTTCATTCCAGAACTTTGATCATTTTGACTAAGACTGCTTAAATATCTTTCAAGCTCACTTAAATCTTTTTGTTTTGCTAAATATTCTTTATAAGCATCTTCAAAATTTTCATTTGTAAATTTATATTCTGAAGAAATTAAAAAATCAAAAATAAGGTTAAATTCCTTAAATTTATCTTCATAATAAATTCGCATATCTTCATCAATCAAAGTTATAATCGAAAGATCATCAAACATTGATTTACTTTGATCAAGCAATTTGCCTCCAAATAAGATAGCATCGTCAGGACTAATTACCCCTTCTTTTATTAAGAGAACTAAAGAAGTTAAGATTCGTAAATTTTCATTAATAAAATCATGAGTATATAAAACTCTTAAATCAGAATCTTGAATAATACTTAAAATACGATCTGACAAAAACGTATAAACATCCAAAAATTCAACATTATAAAATTCAAAATAAATAAAATAAAAATCATCAAGCATTTGTTTCTGGAAAACCATTTCAGCAATATAATCATTAATATTATTTAAATCAACATTATTCAAAATCGTTTTCATATCTTGCTGATAAGTAGCAAATTGCATTTTCGCGTAGTAGACATCACCTTTTTGCATTAGATCACTGATTTCAAATAATTGATTTCTTTGCTGATAAAGTTTAGCCAAAATCGGACTATCACTATTAAAATTTATATTCATATCAGCGATAGCGGATTTCAATTTATATTCGTCAGAACCAGGCAAATTAGCATAGAAAAAAGTTTCAAATTGATTCAAAAGTTTTTTAACGACATCTGGACTTGTCTTTGAATTTACTGTTAAAAAATTGATTAAATCATTTCTAAACACATCATTGTCCACCGCTTTACTAAACAAATAATTAGCATTCTTTGAAAGATACTCATTGTTAGCAATCGGCAAAATTGCAAACTTTTTCTTAAGTTCAGTGAATTCATAATTCAAATACTGCAAAAATCCACCATTTAAAGCTAAAAAAGCGGATTTCACTTCAGTCTCATATTTTTTCTTCAAAGTTTTATCTTCTTTCATCCTCAATCCTATCTGATCATCAATATTTTCATCCAATAAATTTATCAAATTTTTAATTTTAACCTCTCCATTTTTCAAAGACATTTCAATGCCAGATGAAACTGAAAAATACTGATTCTGGTTTAAAAATTCTCCTTGAACCACGTGGCTGACACCAATCACTTCATCATTCTTATCGAAATTGCTAATAGAAATTGCCGCATGATCAATAGTATAAATAGCATTATCGGTACTGACACTAACTATAGTTGCAACATTATTAGTATTCACCCACAAAGACCCTTCAATCAATTCAACATCTAAAATATTATTTTTTTCATCAGAATTTAGAATTTTCATTTGCGTATTTTCCGCTAAAGTCAAAACTCCATATCTATGCAAAACTAAACTAGCCACAGTATCCGAATCAGTCTGCAAAATTTTGCCAGTTTCAAAACTATTTGTACTGACACTACTTCCTTGAACGAATTTAAGTTCTATAAAATCAGTATCATAAAAATTCGAATTCTGTTGTTGAGGAACAGATAAATTCAAAAATATCGTCACTAAAAAAATCAAAACTGCTGGAACAAAAAGTTTAAATAAATGTTGCCAAGGAACAACCTTAAAAATAGAAAGGTTTGGTTGCGTGATTGCAAAAGCAGTTGACGACATAAGAATTCAAAATTTTTAAAATTATCTATATAGTTTATCATATTTTTACGTTTTACGTTATACGTTATATGTTCTGCATAAAGGTTTCTGATGGATTTTCCTAGGGAAATATGGTGTTTTATGACTTCATAAAAATTCTAAAAACTCCTCTTCGTTCAAAATTTTTACAGAACACTCTTCTGCTTTCTTTAATTTATTGCCCAGACTCTCCCCCACTATTAAATAATCCAAATTCTTACTCACACTGCTTAAGATTTTCCCTCCCAAATTCTTTATTTTCTTTTTAGCTTCATCCCTACTCATTGATTTCAATGTCCCAGTAATTAAAAAACTTTTTTGAGCAAAAAATGTATTCAATTGCTTTTTTTCTTCAGGCAAAATCAATTGCAGTCCAACTTTTGTAAATTTTTCTAATAAATTTTGATTTTTAACATCTATAAACCAATTTTTTAAAGATTCCGCTACTTTTTCTCCAATACCTTCAACATTTTCTAAATCTTCTTTTGCTAAATTTTGAAAAATTGTCAATAAATTTAATGGCGTAATATATTTCTGATCAGATTTTAAAATTTTATCTTCTTCATTAACTTCATTTTCTTCAAACAAACTCAGTTGTTTTTTCATGATTCGTTTTTTCGAACCACGAATCACCTGCCCGACACAAATGTCATTCCTGTCCGAATTGGACAAGGCGGGCAGACGGGCAAACCACGAATCACTATATTTAGCTACCTCCTCCGCCATCTGCGTTCCCAAATGCCTTATTCCTAATCCAAATAAGAACCTATCCAAATCAACAATTTTAGATTTTTGAATGTTATTGAATAAATTTTGTGTTCGTTTCTCTTTAAACAATGGCAATGTCAACAGATCATCCTCTGTTAAAGTATAAAAATCCGCTGGATCTTTTACAAATCCGGCATTCATTAAAGCATCAACTGCTTTTTCCCCCAAGCCATCAATATTCATTGCTCCTTTAGACACAAAATGGATTAAAGACTCTCGTTTTTTGGCAAAACATGATGAATTTGTACATCTTGTTATCGCCTCCCCTTCTGGTTTTAAAACTGCGAATTCGCAAATCGGACATTTTTTGGGAAATTCAAAAATTTTTTCATCTCCAGTACGTAAATTCTTCAAAACTTCTACTACTTCCGGAATAACATCACCAGCTTTTTGAACAATAACACTATCCCCTATTCTCACCTCTTTTCTAATAATTTCATCTTCATTATGTAATGTGGCCCGACTCACTTTTGAACCAGCTAAAAAAACTGGAGTCAGAACCGCAACCGGAGTCAAAGCTCCTGTTCGACCGACTTGAATCAAAATATCTTCAATTTTTGAAACTGCTTGCTGGGCTGGAAATTTATAAGCAATCGCCGATCTAGGCGCTTTAGCTGTGTAGCCCATACGATTTTTCCGATCAAAATCATTAACTTTTACAACAATTCCATCAATTTCATAATCCAAATTTTTTCTTTTTTCATGCCAACTTTCACAAAAATCAATCACCTCCTCAATATTTTTACAAAATTTAAAATAAGGATTAACACGCAGACCTAATTTTTTAAAATTCTGAAGAAGTTCATATTGAGTTTTAGTTTGAGTTAAAAGTTCTGAATTAGTTTCGCCAACTTGATAGAAAAAAATCTCTAAATTTCTGTTTGCCGCTACCTGTGGATCAAGCTGGCGTACAGATCCAGCCGCCGCATTTCTTGGATTAGCAAATAACTCCTCTTGCTGATTTTCTCTTTCTTGATTAATTTTGGCAAAAACTTTTTTCGAAATATAAACTTCACCTGAAATTTCCAAATCACAATCTTCATTAAGTTTCAAAGGCACGGCTTCAACAGTTTTCACGGTATGAGTAATATCTTCGCCAAACTCACCATCACCTCTAGTTAAAGCTTTCACGAAAATTCCTTTCTCATACCAAACTGTAATATTAAGCCCATCAATCTTTAACTCACAAATAAAATTAACATCCTCACCAAAAACTAATTTTAAAATTCGCTCATTAAAATCCTTAAGTTCTTGTGCGGAAAAAGCATCTTGAAGACTCCATTTTTTGCTTTTATGCTTAATTTTTTCAAACTTTTCAGACAAAACTGATCCGACTCTTTGCGTTGGGGAATCAAGCGTGATCAATTCCGGAAATTCTTTTTCCAATTCAATCAGCTCCTTTTTCAAACTATCTCGAACCGCTTCAGAAACCTCAGATTTATCCAGAGCAAAATATTCATAATTTCGCTTAGAAATTTCCTCCCGCAATTTTTCAATCCGAAGGTTGGCTTGAGATTTATTAATATAAAAATAATTAAAAAATTCTAAATTCTGTAAATCATTTTAAATTCAAAATCCAAAAATCACAACAACTTAAAAAATAGCCCGACTAAACCATATTTTTCAGAAGAAATCTATCAAAAATTCTAATTCTGAACTCTCAGTTCTTAAGTTCTCAGTTCTCAACTCTTTTAAAATATGATAAACTATATAGATAATAAATAGATATTAAAACTTTTTACTTTTTCTCAAAATGCCAGCTCAATCTCAAACTCGTCAATACAGCGCGAAATATACTCCTCTAAATGATCTTTATGACGAAAAAACAAATAATTTGCCGATTGATCAAGATTTACAGCAAATAATGAATACTCCTCCTTTAGATCCTGACGAACTTAATGTAACAGATAAACAATATTTAGAAATTATTATAAAAATGATTGAAAGCGGTAAAATTAACTTATTAAATCCACGAACTCTTTTAAATGAAAAAGTTTATGATCAGCTTAAGGGTGAAAAAGAAAAAAAAGTTGATATCAATACGAACATTTTAATGGCGCGGCTTAGAGATATTTATGAACTCTGGAAACTTAAAAAAATTACGACTTATCAAATGAAACTTTTAATTCAAGAACTAAGGCAAATTGAAGCAAGGGTTGAACAAGAATGTGGCAATGTTTATGTGATATAAATTTTAAATTAAAGAAATAAAAATTAATCCTATGTCTCCAAAATTTACCAATATCGAAGAAATAAAAAAAATAGATAAAAATGATGAAAATATTGATACTGAAACAGCACTTGATAAATTAAATCAAGAGATCGATACTTTAGACAAACTGCAAGAAGAATCTTTTTCGCAAATGTCTGATCAACAACTCGTTGAAAAACTCGTATTAATGAACAATATGAGAAATTTACAGCAAAAAGATTTAGCAAAATTTAATGCTATAGATTTACAAGTGAGAATGGAACTTGCAAAAAGACTTTGGGAGAAAACCGACGGTAGCGCTGAAAAAAAAGATAATTGCATTGATAATCTAGCTGACGCGTTAAGAAGCGATATGAAAGTTGAAGATATTAAATTATGGCGAGGAGATGAACCAAGCCTTTTAACTGATTTATTTACTCGCGAAGTTCCGGGGGAACCTAATGCTTTTAAAGTTGAATTTTATGGAATTAAAAAATTTGAACTGGGAATAAATTTAGCTGATATTATTCCAACCAAATATCAAGTTATTTCGCTGGCAAAAGATTATCGCTTGGAAACAGGAGAAGAAAAATTATCAACCAAAGATCAATGGGGAAAGGTCAATACCGAAGGATTTAAGCAAAGCAAATACAATCGAATTCATCGAATGCTTTTTCAAGGCAAGCCTGCTTATTGCAAATTAACTTCTGACGGAGAAAAAGTTTATGTACCGACCTTTAGCGGCGATATTGTGTATGGACATCAGGAGCATATTACCGATGCAAATAAAACCGCTGAAATTCAAAACTATGAGATTCAACAACTTAAAGAAGAACATCGAGAACGAAAATTAGATAGGAAAATAAATGATATGTTTGAGCAATTAAATAGCGAATCAACTGAAAATGAAGCTCTTTCAGCAGAAGAAAAATATGCAAAGTTACAACAAATTCTTGAAGACCAAACTGATCTATCAGCAGAAGAAAAAGCGCAAATTAAAGCAAAATTGAACTCCTTTGATCCGGAAGCGGTAGATCCAGAACTTTATAAAGATTTACCAGCCAAACAAAGAAAATCAGTACAAAAAATTGTTAGCGAAAATGGCAAATATATTATAGAAACAGCTTATAGATATGGCATACCGCCAAGCCTGATAACTTCAATAATTTTTTTGGAATCAAGAGGAAATTCAAAAGCTATAAACCAGGAAACAATAGAAAATCCTCAGGTTAATAAACGCAAACAAGCAAGATATGAACTTTATAAAACAAATTATACAAAATACGGTCCTAAATTAATAAGTTACAAAGATTTTTACGCATCAAAAGGACTTGGCCAAATTCAGGGACAAACCGCAATCACCTTAATGCCTGAATTAAGCATGGATTTGGACCGACTTTATGATCCAAAAGTAAATATCGATTTAATTGGAAAAGTAATTGCAAAATACAAAATCTACTGCGGACTTGACCCTATTTCACTTCGAAAAGCTTATGTTTCAGGTTCGATGACCAAACGAATAGATGAAAAATACATTGAGGATTTTGTTAGTATTTATGAACCGCTTTCAAGTCTTTTTGGCGAAGATGAATTTAAACGTCATGAAGAAGAAGGAGAGAGTGAACTTTATGGATACAAAAAATATTTTGAAGACTTACAAAAGGCGCCAACAAATCAATTTGACTGGACAGGCGGAAATTTCACAACTATTGAAGATTATCGGATTATTAAAGAAGGCATAGAAAGCAAAAATATAGGAGGACAGGTAGTAGAAGGCAAGCCCGCTTTGCTTCAAAGGCTTGAATGGGCTGATAAAGCTTATTTTGCATCTACAGGTCAGCATATTAAAATAAATGACGATTTCAGAACTAATATTGATCAAAAAAATATAAAAATAGAAAAAGGACAATTGGCCGCGGAAATAGGCAGATCATTCCACGAACTTGGACAAGCGATAGATATTAACAATGCTAATGAAGTAAAACCATTTTTAGAATTAGCTGGTATAAAAAACATCGAAAGGGAAGATTGGCACTTCTCAATTGGAGAGGTTAATTCTATAGAAGATGCTCTTTCAATCACAGAAGAAGAATATAATCAACGTATTGCTAAACATCTTAATCATCAAGAAACACCTGTAGGAAATAATGAATTCCTAAAAAACCACTCAGATACTGCTTTTATTGGCGATTCTTTAAGCGTCGGCTATACAGGATACAGCGAAATCAGGGGTCAAAGAGAAACAGGCAAACATATAAATCAAATCGCCGAAGACTTGCCTGAAGTTTTGGAACAACAAAACCCACAGAAACTAGTCATTCTTGCCGGCACCAATGATATTTCAGATATGTCAGTAAAAGATGTTTATACGAAAATTATAGAAATGATTGAAGAAGCTAGATCGCATAACTCAAATATAAAAATATGGATCGGCACCCTGCCTCCATTAGAAAATCGTGGCGAAGAAGTTACGCAAAAAATCAAAGATCTCAATACTTTAATTAAAAAATTAAAAGAAGATTACAAAAATAATATCGATTATATAGATTTCTATTCTGCTCTTGCCGAAAACAATAAATTTAAAACAGAATTTAGAAGCGATGGCATTCATCCAAATGATGATGGTTACGCTTTAATGAGAACTATGATTGACCAAGCGATTACCACTGTCAATTAAATTATTATTAAAACAATTCTCTTGCGAAAAATCACCTACTCATCAATAAATCTTCTCATTCTAAACAAAATTTTAGAACCGCATCGTCTTACCTTTTTTGCAGATGAAGAAGCGTCACAAACCCCAACCACTCAAGCTGAGACCACAACTTCAAAAGTGCAAGAAGAAACAACAAACACAACAATAGGAAGAACGGAGGCTTCTGCTACGCAATTAACACAAGAGCAACAAGAAAAAATAAAGATTTTTTCAAAACAATTTTTTGAAAAAATTATTAAAAAAGCGGACAAAGATTTAGATAAATACGGCAGAGCTTATATTGATATTAAATTTGAAGAATTTTTGCCTGATATATTTAGTCTTCTTTTAAACAATAACAATCAATTCGTTATTCCAATTCCTCGTTTATGCGCTGAAGAATTGTTAAAGAATAAACCTGAAGAAAAAAGAACAGACAGAGAAAAAGAACTTACGAAAGCCTTAAAAGAACAAAGTGGAGATCAGGTTTTTGTTCCACTAACGCAAGAACGAACTACAGAAATACTTAAAAGCGCAAAAGAAAAAGGAAGGAAAATAGACAAAAATCCTATTACTGATCAGGAAATTATAGATTTTTTCAATACGCATATTCTTAAACAAATAAATGAAAAATTAGCTAGTCCGACACAATCAGAGCGTGAAGAATTCGGAATATCAAAAATTCAATATCGACTCTCTGCTGAAGGCAAATATCAAATAGTACTTGAAAGACCGGCTCAAGGAAAAACCTTGGAACAAGAATTTCCTGAAACTCAACAATATCTGTCAGAAATTACTGATAAGCAAAAAGTTCAGGAAATACCTAAACAAAACAATGAAAAATTAGTATTAGTTTCAAGAAATCCTGATAATCAAGGCAAACCTCAGGAACTAGCCGTCTATCAAATTGATAAAGATGGAAAAATGAAAGAAGCTCGATATTACGATAAAGATGGAAAATTACTGCGCATAGAAGAACCACCAAAAGATAAAAAGAAAACAGTTGGTGATCTAATCGGTATCAATTATACAACTGGAGAAGAAGTAAGAATAACAGAAGAATTTGCACAAATTATCAAAAGTGCGAAAAAAGAAGAGAAAGAAGGCAAAGGTATTTCCATGTATAAACTTTGGTGGGATAATTTAAGAGATTTACTGATGATGTGGAATGAAGTTAAATGCTGGGCGTTATCAACTTTCGAAGCCCCTATCGCCTACAATAGCGGAAAAAAATTATCAGATGAAAAAAAACTTCATTTTGCTTTATGCAAATATGGACTTAACAAAGATTATGCTCCGGAAGCAGTACGAATTTTCAAACAAAAACTCACTGTAGCTGAATTCATAAGCGACGGTCCTAATAATAATTCTGAATGGTTTTTCAATGACCCGGCTGATTACAGAAAATTTAAGGATGATCCGCAAAATAATCCTTTAACAGATCAAGTTCTTGATGAAGAAAAAATTAGACAACATATCTATAAATTAAAAAGAAAATATGAAGAAATAAAAAAATATCCACAAACTGAAACTTTGATCAAGCTTTTCAAAACTTTACTTTTAAATACAAATGAAAATTTCATAATTCCCTCTCCAGAAATACAACAAAGAGATAAAAATCTTGCAAAAAAATTAACTGACAGTAGTTATTTCAAAGTTACAGAAACTGCAACAACTACTGATAAAGATAAAAAAACTGAAACATCAACTATAACAAAAGATTTACTTCCAGATAATTATCAAAATTTAACTTTAAGAAATTTTCTAGGTTCTGATGAACAAATTAATAAGATTATGCTTAATGGGAAAGTTGATGATAAAGAATTTGAAAAACATTTAAAATCTATTCCTAACAAAAATGGTGAAAATACATTATATGAAGAGCTAAAAAAAGAACCACAAGGATTATCTACCGCTAGAACCGCTTATGAAAAAATAGTAAAAACATATTTTCCAAAATACCAATATATATCTGATTTCTTTGCCGAAAAGGTAAGCGGTCAAGATAATGGCAAAAAATTTCTTCCAGGAAAATATAAAGATTCAAGTTTTGACGGCATCCTTGATTATGATGAATTTTCAAAGACCGAAGAAAAAGAAACAAATGATGGTGTTGTAAAAACACTGCAAGAAAACACCTTTATAATTGACGGCGAAAACATAACTTTGACTCCAGGCATTGCTCAGATAATCAGTGCTATGCCCGCCTCTCATTTCCTATATTCAGCCGAAGCTACCAGAATAGACGTAGAGTTAGTCACCGGTCAAAACAACACTTTGGGACATGCCGCTTTCTATTACATGCAAAAATTAAGCAAAGATTTTCGGGAAAAATTCCCTGATGATTACCAAACCAAAAAAAATGATTTTCAAAAAATCACTACCGCTGAACTGTTTGAACAGAAAAATTATTTAGCAAGTCTCGAAAAAGCGGAGTCGACCGAAAATTTCACAAAATTAATGTTGGGAGAAATCCCAGCTGAAAATTCAGCAACAGATAATTATTTAAAGAACCTATATATATCAACGAGCATTGATGAATTAATAATCAATTTTGAAGAAATGCCAAAAAACGGAATGGAGATATTATATTCTTTAAAACCAGCAGATTTTTTCATATTTGCTGGAGGTAAAGGGAAACTTGATCCGGAAATTCAGAAAAAATTAAAAGGGATACCACCAAACATTGCTAAATACATAACGCTCAAATATGCTCAAACATTAGCCGAAACTGGTCAAGACTTTGATTTATCAGCTCTTTCCGGTGATTCAAGAACTATTGGTGAAATTGTATTAGCAACAGATATTAAAGAAAAATTCTTGCTAAATCTATTTAAACCGCTTGAAATCCTCGCGAAAATAACATTTGACGCAACCAACACAAATTATTTAGCTCCATATAAAAATTTCATCACTCAAAGCGTACCTAAAGGAATGGATGCAAAAACATTATTGGAAACTGAAAATGATCTGCCGTATTTAAAAACAACATTAAATTAATAAAAAAATCATGTATTTTCCTTTAATTTCATCAAAAAATTTGCTATACTATCTAGATATACTTCATTAGAAAATAATTTATTAAATTATCTGTGTTTATGAAGTATATACCGTAAAGCAGTAAAGATTGTGAATTCGCAAATTATAGCTTTATACGGTATAGAACCTAAAAAAATCAAAATGACTGACGAAAACTCAACTACAAATACATCTCAGACTGTAGCTTCCAGTACAGCTACTGGAGCATCATCAAATCAACAAGATGATCCACGTCTTTCAAAATACAAAATTCCGCAAGTAGTAAAAGATAAATACCCTGATTTAGTCATTTTGATCATTGAAACAAAATCAATGAATGATCAAGAACGCGATTATTGGTTCCAGATCTTGCCAATTATGACCGATCAACAAGTAGAAAGGTTAAGAAATATTTTAACAACAGAGAAACAACAATTGGCAACATTAGATAAAGAATATGAAACAGAAATGAATAAATTAAATCAAAAAGATATGCACGCCTGGAATAGTTTTGAAGCTAAAGAAAAACGAGAAGAAATTCAAAAAGAAGAATCTGCCGATCAAGTAAAAGAAACAGCAAAAGAAGAAGAATTATTAGCCACATTAGCGGAAATTTAACTCTTTGAGAGTTTTAAATCTTAAATTGAAGGATATATTTGCTTCGCCACATGAATCAGCCTTTTTTGATTTGTTCCTATTGGCGTACAAGTAATAGTAGTTAAAAAATATTCATCTTTCGGTTGATAAAGAGCGCTCAAATCATCTGGATTAGTAATCTTTTTTTCAAAGATCTGATAAATATATTTTTGCTGATTATAATAAATTGTAATTTTATCACCGATTTCGATATTATGCATAATCGCAAAAGAATCCTTAAAATTTCCTTCAGCCCAAGAATAATAAGAGCTATGTCCGGTTAAAACTACATTCCCAGGTTCGCCAGGATCAGACGTAAGCGGATAATGGACAATCCCCGACTCCAATCCTTTCATCATATCTTTTTCAAATAAATCAATATTTTCTTTAATTAAATTTTCAGACGGAATTGACACAATCGGCAGATTTTTATTTACTTTCGAAATAATCACACGATTATCAGGAGGAGTTAAAAATAAATTCAAATCTGCCAAATCAATATTTTTGATCGGATTTGATTTATTAATTTCCAATAAATCATTATTAGTAACGTTAATTTTATCATAAGCTGAGAAAACCGTATCAGATTTTAAACCAAAAATTTTTTCAATTCTCCAAGAAAATACTTCAAAATAAACGCCTCCATATAAAATCGTAAAAATTAACAGAAAAATCACAACAGAAATGATCCCAAATCTAAAGAAATTTGACCCAATAGAAAAAATTTTAGAAAAAAACTTATTTTTTAAATGAATTTTGAACATATTACGTAAATTTTTACACTTCTTTTAATTATATCAAAAAAACTGCAAATAATGAACTTTTAAAGCCAAATTCTATTTGCTTAATTACTGATGAAATGTTATAAATTTACATATAAATACATTACGATCCGTCTCTTCAAGCTATTTTTATGGTTACAATAAAAAATCTTATTGCTGAAATCAAAAAATACAATCCAAAATGCGATAGAGATAGAATTATGCGAGCATTTAAATTTGCCGAACATGCACACTTAGGACAAAAAAGAAAATCAGGAGAAGATTATATCTATCATCCTCTGGCCACCGCCATGAATTTAACAAAATTTCAGGCTGATGATGATACTATCATAGCTTCTCTTCTTCATGACGTACCTGAAGATACTCAAATCGATTTATCAATTATCAAACAACAATTCGGTGAAGAAGTGGCTTTTTTAGTAAGAGGAATTACGAAATTATCCAAAGTACAATATAGAAACAACATGGCAGAAAGACAAATTGAATCTTTAAAAAAACTGCTACTACATAGCGCTAAAGATCTACGTGTTATTTTAATTAAACTCGCTGATCGCTTGCACAACATGCAAACAATTGAATATGTGCAAAATCCCAACAAAATAATCAGAATTTCAAAAGAAACCCTAGAAATTTATGTCCCGATCGCTAATTTACTCGGAATCTGGGGATTGAAAGACGAACTGGAAGATTTATGCTTTAAGCATTTATATCCTGATGAATACTATAAACTTTATTCAAAAATTTACGCCAAGCAAAAGATTTCTAATACTTTTATCAATAAAACTATTAAAAAAATCACTAATTCGTTGCAAAAAAATCATATAGAAATTATTAATATTCATGGCAGACAAAAAAATCTTTTTTCAATATATCAAAAAATCCAAAAGAAAAAACACAGCTTAAAAACGATATATGATTTGATTGGAATTCGTATAATATGCAAAAATATCGAAGATTGTTATCGGGTACTTGGTTGCGTTCATAGAGACTTCACCCCAAAACCGCATCGAATAAAAGATTATATTGCTATTCCAAAAATAAATGGTTATCAAAGCCTTCATACTACTGTATTTGGTATAAAAGGTATTCCAACCGAATTCCAAATACGAACTCAAGAAATGCATTTAGAAGCTGAATATGGTGTGGCGGCTCATTATTTTTATTCTTACAACAAAGACAAAAAGAATCTGACGGAATCAAAGAAACAATGGACTAGCCGTATCCTTGAATTAAAAAAACAATTTAACGATCCGAATGCGAAAATAATAGATCAATTACAATTAGATATTTTTCAAAATCGCATATTTATTTTCACGCCAAAAGGCGATGTCATTGATTTGCCTCAAAAAGCCACCTGTATAGATTTCGCGTATGCCATACATTCAGATATAGGCAATCATGCTTATAAAGCAGAAATTAATGATTATGAAGTCAGCATTTCAACTCCCCTTCAAACTAATGACACGGTTAAAATAATCACCAAACAAGAACAACGACCTGAGGCAGAATGGCTAGACTACGCAAAAACAGGCTTAGCTAAACGCAAAATCAAAGAAGCAATCAATAAAGAATCAAGAGAAATGCAAATCATGATGGGAAGGAAAAGACTAGAAAAAGAAATATATTTAATGAAAACAACGACTCTAGAAAGCACCCCTAGCTACTTAATTAAAAAGCTTTTAGAACTTGCGGAGCAAAAAACTTTAGATGATTTATTATTAGCAATAGGAGAAGGTAAAATCTCTCCAAATGAACTTTTAAAAAAAGTATATAATCCAAAATCAAATGATTATGCCATTGGTATAGAAGTTACCGGAGACAATCGCGTAGGTATATTTAAAGACATATTAGAGATTTTCAAACGCATTAATATCGATATCTCTATGTTAAAAGGTAAAACTATCTATGAGAAAAACGGTGATATTTTTAAGGCCGATATATATGCAAAAATAAGCGATATCACTGATTTACGCGAAATATTTGAAGCTATTTCAGGCATACCAGGCATCAAAAAAATAGAAAAAATCACTCCCTACAAAACAATTTTTATCAGTTTAGGATTTATACTTTTATTCAGCCTTTGGCTCGCGCATCCTTTTATCATTAAATATTTAACTTTCAACATTTCCCCCTTACATCCACTAATACGCAAATTACTGCCTTATACCTCACTGATCATTATCTATTTATTCACAATTGCCAATGAATCATTATTCAAAAGCACATTACCAGAACGAACAAAGCATAAAAAAATATGGTTTTTTAGCATTTTTTTAAGTATACTTGGTTTAATAACAGTTATTATTGAAATAATTATATTTAATTTGCCAATAATGAAAGTATTTTTTATTATCGGCGTTATTATCCTTTATTTACGCTTATATTTTATATATAAAACAGAAAAGAAAAAAATAGAAATATTATAAAAATTTTATTATGACTAAAAAATCTAAAAATCAGCTTTCAAACAAAGAATTATTCGAAATGTTAAAAGTTTTTATTGATGAAGAAATCCGTCCTTTCCTTCAAGCTGATGGAGGTGATATTGAAATAATAGGTCTAACAGATGAAAGGCAATTACAGGTCAGACTACAGGGATTATGTGTAGGCTGTCCAAGCTCCAGCATGACGCTTGAATGGGGTACGCAAGAAAAAATCGATTTAGAATTCAACGAACCATTAAATCTAGATCCACCAATTATTATCGAGAGGATAGAAGAAGAAATTTAAAAGATTAAAAAAATCCTCCCTGCCCCTCCTTTTACATTTTCAGTTCTAAATTCATCTTTGATTATCTAAATAAATTAATTTTTAAAAATAAAGGAGGGAATGTCAGAAAAATTCTTTTATCTTTTTATAAATTTGATTAAAATTTTTCAATACTTTGCTGTTTATTAATTTGAGTATTTTTAAATCAATTATTTCTCATATTTTATAAGTCCATAACTATCATTCATAGATTCCCTCCTTTATTTTTTCAGTATTAATTTTTTAGGAATTCAAAAATATATTTAAGAACAACAAAGAAAATTACTCATAGATTCCCTCCTTTCTTTTTTCAGTGTTAATCTTTTAGAAATTCAAAAATATGTTTTTGAAATAATAACATAAAAAGGAGGGGCAGGGAGGATTCAGTTCATTGCAAATTAATTTTTATTTTCTAAACCATTTTCCGCTTAATCCATTTAATTTCCCTTGACTCCAAAATAATATTTCTATACTATATACATATAATTCATATGTAAATAGTATAGAATTTAAAATTCGCGTAAGCGAAACTTTCATTTTTCATTCCCTATGAGCTATCATCACTTCAAGGGTGCTAATTTATCTCGATCTGAGTTGATTCAGAAACTAGTCATTGAACGAATCTTAAATTCTAAAATCAAAGATAAGGATCGAGAAAATTCAAAAATTTGGGAACTCAAACACGATAATACTTGTATTCAAATTTCAAAAATTCTTGCTCTCAAAAGAGACTTAAACCTTGAATTTACCGAAATTATTGCCGCACTTCATGATATTTACGCAATAGACACAGGAAAATACACAAATCATGCCAAATTAGGAGCTGAAATCGCAAAAAAAATTCTTAAAAGTACTAAGAAATTTACCAACAAAGAAATAGATTTAATCTGCCAAGCGATAGCCCATCATAGCGAAAAACAAATTTATACGAACAATCCATATATAGAACTAATCAAAGACGCTGATATTTATGATTGTTCTTTATACGAAGGTACTGCGCAATATTACAAAGAGAATAAAGATCCAAAAATTTATAAAGAATATTTCAAAAGAGTAAAAAAAATCAGCAAAGAACTGGGAGTTAAAATTTATCCAAAATTTAAAATTTAAAAGATGTCCCTCCTCTACACTCTTCTCTCTTCCAAAACGCGTTCCCAACTACTTGAATTTTTTACAGCCAATGAAAACATTGAAATCCAGTTCGGACATTTGCAAAAAAAACTGCTAGCCAATCCGAGACAATTAACGATTCAAATTCAGAATCTTAAATCTATAAATTTTCTCAAAGAACGCATTTCTGGAAATAAAAAATTTTATAAAGCCAATACCGATGCTCCTTATTTCAAGGAACTTAAAAATTTCATAAAAGCAATTGCACCAAAAGAACAATGGTTCAACTGGGAACGAGCTTCAACCATTCATCACCTTTACATGGTAGCAAAAGCTGGAATGCAACCAATGCAAAAATATTTTGGCGTATGCTGGCCGCTTACTTTGATGATATATACTGGTGATAATATTCTTTGGAGAAATAAAATCTCTGAAATGGCAGAAAAAGGTCAAAAATTAATAGATTTTTACAAAAACAAGCAAAATAAAATTAAATACGAAAACGATATTCAAACAGAGACAAGAAACTTACAAAAAGTTTTTACAAAAATTGAAAAAACAAATTTACAAAAACTAGCTAATAAAGATTTACTGAATTTATATAATCAAGCTTTTGAAACATACTTAAATTGGTATGCACTTCTCTGGACAACCGAACTTGTGTCTGTCAGATGCGAAGAGATTTTAAAAGAAAAACTTGCTTATTTAAGCCCAAGCGAAATTTCAACCTTGACGGCTATCACGCAAAAATCTTTTAGCCAAGAAATTGAAGAGAATTTTGAACAACTTCTCAAATTAGCCAAAGATAAAAAAGAAAATTTTCAAAATCAAGAACTGCGAAAAGCTGTAAGAATTTTTCAAAAAAATTATTTTTGGATCTATAACAATTATTTTGATACTAGAATTTTACAAGAAGAAGAAATAATTTTAGATCTTAAAAAAAGACTGAAATCACAAAAACATAATAGAAATTTTGATGAAACTTTAAATCATAGAAAGAAAAATCTGATCAAAGAACTTAAATTAGATAAAGAAACTATAGAAACTATCAATATTTCAGATGATTTTACTTATTTCCAAGATTTCAGAAAAAAATGGATCATGATTTTCGCGCATTATTTAGAAGTGTTACTAAAAGAAATCGGCGACAGGGCAAAAATTCCCCTTCACGACATGCGCTACACCTTCCCTTACGAAATAGAAAACATCCTCGTACAGACGCATTGCAATACCTTTCTATCAAATCTCAAAGCTAGGCAAACAAACTGTTTAATAATTTTCGAATCAAACGCAAAAGAGGGGAAATTTTATCTTGGAGCTAAGGCCAAACAAGAAGAACAAAAAATCCTTGGTTCACAAAGCCAAATCAATGAGGAAATTATTTTAAAAGGCGCAGTTGCCTGCAATGGGAAAGCCATTGGTCATGTAAAAGTTTTGATGAACCCAACAGAAATCTACAAAGTTAATCATGGCGATATCTTGGTCACTTCAATGACTTCTCCTGATTTCATGGCCGCCATCAGAAAATGCGTTGCCATCATAACCAACGAAGGTGGCCTGACCTGTCATGCCGCAGTAATTGCCAGAGAGCTAAACATCCCCTGCATCATTGGCACAAAAAACGCTACCAAAGTCTTAAAAGACGGAGACAAAGTCGAAGTTGATGCTGATAAAGGGGTAGTGAATACAATCGCATAGTCCGTAATTCGTGGTTCGTGGTTCGTGATTCGTGATTCGTGGTTCGTGATTCGCCCGCCTGAATGACATTTATGTCGGGCAGGTCGTGATTCGTGATATGTAATTAAATGGCGCCTTGTAGCCGCGAATTGCTATTCGCGGGGTTGGCGAATGCCAACAATGTGATCGAATCCATAACATTAATTCTCTTTTTATGCTACAATTTTTCAATCAAATCATCGCACCTCAATTCAAATTTATTGGCGGTAAAGCATCTTCATTAATCAAATTAAGGAAAAATAATTTTCTAGTCCCAAATGGTTTTATCATATTTCAAAAAATCGAAAATAAAAAAATTCTCAAAGCTTTCCAAGAATTAAATTGCCAATATGTTGCCGTCAGAAGTTCAGCAAATTTGGAAGACGGATCAACTAATAGTTTTGCTGGACAATTTGATACTTTTCTTTTTGTTGATGAAAAAAATTTAATAAAAAAAATTTCCGAATGTTTTAATTCAATAAATTCCAATCGAATCAAACATTACTGTCAAAGTAAAAATATTGATCAGAAAAAAATAAAAATTTCAGTAATTATTCAACAAATGATTAATTCCAAAATTTCTGGAGTCTGTTTTACCAAACACCCAGTTTCAAAAAACTCAAATCAAATTATAATCGAAGCCGGATACGGACTTGGAGAAGCAATAGTTTCAGGAAAAATTACACCTGATTTATATATTTTTGACAAAAAATTATTGAAAATCATTGAGAAACAAATAAATTCTCAAGAAAAAATGATAATTTTAAACCAAAAAACCTCTGGAACAAAAATTCAAACAGTAAAAAAAGATCTTCAAAACAAACAAAAATTATCAGATTTACAAATTTTAGAAATCGCCAAAACAGCTTTAAAAATTGAAAAAATCTATAAGAAAGAAATGGATATTGAATGGGGATATGAAAATAGGAAACTATATATTTTGCAGGCAAGAGCAATAACGATATAAATCCCAAATCCCAATCTCCAAATTCCAAACAAATTAAAAATTTACCTAAATTATCTTCGTCTGTAAATGATAATATGGTGATCTATTTTTGTATCTCTTTATTGCTAAACTTATTATTTCTTCCAAAAAATCCGAATAAGTCATTCCAGTTAATTCTGCAACTGCAGGAACGCAATTCCCAATATTAATCGAAGGATTTGAATTTAATTCTAAAACATAAGGATTGTTATTCTTATCTAATTTTACATCTACCCTTCCGTAATCATGACAGCCTAAAATATTATATGTATCCATAGCAATTTCAGAAATCAATGCTTCAAGTTTTTTACTAATGTTTTTTGGTGGTCTTTGAACAATAATGTTTTTTTTATAAAGATCACCAGTCCCATATTTAGCTTCATATGGGAATATATGCCAATAACCTTTTGGTAAATTATCATAAATTGATCTTGAAAGTGGTAACACTCGTAAGTCATCTTCTTCACTACCCAAAATCGAGACATCATATTCATCTCCTTCAATATATTCTTCAACTAATGCTGGACTATTAAGTCCTTTAATTACTTTTTCCATTTGAAGTTGTAATTGTTTTTTATTTAAAACAACTGAATTATTTGTTACACCGATTGAATCATCAGTATTGCTAGGTTTAACTATTAAGGGATATATTAAATCAGAAGATATTTCATCATCCATATCATAAGCATAATCCCATTTTGGAGTTGGAACGTGATGATATGTTAAAAGTTTTTTTACTCTAATTTTATCAATACAAAGCGCAAGTGTAAAAGAATTTGAACCAGTATAAGGAATTTGAAGGATATCAAAAACAGCAGTTGCATGCGGTTCAAGCAAACTAGATCCATTAATTCTTTCACAAACATTAAAAATCATATCAATATTACTTTTTTGTAAATCATTTAAAACATCAGGAATTTTATTAAAATCAAAAAATGTTACATTATAACCAATTTTTTTTAAAGTTTTTTCAATTATTAATCCGACATTATTTAAAGTTTTTTCAATTTCACCAGCTCCTTCCATAAAATTATTACAAGCAATACCAATATGTAAATTACGCTGATCTTTAATATTCATCTGCCTAATTTTTTCAATTTTCACATTTTGTCTGACTAAAGGATATTTATTTAAAACAGAAAATGAAAATCCATTCTTTCTTGAAGTTTTTCCAATTGAAGATGCTGAATGGAAACGCGCAATTTCATAATTAATATATTTCATGGCTGAATTCATATTTTCTTCCGCATCCAAATGATTATCGCCTGAGACCATTAGCCATCCAAAATATTCATACCCATCAGGTGGAACAAAAATCGAATCCCCTATTTTCTTAAAAAACGCTAAATCCTCAACATAATCTAATTTTTCAAGTTGTTCATCAATATTAAGCTTCATCAAAACACCTGAATAATCAGACAACAATGTCCTAGCAATCAAATATTTTCTTGGCTCTTCCAAATTCTTAAATTTATCAACGTGTATTCCTAAAGCGATTTTTAAAGCATTTTCAATTAAATCTACCTTCCAAGCCGCTTTAACGCTTGAATAAATTTCATCCCCTCCCATTCTCAAATTAACCTCGATTGGCACTGGTCCTTTTTTGGTTGATTTAGCTTCTAAATGAATACAACCATTTTGCACCCCAATTTTTTCCAAAATAAAATCAGCCATTTCCAGCAATTCATCTTGATCTTTTTCCGGCAATTGCGAAGGAGTTAAACGATCAGTTTCAATAAAAAAAGGCTCTTTTGTCTTAGTATTATCTGAAATTCCACAAAATTTAATGCGTCCATTTTGAATCAAAATATCAATATCAACCTCATCCCCATCAATATATTCTTCAACCAAAAGATCAAATCCATCATGCAAAGCTGATTCGACATTGGTAGATATGGATTTTTTAATATATTCATAACTATTTTTAAGTTCCTCTTCATTCTCAATTTTCATAACATAAGCGCTACTGGAACCAAAAACCGGCTTAATGACCAAAGGAAAGTTAAAATTCTCAATAACTTTTTTAATATCTTCCTCAGATCTTACGTAAGCATGTTTCGGCGCCGGAATATTATTTTGCTCACAAAACTCCCTAAATAAAAATTTATTTCGCGCTTTTTTAGCAACACTTAACGGTATGCCAATAAAATTAAACCTATCTAAAATTTTCGATGTTAACAGAACGTCATCTTCCCAAAAAGTAATCACACCACTAATAACAATCTCAGGATGAGT
>Ga0208373_1002215_pt1 | contig 22250 bp, 28 predicted proteins | sample RifOxyC2_FD_184036 | JGI IMG/M metagenome (GOLD analysis project Ga0208373, IMG submission 184036) | Soil microbial communities from Rifle, Colorado - Rifle Oxygen_injection C2 (SPAdes) | ecosystem: Environmental > Terrestrial > Deep subsurface > Rock core/Sediment | place: Rifle, Colorado... | reverse complement strand
ATCCTTTCCTCCTGCTCCGCACCTTAATTCACATCAAAGCACTTGGAGTTCTGTTCTATCCTGCTGGTTAGGCTTTGGATAGGTCGGATTTTAACCGACTGTAGACGCCGAGCTTTTCTTGGCGCACCCATGAAAAAATTATAACACGAACTCGGCCTTCAACTTCTCTATTATTTGCCTTTCTACTTCTTCTAGTTCCTCTTCGCGCTGATTGCCCATAAGGTTTTGCACCCAACCATTTTTGCCATCATGTCCACTAGCCAAAATTTGTCTCTCAGTTGCAGTTGCTGGGGCTGGTTTTACTTTTGGCACTTCAACCTCAATAATTTCGCTCCATTCTCCTACCTCTTTCCCGTCTTTACAAGTTTCTGCCACTTGAAGAATTGTATCTTGAAGAGCCTGGAAATGAGGAAACACTGCCGGGGTTTACCCCGCGTTCGACGGCCAGCGTCAAAATTCTTCCCCCGCTCAGGCAAGCGCGGGAATTAATTCCGGCCTAGGAGAAGGGAACAGAGGTTTGCGATGAAAGTGCACCCCCTAGTTGACACTAACAATTTCGACCCCTTTATCAACATTTTCAACCAAATAACTCTGCGCATAGCCTGATTTAATCTTCCTCAAAATCTCCTCGGCATCAGTTTTATGTTTAACCACCCCAAAAACCGAAGAGCCAGAACCGGACATTTGCGACTCGGAGCAACCAAGTTTCAATAACTGCTCTTTTATATCAGCAATTTCCTTATATTTAGACACTACTGCTGGCTCAAGATCATTTTTTATTTGATCGGACAAGTTCAACTGCAAGCGGTCAAACTCATCATAAGCCCATTTACTTGACACTTGGATACCAGGACAAACTAAAACAAAATAAGTTTTCGGCCAAGATTCTTGTTTCTCAACAACCTCGCCTCTCCCCTTAACTAAACAAGTGCCACCCGTTAGACAGAAAGGAACATCTGAGCCAACTTGGGCTGCTAAAACCAACAATTCGTCGTTCGTATCTTGTGACTCGTGACTCGTAAGTTGATTTAAGCCGAATAAAACCGCCGCAGCATCTGTAGACCCACCTGCCAATCCCGCCGCCATGGGTATGTGTTTCTCTATATGAATTTTCATCCCCTTGATCTTTGATCTTTGATCTTTGATCTTCAAGAAAGCCTCAGCTGCCTTGTACACAATATTATCTTTCCCTTGAGGGACAGCCGGGTTATCACAAACAACTTCAATTCCAGAAGAAATAGGGGTTAAGGTCACGTAATCACACAAAGAAACAGATTGCATTACTGACTCAATTTCATGAAAACCATCGGAACGTGTTTCAAACACGCGGAGTGAAAGATTAAGTTTAGCAAAAGCTTTAAGCTTCATCAAGAAAAAGAAGCCTAGCCTTGAGCCTCTTTCGTTTTTATAGTTAAGCGAGATTTTTTACGCGCAGCCTTGTTTTTGTGAATAATTCCATGCTGAACCGCTTTATCAATTACAGAAATAGCCTCCAATAAAAGCTTGGATATTTCCGATGATTTAGCCAAAATTGCCTTTTCTACAGACTTAACAGCCTTTTTAATCGCATTCTTTCCCTGAAGATTTCTGTCTCGTCTCTTTTTGGAAGTCCCGACTCTTTTTTTAGCTGATTTTGATCGAAATGCCATGTAGTGCCTCCTTTAAAACCAATTAACCAACCTTGACATGCTATCACAATATACATTATCATATCAAGCACTTTGAGTATCCACAATTGGTTTAAACGCAAAAAGGCTCAACAAGAGACTGCTTACGTCCGCGAAAGATTAGATATCCCTGGTAACTTATGGGTTAAGTGCTACAAGTGTAACCAGGCTATCTTCACCAAAGACCTGGAAGACAATCTCAAAGTCTGCCCCAAATGCAGTTATCATTTTAAACTTACTGCCGCCGAAAGAATCATACAGATTACCGATCCAAACAGTTTTAAAGAGATTAACCAAAAGATCGTCTCCAAAGATTTCTTAAACTTTACCGATTCAAAATCTTATGCCCAAAGGATTGAAAAATCCATTCTCAAATCAAACCTCTATGATGCCATTGTTACCGGGCTGGCAAAAATCAGTAATCTGCCGGTTGCCCTAGGTATCATGGATTTTTCTTTCATGGGCGGCAGTATGGGCTCAGTGGTCGGGGAAAAGATTGCCCGTTTAATTGAGCTGGCCCTAGAAAAAAAAGCCCCGGTCATTATTTTCTCCTCTTCTGGCGGCGCGCGCATGCAAGAAGGCATTATGTCTTTGATGCAAATGGCTAAAACCTCGGCAGCTTTAGGTAGACTAAGAGAAAACAGCCTGCCCTACATTTCCGTAATGACTGATCCAACAACTGGCGGAACCTCCGCCAGCTTTGCTATGCTGGGAGATGTCAACATGGCAGAACCAGATGCCTTGATTGGCTTTGCCGGACCCAGGGTAATTGAACAAACTATCAGGCAAAAACTGCCCCCTGGTTTCCAGCGCTCAGAATACGTTCAGGAACATGGCATGATTGATGTGGTTTGCGATCGCAGACAGTTAAGAGAAAATCTCAGCAAATTTTTAAGGTGGTTTGATGAAAGATAAACAAAAAAACTTACTTGGCTTTGAAAAGCCCTTGGCTGAACTTTACGAAAAACTTGATGAGCTCAAAAAAGTTTCCAGCGCCGGGGAGATGGATATGAGCGAAGAAGTTAAGATGATGGAAAAAAGAATTGAAAACATGCGCCGGGACCTCTCCGTAAAGCTTTCTCCAATCCAAATAGTGCAAATTGCCCGTCATATTCAAAGACCAACAACTCTTGATTATGTAGCTTTGCTCTTGACGGATTTTATTGAATTGCATGGTGATCGAAACTTTGGTGATGACCCTGCCCTGGTTACCGGCATAGCCAAATTGGATGGTCAATCAGTAATAGTTATGGGGCACCAAAAAGGTAAAACCACCAAAGAAAACATTGCTCGTAATTTTGGTATGGCTAACCCAGAGGGTTATCGCAAAGCTTTACGCATAATGAGAATTGCTGAACGATACAACAAACCAATCATTTCTTTTATTGACACCCCGGGAGCTTACCCTGGGATCGGCGCTGAAGAACGGGGTCAAGCCGAGGCCATTGCCAAAAATCTGCGCGAAATGGCCGAATTAACCGTACCATTTATAAGCATTGTAACTGGCGAAGGCGGTTCTGGCGGAGCCTTGGGAATTGGCATGGGCAATAAGGTTTTGATGTTGGAATTCTCAATTTATTCGGTTATCTCTCCTGAAGGCTGCGCTTCAATTCTTTTTAGAAATGCGGCCAGGGCTAATGAAGCCGCCATGGCCATGAAAATCACTGCTAAAGATTTATTAGAGCTGGGAGTTATTGATGAAATCATCAAAGAACCGGTTGGTGGCGCTCACAACAATCCGGAGCAAGCTGCAACTTATATAAAATCTGCTATAATTAAGAATCTCAAGCCTTTATTAGCACTCTCTCATCGCGAACTAATTGCTGACCGTTACAACAAGTTCCGTAAGATGGGAATTTTTGAAGAACAATAATGTGCCGCTGTGGCGGAACTGGCAGACGCGCTAGACTCAAAATCTGGTTGGGTTTACCCCAGTGTCGGTTCGACTCCGACCAGCGGCATTCTTTTTTTGTGCCGCGGTGGCGGAATTGGCAGACGCGCATGATTCAGGTTCATGTGAGGTCAAACTCATGGAGGTTCAAGTCCTCTCCGCGGCATTTTTTTTAACACGCGCAAGTTTTTATGTCAAGTTTTTATTGACAAGACAAATAATTATCGTTATAATATGAGGGTAAGTTGAAAAACGGCCTCACAAATTATCTGTTTTTTATGTTTAATTTCTAGATTTTATCTCAAGAAATTTTTTACTAGGAGGAAATACCATGGATATTGTTGAATTAGAAGGAAAAACACTGCCGCAGCTTTACGAAATTGCTAAGGGTTTAGGTATCCCCGGTTACCGAACATTAAAAAAACACGATCTGGTTTTTAGGATTCTGGAAGGACAAACAAAAAATAACGGCAATCTGTTCACCAAAGGTGTTTTGGAAATCCTACCAGAAGGTTATGGTTTTCTTCGCACACGCGGTTACCTCCCCAGTCGAGAAGATGTCTATGTTTCACAAACACAAATTCGCAGATTTGATATGCAAAATGGCGATTTAGTTTCCGGTCAGATTAGGCAACCCAAAGAAGGCGAAAAATATTACAGTTTACTCAAAATTGAAGCTATCAATAACATTGACCCTGAAATGGCCAGAGAAAGAGTCCCTTTTGATATCTTAACCCCTATTTTCCCCGATAAACGATATGATCTGGAATACACTAAGTGTCCGATTGTTGCTCGTTTAATTGATCTGTTAGCCCCGATTGGCATGGGTCAACGGGCGATGGTTGTTTCTCCTCCCAAAGCCGGTAAAACAACTATTCTAAAAAACGTTGCCAACAGTATTGCGGAAAATTTTCCTGAAACGATTATCAAAGTTCTTTTGGTTGATGAACGTCCAGAAGAAGTTACCGACATGCAACGCTCTGTTAAAGGCGAAGTTGTTGGTTCAACATTTGATGAACCACCTGAAAACCACATTAAAATTGCTGAGCTTTTATTGGAATCATGTAAACGTTTAGTTGAAGCCGGTAAAGATGTTGTTATTTTGCTTGATTCGATCACTCGTTTAGCTCGTGCTTATAACCTGGTCACCCCACCCTCCGGCAGAACTCTTTCAGGTGGTCTTGATCCAACTTGTTTACACCGACCAAAAAGATTTTTTGGTGCAGCTAGAAACATCGAAGAAGGCGGCAGTTTAACCATTGTTGCTACAGCCCTGGTTGATACCGGCTCACGCATGGACGACATTATTTATGAAGAATTTAAGGGCACTGGCAACATGGAATTGCATCTCAATAGAAAGTTGGCCGATAAGAGAATTTATCCCGCTATTGATATTAAACTTTCTGGCACCCGTCGAGAAGAACTACTACTGGAAGACAAAGCCTTGAAAAAAGTCTGGCTACTCAGAAAAATTATGGATAGTTACGAAACTGCTGATGGGACAGAGCAATTAATCGAAAGATTAAAAGAATTTAAATCAAATAAGCACTTTTTAGAAACAGCGGAAGTTAAGTAGAACACCAGGTCGTCAGATTATCAGAACTAGATTGTCAGGGTATCAGAGAAATAGAGAATCAGAATCTTTGTTTTCCTGCTCTGCTCTTCTAATATTCTGCTTTTCTGTTGTCCTCGCTCTGATACACACTGATATCCTAATAATCTTATGTTATAATCACTTCATGTTCACCCCTAAAGAAATCTTAAGAGTGGTTAAAGAAGGTCGCTTAATCGGCAAGAAGTTCTCAACAATCACGACCATTTCAATTGATACCCGCACAATTAAACCTGGCGACTTATTTATCCCCATCAAAGGCCCTAACTTTGATGGACAAGACTTTATTCCTGAAGCGTTAGCTAAAGGAGCCATTGTTCTTGATGTTAAAGATGGACTAAAAGCTCTGCAAGACCTAGCCGCTTACCATAGAAATAGGTTTAAGATTTCCATCGTTGGAGTAACCGGCAGCGTCGGCAAAACCACCACCAAAGATATGATTGCTTCAATTCTATCTCAAGAGAAGAAAACCCTCAAAAACGAAGAAAATTTCAATAATGAAGTCGGCGTTCCCCTCACCCTCTTAAAACTTACAAAAAAACATCAAGTAGCTGTAATTGAAATGGCTATGCAGGGCTTGGGAGAAATTGATCTACTAGCTAAAATGGTTCGACCCCATATTGCGGTGGTAACTAATATTGGCGAAGCCCATTTAGAACATTTAAAGAGCCAGAGGAATATTGCGAAAGCTAAAGCAGAGATCTTTGGCTGCCAAACACAAAAAGACTACGCTGTGATAAATGCTGATGATGAACACTTTGAAAGCTTAAAACTAAAAACTAAAAGCTCAAAAATATTGACATTCGGAATCTTAGAAAAAGCTGATTTTAGGCCTAAAGACTTAGCTGGGATCAAGTTACCTGTTCCTGGAGAACACAATATCTACAATGCCCTGGCTGCCATTGCTGTAGCTAAAATTTTAAAAGTTAAAAAGTCTTCAATCAAAAACGGCCTGGAAAAATTTCGCCCCTCAACCAACCGCTGGGACGTCATCAATCGTCCAGATGGGGTTAAGATTATTAACGATACTTACAATGCTAGCCCACAATCAATGACAGCCGCTTTAAAAGTTTTAGCTTGGTTAAAAGGCCGAAAAATTGCCGTGCTCGGTGATATGTACGAACTTGGGGGTAGAACAAAAGCTGCTCATCAAAGAATCGGCAAACTAGTCCGGCAATTAGACATTGATCATTTTATTTCTATTGGTAAACTTTCTAAAGATATGGGAGCTACTTATCATTACACCACTAAAAAACCTGCGATTAAAAAATTAAGACAATTAATTAAGCCAGGGGATAGAATTCTTATAAAAGCCTCACGCGGAATGCACCTAGAAGAAGTAGTAGAAGCTATTCGTAATCTTTGCTAAAATTAAATTATTGAGACAGGCCGCGGTGGTGGAACTGGCAGACACATACGCTTGAGGGGCGTACGGGTAAAACCATGGGAGTTCAAATCTCCCCCGCGGCAGGTTGCTTGTTGACGTACGCAAGTTTTTTAGCTAAACTTTCGATAGTATTATAGGAGGGAACGTGAAGGTAGAAATTCCTCAGATTCCGTCAACAAATGACACCAGCCTGTTTGAGTCTTCCTATGCTTCAAATCAATCAGACCGCTCCTTCCAACAGACGTTAGAAGAAGAAAAAAAACGCCTGGGCGCCACTTTCTCTCCCTTAGCCGGCTTTAATTTTAACGGCTTATTCTCTTATCCCAACTTATCCGATAAAATCAACCGGCAGCTGGAAGTTTTTAGTGACACAAACCAATCCGTCTACCAATACCAGGAAAACAAAAAAGAACCAACCTGGACCAACACATCAACCACAAACCAAACCCAAACTGCGACACAACAAGGAATCAGCCAGCTAACTAATAACAATTCCAACACTGCCACCAAAGTTTTTCTGCAACAACTATTAAACAAAGCCGGTTGGCTGACCCCCAACCTGGAAGCCCAACCGCTCTTGCAACAGATGCAAATGCAGGGAAAAATCCTTAACAAAATTGACCTCCAATTCCTTGTTGATCAGATTCTCTCCCAGGTAAAATTGGTCAAAGAAAAAGGCCAGCTCACACTTTTATTAAGTTTAAAACCAGAAAACCTGGGCGAAATAATTTTAAGCCTGACAGCCAGGTCGGGAATGGTTTCAATTCAAATTCAAGCAGAAGAAAAAACCAAAGAGTTACTTGAGGATGAGATGAGAGAGTTGGAAATCGCCCTCAAAAAAGCCAAAGTAAATCTCAGCGAGATTAAAATAATATCTATTAAGGAGGTCAGTAAACATGTTTGATATGATGTCTCAAGCCCGGAATGCCATCGAAGCCTACAACGAAGCCCTCAAAGCATCATCTGCTAACATTGCCAATATGAACGTTATCGGTTATAAGCGGGTGGATGTTTCTTTTCAAACAGTTTTTGAAAGGGTTATCAACCAAGGCTCTGCAGCCAGCAACGAAATGGGCGGCACTAATCCCAAACAGTTGGGCTCCAGCATGAACGTTGCTAATGTCTCTGTTGATTTTTCTGACGGGGAATATGCCTCGGCCAATAATATTGATTTGGCTATTAGCGGCAACGGTCTTTTTATTGTTTCTGCAGATAATGGAGAGACTTTTCGCTACACTCGAGCTGGACAATTTTCGCTTAATTCCAGTGGCAACCTTGTTACCGCAGCCGGTCATCAGGTGTATGGACTTAATTCTTCTGGCAGTCTAGTCGCTATTACCGGCCTATTGGGAAATGCTAGTGACTACTCTTGGAATAGTGGCACAGGAACGTTACTTTATAGTGGCACAGATACCGGTTATCGCATTGCTTTAACTTCTTTTACCAATCCCAATGGATTAGTCCAAGCAGATGGCTCAACTTTCATGGAAACAACTGCTTCAGGAGCACCAGCAACCCCTCGAGAAGTAGGCGGAAACGTCGGCTCAATTTTAACAGGACAGTTAGAGCAATCCAATGTTTTTTATCTGGGAGAATCAATTGATGCTTTAGAAATTCAACGGGCCATGAGCGCTAACCTGACGATGGTTCGGTTGGCCTCTGATATAATTTCATCGTTCATTAAATCGCTTGGTGGTTAGGACAATTTTGTATATAATATAACGTAGCATTGATTTTAAATTTTGATTTTTAACTTTTGATTTTTTTTTATTATGGAAAGACAAACAGGGAAGCCTGAAATTGCCGGACAGAAAAGAAATATAAAACTCACTCCCGCTTTGGGTGACTGGACCACCTATAAACCACCAAAAGTCTTAGTAAAAAGGGTTAAAACCGGCCTTTATGGTTTTGACCGCCTCTCCACAGAAGATCTCAAGCTGGCCTTAATGATCCATTACCGTTTTATGGAGAAAATGCTGCAGCGCTTTAAGGTCGACTTGAATATGTCGGTTGAGCTTTTTTCGGTTAGCGTGGAACAAACCACTTACTTAAATTTTATGCGCACGATGAGTGGCTCTGTAGCCCAGACAAAAGTCACTCTCCCAGGTATTCATGACACTGTTAATTTTGTTTTTGATTTGCTGTTAGCCAACTCAATTATCAATTACAGCCTGGGCAGTCATGACCTTGAGCTAATCAATCGAGCACTAACTGACGCAGAAAACGAGGTTCTGTCCACCACCCTCACAGGATATCTTCCGGAATACACCAACACTTTTAGAAATGTTTTTGCCCCACCTTCTGCAGGCAAAATCAATTCCCCAGACACTGTAATTGACCAGTCCATCAATACTTCTGCAACTTATGTAGCTTTTTCTGCTGAGATTTCTCTAGCTGATAATCCTCCCGGTCGTATCGTGATTGGTTACCTGGGTAATACCATCAAAAATCTCTTAGCCAAATACAAACAAAAAGAACCTCGTTTAAACTTTGCTCGCCTGCATCCTGGGATTCTAAGCAAAATAACCGTGCCGGTTATTATCGACCTGGGTCAGACAAGTTTAACAACCAACGAAATTCATCAATTAGAGGATGGGGACGTGATTTCCTTAGACAGTTCCATCAAATCGGCTATTCCCTTAAAAATCGGGAAGATCATGAAGCTGCTCTGTCAACCAGGGATTAAAGATAATAAGATTTCTATCCGTATCGCCGGCATTAAAGATGAGGATAGAATTGAGGTTACCCCCCCTCCCCTGGAAGAAGAACCAACCCTTAAATTAGCACCCACTACGGAACCTCCTGCAAAAGATCAGCTAATTGAAGAAGAACCAATTGACACCGATGAAAAAACCTCTGAGAATACAGAGGAAGAAAACATGGAAACAGAGGATGATTTTTTAGAAGATGATTTCGAAGATGATTTCTTGGGTGATGATGATGATGACGACGATTTAGACAGTGAAGAGGAAAAAGAAGACTCAACCGAAGAATCAGCAGAGACTGAAGAAGAAACAACCGATGATGACTTTCTCGATGATGATTTTAGCGAAGAAAATGAAATTACCGAAAAGGAGGAGTAAGAAATGGATGTAAAGAATGTTAATTTTCCGGAATTCAGCGAAGAAGGTAAAGGAGAAAAAGTGGAACAAAAAGCGCTAGGCAATATTCCGGTTCAGGCCACGGTTGAATTAGGCCAAACAGAACTCTCTCTTAAAGATATTCTCGAGTTAGCCGAAGGATCAATTGTGGAATTAAACCGCTTGGCTGGAGAACCACTAGATCTCAAGGTCGGCGGTCAGCTAGTGGCCCAAGGAGAAGTAGTGGCAATTGATGACTACTACGGTTTAAGAATCACCAATGTGGTAATGAGATGACCATTGAAGCCTTGGCCATACAATCCGGCCCAATAATAACCTTTGGTTATATAATGCAAGTCTTTTTTTCCTTGTTGATTATCTTAAGTTTGCTCTTTTTTATGGGCAGATATATCTTACCTCGCCTAAGGGTAAATCCTCAAAGTCAGATGATCAAGGTTTTAGATCGGGTCCATTTGGCTCCACAGGTCAGCGCCTACGTTATCCAGGTTGGCCAAGAAGCCTGGTTAATGGCGGTAAGCAATAAAAACGTCACCAAGATAGATAAACTTGCCAAAGAAAGTTTACCCACAAATGAATAAGAAAGCCTTTTTAATCCTAGCTATTTTGGCCTTGCTTCCTTTTGCTGCTCTTGCCGCAGCCAACACCCCTTTAAATGCCCAATTAGACTTCGGCGCTTTAATGGCTGCTCCTCAATTCAGCAATAGCATCCAATTGATTTTTTCTCTAGCTCTTATCTCATTAGCCCCATTTTTTCTGATCTCAGTAACTTCTTTTTTAAGAATAGTAATTGTTCTCTCTCTGATAAAAACAGCGGTCGGAACTCAACAGGTACCCCCAGCCACAGTAATTGTTGGCCTAGCTATTTTTATGACTGTCTTTGTCATGACCCCTGTCTGGGACGAAGTCAACTCTACTGCAGTAATCCCTTACAACCAAGGCAAGCTAACCCAAATGAAGGCTATTGAAACAGGCTTAAAGCCTCTGCAAAAATTCATGCTAAAACAAACCAGGGAAAAAGATTTATCCCTTTTTATCCAGTTTTCACACATCACCAAACCTAAAACAGTTGATGAGGTTCCTTTTTATGTCTTGGTTCCTGCTTACATGATCTCGGAACTAAAAACTGCTTTCCAAATCGGTTTTATTTTGTTTATTCCTTTTTTGATTGTTGATTTAACCGTTTCCAATATTTTGCTTTCGCTAGGTATGTTCATGCTTTCCCCGGTAATGGTTTCTTTGCCTTTTAAAATCTTATTATTCGTACTGGTTGACGGCTGGAATTTGATCACCAGGGGCCTACTAATGAGTTTTAGGTAAACTATGAATCAAGACTTTGCAGTCCAAATATTAACCCAGGGTATCATTACCCTTTTTATGGTCTCACTACCAATTGTTGGCGTGGGTCTTATAGTTGGGTTTATGGTCAGTCTTTTTCAAGCAGTTACCCAAATCCAAGAACAAACCTTAACCTTTGTGCCTAAAGTTATTGCGGTTTTAGCAATGGTTGCCTTGATGTCTCCCTGGATCATCTCCCTTTTGGTGGATTTTACTACTAGCTTATGGAGTATGATTCCAGCCTTGGTAAGATGATAATTTCAACCCCGCAATTAACCGTTTTTTTTCTCATCCTGGCAAGAATTGCGGGCATTTTTATCCAGGCCCCAATCTTGAATTCCAAGAGTATCCCCTTTATGATCAAAAGCGCGCTGGCCATCTGGATCAGCCTGGTGCTCTGGTTTGTAGTGCCTGTTTACCAATCACTACCGGCAACTTTGCCTCTTTTTCTGGGCACCTTAATCTTTGAAGTGGCTTTTGGTTTTGCGATTGGTTTTTTATGCAACATTATTTTTATTGGCATTCAAGCCGGCGGGGAAATCATTGATATGCAGATGGGCCTTTCTGTGGCCACTGCCCTTGATCCAACCTTTGGAGCGGTAATTTCTATAGTCGGCAGATTGTGCTTTTGGCTGGCCATCTTTATTTTTATCGGGGCAGACGGTCTCCACTTGCTTTTTTCGTCTCTAAATCAGACTTTCAGTGTTATTCCTGCTGGTAAGATAGCAAATTTTACTTCCCCTCACCTGGTTGAACTGTTCATTAGTTTAGGCACTAATATGTGGGAAACAGCCATAAGATTAGCTGCCCCGGCTATTATCTTAATTTTTCTCTCTGACTTTACTTTTGGCATTGTTTCGCGCGTTGCTCCGCAAGTTAACGTCTTTATGTTGGGTTTCCAAGTAAAACCCTTATTGGGAATGTTTGGTATAATGTTGGCCTTACCCTTTATTCTTAATCACATCACAAAACTAATGGAATTTATGACTGTGCAGGCAGCCCTTTTAATTAATATTTTGAAATAATTGAGGAGGAATAGTTTTGGGAGAAAGTAGCGGAGATAAATCTGAGGAACCTACCCCGCATCGCTTGCGCGAAGCCAGGAAAAAGGGACAAATTGCCAAGAGCAAAGAGATTACGGTGGCAATTGTTTTGCTGCTCTCATATTCAATGCTTAAATACTTTGGGGCAAGAATCTGGATCAACTTAACAGAAACCGTTACAGTCATCCTCTTGCTCATTCCGGAAGCCAAAAACTTTAGTCTCTCCTTGGCTGCCTATGTCTTGATTCTCGCCCTACGCGCATTAGGTACGGTATTGCTCCCGATCTTTGCCGTGGTCTTCACTGCCACCTTTATTGCCGAAGCCCTGCAAACAGGTTTTGTCTTCTCCGCTGATCCCTTAAGCCCCAAATTCGACAAGCTCAATCCCCTCCAAGGCCTCAAGAAAATGTTTGGTATGCAGGGCTTGGTTGAATTAGTCAAATCATTAATAAAAATTCTTATTGTCTTCTATATTTCCTGGTACGCAATTAAAGATGATCTGCCCTTTATCATTATTTTAATCCAAACCCACCCCTGGAATATTATTGCTCTGGGTGGCGGGCTGGCATATAAGATTGCCATTCGGGTTGGTATTTTTTACATCGCCGTAGCTATTCTTGATTATTTCTATAAGCGTTGGGAATACATAAAAAACCTTAAGATGACCAAACAAGAAGTTAAAGAAGAATATAAACGTCTGGAAGGAGACCCACTCGTTAAACAGCGGATCAGGGACATGCAAAGACAAACGGCCCAACAAAGAATGATGGGCTCTGTCCCCCAGGCTGATGTGGTTGTTACTAACCCAACCCACATTGCCGTGGCCTTAAAATACAAACCGGGCGAGATGATTGCGCCACTCTTGCTGGCTAAAGGCGAGAGAAAGGTTGCCGAAGAGATCCGCCGCATTGCCGAAGCTCATGAGATTTCCATCGTGGAAAACGAGCCCTTGGCCCGTTCTATTTTTCGCACTACTAGGGTCAATCAAGAAATCCCGGCAGAACTATATAAAGCCGTGGCAGAAACTCTGGCCTATGTTTATAAAATCAAAAAAGACCGCCTGTCCAGACAAAAAGCATCGATTGCACTAAAACCTCGTTGAGGGGTATAATTGGCAGGAATGACAAGTTAGCAAATTAAAGATGACAAAGGAAGGAATTGTTATAAGAATAAAATCCTTAATTGGTCATTGGTCATTTGTCATTGGAAATTAAAACTATGGCTGTACCGTTATTTGAAATGAAAAACCTGAAAAATCTGTTTTCTCTGTCAGATTTTATGGTGGCCGTTGTCTTGATGGTTGTCATTTCCCTGATGATCGTCCCTCTGCCAACCTTTCTTTTGGACATCTTACTGACACTTAGCATTGCTCTGTCGTTAATCATTTTGCTTGTCTCTATATTTTTAAAAGAACCGCTTGAGTTTGCTTCTTTTCCTTCTGTCCTTTTAATGATCACTGTGCTCCGTCTGGCTTTAAACGTTGCCGCCTCCAGGGCAATTTTAAGCTATGGTTTTGCCGGAGATGTCATCGGGGCTTTTGGCGCTTTTGTGGTCGGAGGAAATTACATTGTTGGTATCATCATCTTTATCATTATCACCATTGTAAACTTTGTTGTTATCACCAAGGGTTCTGAGCGAGTCGCCGAGGTCTCTGCCCGCTTCACCTTAGACGCCATGCCAGGTAAACAGATGTCAATTGATGCGGATCTTAACGCTGGCATGATCGATGCTAACCAGGCCAAAACCCGTCGTAGAAAAATTGAGCGGGAATCCACTTTCTTTGGCTCCATGGATGGTGCCAATAAGTTTGTCCGGGGAGATTCCATTGCCGGGATTATCATCGTGCTGGTAAATATTATCGGTGGTCTTTTAATCGGCTGGCTGCAACGCGGCATGGGTGTTATGGAAGCCCTTTCTGCCTATACTCTACTTACCGTTGGTGCCGGGATCATTGCTCAGTTAACAGGACTGATTATTTCTATTGGCACAGGTCTTGTTATTACAAAATCAGCTACCGAAGAAAGTTTAGGTCATGATCTTGCTACTCAACTTTTTTCACAGCCCAGGGCCTTTGCCATGGTCTGCATTATCCTAGGGGTTTTCGCCATGATCCCGGGCATCCCCACAGTTCCTTTTCTAATTATGGCCTTCTTTACCGGGGTAATTGCCATGGTCTTGTTACGCCTGCAGTCTGCAGCAGAGGAAGCCGGTGTAGTCTCAGAAGAAGTTTCCGCCAAGGATGTCTTAAAAAAACCGGAAAGTATTTTGGGTACTCTAGGGCTTGATCCTTTATCGTTAAAAGCCGGTAGAAACTTAATTCCCCTAATTGACCCAGCCCAAAAAGGCCAACTACTTGAGCGAATTACTTTGATCCGTTATAACATTGGCCAGGAGTTGGGTTTTGTTATCCCGGGTGTTCGGGTAATGGATGACTTAAGCCTCCCCCCTGATGAATATGTCGCTGAAATCAGAGGGACTAAAGTTTCTGTCGGCGAAGTGAAGATGGGCCACCTCTTAGTAGAACTACCCCTGGCTCAAATTAGAGCGAAGAAGATGACAGGAACAGGAACAAAACATCCCTTGGGCGGGGAACCGGTAACCTGGGTCCCTGACGAACATTTAGAACAATTACAAAAGCTAGGTATTGAAGTCAAGTCCCCTGTTGACGTGATTGCGGAACACTTTAGTGAAATCATCAAACGCTATGCCGATGAAATCATGACCAGACAAAACGTTCAATCACTAATTGAGCTGGTTAAAAATAACAATGCGGCAATTGTTCGTGAACTGATACCAGACCTACTTTCTCTGGGACAAGTCCACAAAGTCTTGCAATTACTGGTTAGGGAAAGGGTTTCTATCCGTGATCTTTCTACTATCTTAGAAAGGCTGGCAGATTACGCTCATCTGTCTCGTGACATTAATATTTTGGCCGAATACGTTAGACAATCACTGGCCCGGCAGATTTGCGAACAATATACCGACAAAGAAAGCGTTATTACTGTAGTTACAATTGACCCTGCCCTGGAAGAGACCTTGATTGGAGCTATTCATCAATCGGAATACGGTTCTTTCTTAGCCGTTGATCCGGCCGTTGGAGAAAAGATCCTGGTACAAATTTCCGGACACGCCCAAAACTTTAAACGGATGAAATTAAAGCCTGTGATTCTTTGTTCTCCTCGCCTGCGACCACATTTTAAACGTTTTATTGAAAGAAGTTTCCCTGACCTTGCTATCCTCTCTTACAATGAAGTTGTGCCGCAGGTTAAGGTCCAAAGCATCGGCATGATCTCGTCGGAGTAAGGTTTACAAATAGAGGCCGAAAATAGTATAATTGACACGTGCCAAATTTAAATCTGTTCAAAGAAAAACTAACCAGAACTATGCACCCTAACCTAACCGCTAAAGAATTGGCAGATTTAATGGTCAACGCTGTCCTGGAAACGGAATATGGTCAGACCTTTAGCTTAAGCCCGGGTTATGCCGGCATGATCAGCACCTTGGGAAATTCAATCCTTAATAATCCCGAATTACGGCGTCAGGCTTTGGCTATTACTAATATTTACTTGAGGAACAATTATGGAAATCAAGAGAATATCGGATAAAGAACTTAGAAAACTTAAAACACTTGGGGGGAAAGTTTCCGAGGCCCCTCCAACAGGAATAGCGCCAGTTTTAAGGGCTTCCTGGAATTTTGCTCAAAACATGTCGCAAAGATTTAATCGTGAGTTAAAAAAGGACCGCTTTAAAGAAATGTTGAGCAAACTAGCCAAGAGATTTATATGATCCGCCTTCGTCCGCCTACGGCGGACTTCGGCGGACAGGCCAGGGTAATATGACAAGTAGAAAAGAAGTTGAAGACAGAATCCTGAGAATACTGCGGGAAGAGTTTTTAAAACACTCGTCAGAGACTTTAGAAAAATATCAGAACCAGATTAATTCAACAGTTCGCTGGTATATCTCTTCCTTGCCCAAACATATTGCCAGTCACGAGGCTGATGACCTGGCTTCTGAAGCCAAGATGGCTTTTATGGACTGTTTAAAGAGCTGGGATCCAAGAAAAGGTGAGCTCTGGTCTTATGTTTCGGTCAGGCTCAAGGGTTCAATGCAAGATTATTTACGCAAGCGCGGCGGCGATCCGGTGGCAGGAATTTATGAGTTTGTCTCTTCAGCTGCTGATGTTTACATGGCTTTTAATAATAAATCAATAGTTCATGAAGAAGTTGATCGGGCTCTGCACTTGGAAACTGCCATGCAGGTACTGGACGACAAAGAGAAAGCGGTTATTAACGGCTATTATAAAGAAGACAAGACCTTTAAAGAAATTGGCAAAGATATTAGTTTATCCGAATCTCAGGTCAGTCGCATCTGCAAAGAAGCCACAACCAAACTTAAGATTGTTCTTAAGAGTGAAGGCAATCAATAGTTGATATGCGGGAGTAGCTCAGTTGGTAGAGCATCTGCTTCCCAAGCAGAAGGTCGCGAGTTCGAACCTCGTCTCCCGCTTTTTGAAAGGAACAGGATTAGGCACAGGGTGCTTCGCACGGTGGCATGGCCGAGTGGTTAGGTAGCGGTCTGCAAAACCGCGTACTCCAGTTCAAATCTGGATGCCACCTTATTCGTAAGCTTTGTGCATTTGGAGAAAAAAAATGGAACAAACGTTAGTTATTATCAAACCCGACGGCATAAAGAAGTCTTTGACCGGAAATATTTTGACCCGGCTATCTGAAGCCAGGTTAAGCATTGTGGCCGCCAAGATGATGAGGGTATCAGACGAATTAGCCAGAAAGCACTACGAACATCTCAAAGATAAACCATTTTTTGAAGATGTCATTAAATATATTCGTGGGGAACTCCATGGCAAAGGTTATAAACGGGTCATGGCTCTGGTTTATCGTGGTAAGGATGCCATTGCCAAGGTCCGTGCCCTTGCCGGCACAACCAATCCCGAAGAAGCCGATCCCACCAGTATTCGTGGTCAATTTGGTCGTTTAACCACTGCCGGTTTATTTGAAAATGTCTTACACTGTTCGGCAACCATTGAAGAGGCGGAAAAGGAAATTAAACTCTGGTTTAAGCCGGAAGAAATTGTTGTTTAATGCGCGCTTAGCTCAGTTGGTTAGAGTACATGCTTGACAGGCATGGGGTCACTGGTTCGAACCCAGTAGCGCGCACCATTTTTTTTGTGAAGGAACAAGCCCGTGAAAAAAACACTCGCAGCCTTTATGCTGGCAACCTTTTTATTTGCACCCCTTCTATCTCCAGCTGCTATTGGAGAAGATGATAACAAAGAAATTGGAACAGCAATCAATAGCTACTATAAAATACAAAAATATTCCCCACACTCAATTGAAGTAATAGCTATCCAAACCAGCCAGGAAACCACCCAAGCGATTGTTGATATCAAATACAGGAAGAGGCTGACCCTGCAAAAATCGGCAGACGGCTGGTTCGTTAGAACAAAAACAAAAGTGAAAAGGACCGATTTAACCTTAATGGATTTTCAGATCGAATTGCTCCCTATCGACAATGATAAAAATAGATTCTCACAACAAGCTGATCTGACCCTGTTTCTAAAAAACACTTCCGCAAATACGATTTCTGCCTGGAGAGGAATGCTAATCGCCAATAATTCTTTTGGCGAAGCTTTATTTAAAACAAAATTAACCGATGTAGCGACAAATATTGAACCGGGAGAAACAACAGCTATAACCTTTTCCTTTACAAACAATCGCTTTATAAATAATGAACCGTACGATTACTTGAACAGTTACTCAAAAGAAAATATCAGACTAAAATTAACCGGCCTGGAAATAACCACAAGGCAACTGAGACCATAACACGCAGCCTCTTTTTGTCTCCTCCTTGTGAAACCCCTCCCCCTATGGTATAAATTAAACCATGTCACAAACAACCAAAATAGAACAAGAAGTAAAGTTTCGCTTAAATAACAAGGAAGAGATGATCACCAAGCTAAAAGAACTCGGGGCAGAAGATCTGGGCATAGAAAAAGAGTCTGATACCTATCTTAAACTTGAGGGTAAAGAGCTGCGCATCAGGAAACTAAACGAAGCCGGCATTATCACCTTTAAACAAACTGTTGAGTCCGAGTCTAAAGCCAAGGTTAGACAAGAGACAGAAATAAAAATAAACGATCCAGACATTTTAATCGGCATGCTTAAAGCTATTGGGCTTAAAGAATCTCGCAGAAAAGAAAAAATTAGGCACACTTTTAGACTGGGCAAAACTCTTGTTTGTTTGGATAAACTACCGTTTATTGGCGAATTTATTGAGTTAGAGGCAGAAACAGAAGAAGCCTTAAAAGAAACCTGCCAAACCTTGGGATTAGACTACAGCAAAGCTAGCAATACTAATTACATGTCAATCTTCTTTAACTATTACATAAAGAACATCAGACGCTTCAAAGATGCAAAAGTTAAAATTATTCCTGTTTTTGAGAACGAAGAGCAGTTTTTGGAGCAGGAAAGACAAACTAAAACAGCTTCTTAATATTACTTTCTGAAGCCTCAATAATCCCCTTCTCCGTAATAATTCCAGCAATATACTTAGCCGGAGTTACATCAAAGGCGGGATTAATGGCAGGAGAACCAGGGGAACAAACTAGAATCTTTTCTATTCGTTTATCATCAGTGATCCCAGATTGATATAGAACCTCATCTTGAGATCTCTCTTCAATCGGAATATCTTTGCCGCTCTTACAATTTAAATCAAAAGTCGAAGTTGGTGCAGCCACATAAAAAGGAACACCATACTCTTTGGCACAAATAGCTTTTTCTAAGGTCCCGATCTTATTGGCCACATCACCATTGGCCGCAATTCGATCAGCTCCCACAATCATCAAATCGACTTTACCATGAGACATAAGATGTGCCCCGGCATTATCGGAAATAATAGTATGAGGAACATTTTCGTTCTTAAGTTCCCAGGCAGTTAGTCTGGCACCCTGCCCCCTTGGTCTGGTTTCATCAATATAAACAAAGATTTTCTGACCTTTTTTCTTAGCCGCATATACAGGAGATAAAGCTGAACCATAATCCACAAAGGCTAACCAGCCGGCATTACAATGAGTTTCAATATTACTGCCATCCTGGATTAATTGACTGCCAAATTCACCAATTTTGCGACAATTCTCAGCATCCTCATCCGCAATTTTTTGCGCTTCAGCAACTGCAGATTGCTTCGACTCGCTGGCTTGCTTGGCTACTTCATAGACTCGATTGACCGCAAAAAATAGGTTCTGAGCCGTTGGCCTGGCGGCTTCAATCTCTTTTTTAGCTTGCTCAACAAATGACCAGAGCTCTTTTTCTGGGGCTTCGAGAAAGGCCTGAGCCATGGCAAACCCAGCCGTGGCGCCAATCGCCCCCGCCCCACGCACAATCATGGTTTTAATCGCTCGACAAGTTTCTTGATAAGACTTGGATTCAAAGATTTTAAAATCAAAAGGGAGGAGATTTTGTTCTATCAAAAAGACAGAGGAACCTTGCAGCCAAACCGTGCGGAAGTTTTTATTGCCGACTCTCATTCGCCTTCAAACTCTGTTTGAGCATAGACAGAGTAACCGGCAGCCTCCAGTTTTTTTCTGCCGCCCAGATCCGGCAGGTCAACAATAAAGGCCAGCTCAACAATTTCTCCGTGAAGTTTTTTTACCAACTTGGCTGCTGCCATGGCTGTGCCGCCAGTGGCAATTAAATCATCAATAATCAGAACTTTTTGCCCTTTGGAAATAGCATCTTTATGTATTTCGACAATATCTGTTCCGTACTCAAGGGAATATTCTTCTCTTTCTGTTTCCGCAGGGAGCTTACCTTTTTTACGAACCGGGACAAAACCTTTGCCCAACAAATAAGCGATGGCTCCACCCATAATAAACCCACGAGAATCAATGCCCACAACCACATCTATCTCTTTGCCTTTATATCGTTTAAAAAAATCATCAAGACAAAGTTGAAGACCAACAGGATCTTGCAGTAGAGTGGTAATATCACGAAACATAATCCCTTCTTTGGGCCAGTGAGGCACTGTTCTAATTCTTGATTTAATTGGCATTACTTAATCCTCCCCACAGTTTTGATCAACAAATTTTTAACTTTACCGGCATTTTGCTTCATCCGCTCCATCACCATTTCATAAGTTACCGGCGCCTCATCTTCTTTCCAGCAATCATAATCGGTGGACATGGCAATATTCTGATAAGGAATCCCCAGCTCGTTGGCTAGAATCACTTCCGGACAACTGGACATATTAATAATATCAGCACCCCAAGCCCGAAACATATGACTTTCAGACCTGGTAGAAAACCTTGGGCCTTCAATTGTTACGACGCAAACATCACGATTATATTCATAACCCAATTCATCACAGGCTTGGCACAGGATAGCAGTTAAATTTTGGTCATAAGGATCGCTCATTGGCGTGTGGACAACTTTATCGTGGAAATAGGTCAAATTTCTGTGTCTGGTAAAATCTATAAACTGAGAAGGAAAAACCAAATTACCAGGTCTAATTTCTTCTCGTAGCGAACCAACTGCTGTAGCTGCCAAAATATGGGTACAGCCTGCTTCTTTTAACGCATAAACATTGGCCAAGAAGTTAACTTTAGTTGGCATGATACCATGGTCTTTACCATGACGAGCCAAAATAACAACTTCTACTCCGTCAATTTTGCCACAGGTTAAACTTGATGAAGGTTGACCGAATTTATTGTCTACTTCCTTGATTTGAGGATCTTGAAGAATTTGCGGATCATCCAAACCGGAACCACCAATAATGCCGATTTTGACCATGATATCCCCTCCAACTAAGATTTAATTAAGGTTAAGGCTTCTGTTCTGGTTTTAGCGTTCTTTTGAAAGACTCCGCGGACAGCTGAGGTGGTAGTAACTGAGCCTGGTTTTCTTACCCCGCGCATGGACATACAAAGATGCTCTGCTTCGATAATAACAAAGACACCACGCGGGTTTAAGCGTTCCATTAAACAATTGGCAATCTGGCTGGTTAATCGTTCTTGCACTTGAGGGCGCTTGGCAAAACCATCAACCACCCGAACTAATTTAGATAGGCCGGTTACTTTACCCTTGGTCGGAATATAAACCACATGAGCCTTGCCAATAAACGGCACTAGATGGTGTTCGCACATAGAATAAAAGGGAATATTTTTGACCATCACCATCTCTTCGTGGTCTTCTTCATGGAAAACAGAGATTTCTTTGCCCGGATCCTGGCTTAAACCAGCAAATATTTCTGCATACATGCGTGCCACACGCTTGGGTGTATCTTTTAAACCAGCACGACTGGGATCTTCACCAATGGCCTTAAGAATATCTTTGACTGCTTTCTCGATTTTAGCTTGGTTGATCATATTTTTGTCACCTCAATATCTTCCTTTATTATATTATTATCCCTTTTTTTGTTTACCAATACAACCTGACCAGGGTTATTCCTATCCAATTCCCATTTTATTGGGTTATTGGCAATATCTTGTCTGATGCGGTTTAATGACCCGTCGTCACGGATGATGTGTTCGTAAAATCTACTCTGCCAGGCAAAATCATTAAACCCGGCCGCCCAAATCCGTTTGGTGCATATGGATTTAAATTGGCAAATAATGGAACCCAATGAATTTGGTTTTAATGTGGTGGATTTTAATTTTTCTTCTGTGGATTTTATTTTTTCTTCTGTGGAATCGCCCCGACGGGGCGATTCCACCAGCCCCATATTAGATTCCACCATACCCAGATTGGTTTCCACCAGATCGGGTTCCACCATATTTTTTTCCACCAGATTGGGTTCCACCATTTTGGTTTCCATCCTATTGGTTATCATAATAATCCCATGCAAATGGTTGGGCATAACAACAAATCCGTCCAATTTAACATTTGGCCTGACCTGTTCGGTTTTATACCATTCATCCCAAACAATTTCGCCAATGGGTGATAATTTCATTTTTCCATCCGCCACAGCCCCAAAATAACCGACCCGATTATAGGTGCAAATGGTCACAAAATACCCACCGGCACTGGAATAATCCCAGCCCTTTAACCGTTTTGACCCAATTTTGTATTTGTTTGTAACTATTTAGGTATTATTTTTTAGGCTGGGGTAGCGTTGGGGAGGCGGGGCAATCCTTGAACGGCTAATTGTAAAGCTTCTAGTATGTTGCCTCCTTGTTTTCTTGTGGTTGAGATATAACTTCT